>Ga0180223_1000507_pt1 | contig 47840 bp, 49 predicted proteins | sample eDN5th30CKraftOP_FD_151337 | JGI IMG/M metagenome (GOLD analysis project Ga0180223, IMG submission 151337) | Enriched Organic Plus compost microbial communities from Emeryville, California, USA - eDNA 5th pass 30_C Kraft OP (version 2) (version 2) ... | reverse complement strand
GCCGCCGGCGTTGAAGTTGACTTCGGTACGGACGAAGCCACCGACCTTGATGCAGGTATCCGTGCCCGGCATGTAGTAGAAGCCAGCTCCGTAGAGCGAGCAAATCTTCACGTACTGGACCGGCTTGGCCTTGACGGGAAGATCGGCCGCCTGCGCGCCGGCAGTAGCGACGAGACCCGCCGCGGTGCCGAGCAGAAGGCTTTTCACCATCTTCATATTGAACCTCCAAAAGACTGTTTATCGTGAGAGGGTTCGGTATCCAGTCCAGTGCGACAGCACGTGATGGAACTTCCCCTTTTGCTCCCCGCAACCCGGTCTGCTTCTCGATCCAGCCAATCGGCCCGGAGGCCGTTCTTCTGAAGCGATCCGTCGACCCGGAAAGCACGACATGGGGATGCCCCCCTCCGTCGCAGTTCGAACATATCCGAAGCCCCCCTCCACGCAATGAAGAAGCGCCTCGCGCACAGCCTCTGGCGGCGCTTTTCAAAGGAGTGTTGCGCAAAAAACACGCACTTTGAAACCGGCCCAAACAATATCGACCGCCGATACGTTTCCTTTATAATATACTAACGAAAACAATGCGTTAAAAACGGCAACGGTCGAGTTAGGACTGCGCCCTTTGCACCCTTAAATCGTTCGCCGGCCCTCATCGCAACCACCGCCCTCCGCCGCTGGGGACCCGGCTGTCGCCCGGTCCCGTCGCCCAATTTGACGGCAAATCGACTCGGCGATTCGCAAGGAACTGGCCGAATTTGACACAATGTCTGCATGGATGCGGCGGCGCAGAATCCACAGGAAACCGCACGGTGCCAGCAAATAGTCTCGAGGAGGATGGGCATCGGTTCGGAGCGGAACCAAGGGCCGAATACGGCCCTGTCGGGACGCTGGCGGAACCGGAGGGTTTCGACCCCGGAGGCCAGGCTACGCCCGGCCGTTCCCAGCGACCCGCCGCGCCCAGGCGCGTCGCCACGCGCATCAGAAACGAGGGTTCGAATACGAATGCGCGGGAAAGGCTGGCGGAGCCGGAGGGATTCGAACCCTCGATACGCCTTTACAAGCGTATAACGGTTTAGCAAACCGCCGCCTTCAGCCACTCGGCCACAGCTCCGACGGGCACTGGCGTACAGAACCGAACCTGACCCGTCAATTCGCGTATACCGTCCGGCGCCGGATATCGGCACCAGCGAGATATTGATCCATGCCAATGTCCGTTTGGACGCCCGGCGCGTTATGTGAGTCAGGGGGCCAGGCGGCCGCGCCGCGCGCAAGGAGAGTTATTCGATGCGAATGAAAACGTCCGGTCTTGCAATACCGTTGCCTTCGGCAGCCGCAGTCGTGGCGCTCGCCCTCGGCTTCACCTTGACCCCGCAAGCCGTTGGCGTGGCGCAAGCCGGGATCGAATATCCGTGGTGCGCGGTGTACAGCGAGTTCACAGTCGGGGCGACGAATTGTGGATTCTCCACCCTTGCCCAGTGCCGCGCCACGATCAGCGGCGTCGGCGGCATGTGCATGCCCAATCCCGCCTATGTCGGGCCTCCTCCGCGACCCCAGCCGAAACGCCGCAGCCAGCCCCGCTAAGCGCAGTCCGCCTTGGATTGACAAAGCCGCCCGCTTCCGCGATCCCCGGCCGATCCGGCGTTCGCTTTGAGCGCCGTTGCCAAAGCCTGACGAGCCAGCGTTGCGAGCATCCGGTTTCGATCTAGGGCAAACGCTTCAGGAAGCCCTTCGCCTGCATGGCGCGGGCCGCCTGCGCGACGCAGAAAAGCTCTACGCGCGCGCGCTCAAGGCGGCACCCGATAATTTCGACGCGTTGAACCTGCTCGGCGCGCTCAAGGCCCAGTCCGGTCAAATGGGTGAAGCACTGCGGCTCCTCACCAGCGCGGTGAGGATCAATCCGCGCGTCCCCGATGCGCTGTTCAATCTCGCCAACGTGCTGCACGCGCTCAAGCGCGATGCCGAGGCGCTGGATTGTCTCGACAAGGCGCTGGCGCTCAACCCGGCCGATCCGCAAACCCTGCTCAACCACGCCGCGGCCTTGCTGAGCATGAAACGGCCGCAGGAGGCGCTGGCCAATCTCGACGCCGTCCTCGCCGGCCAGCCGCGCAATACCGCGGCGCTGCTCAATCGCGGCGTGGCCAGAGCTGAACTCGGTCGCCATGCGGAGGCGCTCGGCGATTTCAACGCCGTCGTCGCCGTCGCCGCCGGCAATACAAGCGCGCTCTACAATCGCGGCAATACGCTTTTGCAGCTCGGCAAGCCGGCGGAAGCGCTGGCCGATTTCGACCGCGTCGTCGGCGCCCTGCCCGAACATCGTCTCGCCTGGAACAACCGCGGCCGCGCGCTCGAAATGCTCAATCGCCACGACGACGCGGCCGCGAGCTTCGGCAAGGCCATCGCGCTCGACAAGGATTACGCCGACGCCCACTTCAATCTGGCGCTGACGCTCCTGGCGCTGGGAAAACTCGAGCAGGGCTTTACCGAATACGAATGGCGCTGGAAGCGCACCGGCGTGACCGACCGGCGCCGCGACTACCGGCGTCCGCTCTGGCTCGGCGATTTTCCGCTTGGCCGCAAGACCATCCTGCTTCACGCCGAACAGGGCCTCGGCGACACCATTCAGTTCGCGCGCTACGCGCCGACGCTGGCCAATGCCGGCGCGCGCGTCGTTCTCGAAGTGCAGCCTGAACTCAAAGCGCTGCTCGGCGGCCTTCCCGACATCGCATCGTGCCATGCGCGAGGCGAAGCCCTCCCCGCGTACGACTTTCAATGTCCGCTCGGCAGTCTGCCGCTCGCTCTCAAGACGACATCGGCCCATGTCCCGGCGCCGATCCCTTACGTCACGGCGGATGCCGCGCGCATCGACAGGTGGCAGCCCGTGATCGACACTCTGCCCGGTAAGCGCGTGGCACTGGCCTGGGCCGGTCACATCCATCACATCAACGATGCGAACCGCTCGGTCGCGCTCGCGATGCTCGAGCCGCTCCTGGCGCAGGACGGTGTGTCGTTCGTCAGCATCCAGCATGAACTGCGCGCGAACGACGCGGAGTTGCTGGCGCGGCACGGCAACGTGACGCATCTGGGCGGACAGTTCGCCGACATGGCAGAGACCGCCGCCGTCATGGCGCTGGTGGATCTGGTGATCACGGTCGACACTTCGGTCGCGCACCTCTCGGCCGCGACGGGCCGGCCCACCTGGGTGCTGCTGCCCTTCACACCGGACTGGCGCTGGACGCTGACGGGCGAGCGCAGCCCATGGTACCCGCAGGCGCGCCTGTTCCGTCAGCCCGCAATCGGCGACTGGGCCAGCGTCGTCGCGAGCCTGTGCGACGCCCTCGCCGCCGAACTCAGGGCTTAGGCGGCGATACGAGTCGGCTCGGTTGGCGCCGGCTGATGGCGCTTGAGCCAGTCACGCGCGGCGCGCTGGGCGCGGCCGATGTCGCTGTCGCTCATCTGCTCGGCGATCTCGCGGCGCAGCTGCGCGGCCTCACGATGCCCGCGCATCGCCGCGATGTTGAACCACTTGTGCGCCTCGATCAGGTCGACCGGCACGCCGGCCCCCGACGAGCACGCCATGCCGAGTTCGAAACAGGCCTCCGCATCGGAGGGCTCCCTGGTCTCGGCGACCACCGCAAGATTGATCATGTTCAACTCCCGTTACTCTGGCGGCTGCCCGGTATTCCGGATGCCGCGTTTGACGTCCCTGTGTTGAGGCGATCTTCGGGAGAAAATTTGAATGGCACTTTAAGCAATTGGCTGAATCAATCGTGAAGTTTTCGTGGCAAACGTCAGATGGGACGATGGAAAAACCCTTATTTCACTAGGTTTTTGGCGTCGGCCTCACCTCCCTGTTACAGACTGCTAACTGAGTTGATTGGCGGCCGGGTAACCAATTCCCAACGTGACGGTTATATGACAGACAGGCTCAGCGCCGGGCTTTCGAGCCCGCGCCGCCCGACGACGAGACGCAAAATCGAAGGTCCTCAATGCAGTTTTCAACCGTTAAAGCGGCCGCTGTCGCGGCGGCCGTGCTCCTAAGCTCTTCGCTCATGGCGGGCGCCCAGGCGGCAACGCCGGTCGCCGGCACCTGGCTTTCGGCCGACGGCGGCACCAAGGTGCGGGTGTCCGAATGCGCCGGCAACAAGCTGTGCGGCAAGGTCGTTTGGCTGAACGAGCCGATCGATCAGCAAACCGGCAAGCCGAAGACCGACAAGCGCAATGCCGATCCGGACAAGCGCGCGCGTCCCCTCCTCGGCGTCCAGGTCGTCAACGGCATGACGCCGAGCGGCGACAACAAGTGGTCGGGCAAGATCTACAATGCCGACGACGGCAAGACCTACGACGCGCATGTCACGCTGGTGAGTGAGAACGCCATGCAGGTGCAGGGCTGCGTGCTCGGCATCCTCTGCAAGAGCCAGACGTGGAAGCGCGCCGACTGATCGCGCGGACAGGTGTGAATACGAAAGCCGGCTGCGCGTCGCAGCCGGCTTTTTTTCGTTTGCCCCGATCGTATTGCGCTGCCCGGCCCGTCAGCGCGCGCGCTGTCCGAACAGCACGGCCTGTACCTTCGGATCCTTCATGTCGACGCCCTGCCGCCATGACTGACCCAGCGCCAGGGCGCGTTCGACCGCCGGACGCGCCTTCATACGCGCCAGCCAGCGCTTGAGGTGGGGAAACTGCTCGATGTCCTGCCCCTGCTTCTGCCAGCCATTAACCCAGCCGACCAGCGCCATGTCGGCAATCGAATAGCGGCCGGCGATGAAATCGCGGCCGGCGAGCCGCTTGTTCATCACGCCATAGAGCCGGTTCACCTCGTCGACGAAACGCGCGATGGCGTAAGGGATGTGCTCGCGCGCATAGCTCTTGAAGTGATGCACCTGGCCCGCCATCGGCCCGACGCCACCGACCTGCCAGAACAGCCATTGATCGGTCTCGACCCGGCCGCGTTCGTCCTTGGGATAGAACTTGCCGGTCTTGCGGGCGAGATATTGCAGGATCGCACCGGATTCGAAGATCGAGATCGGCCGGTTGCCGGGCCCGTTCGGATCGATCAGCGCCGGGATACGGTTGTTTGGCGAAATCTTCAGAAAGGCGGGATCGAACTGTTCGCCCTTGGCGATGTTCACCGGCTTGACCACATAAGGCAGCCGGCACTCCTCGAGCATGATGGCGATCTTCTGGCCGTTCGGCGTCGGCCAGTAATAGAGTTCGATGGGCTTCGGACCCTTCAAGGCTTTGGCCGTTGCCTGTGACCTTGCCGAGACGGAACGTGGAGAAACCGACTTGGCCGGGACTGCTCTGGCTTTGTCCCCGCGCTTGAACGTGCGACGCGCCATACGAACGGTCCCCCGGAATCAAGTCTGCTTCGTCCACTCTTAGACTGCGCGCCTGAGACCGCAACAGCCAGTCCGTTGCCGCCTCCCTGCCATTGCCACAAGCCATTGCTGTGTCTCTGGACGACCACAACTTTTGTTGGATAGGATACCCTTGTAGGTTGAAAATTGGCGCATCGACAAGCGTCCGCACCCGGCGCTTGCGAGCGAGCCTGGCCGATGCAGGGGGATCAAATGCTCAAGTCAAATCGAACCACTGACACGACGACTTCCATGGCGACACCGTTTCTGCGTGTCGCATTCGCCGCGCTGCTCGCCGGGGTAATCGCCGCCCCGTGGCCGGCGCTGGGGCAAACATCGACGCCGGCGCCGGGCTCAAGCACGGCGGTGACGCCGAAGCCCAAGCGTACGCCGACGCCCGGCCAGATTGCCGCGCGCGAACGGCAGAAGAAGTGCGCCGCCGAGTGGAAAGTGGCGAAGGACGCCGGCAAGGTCGAGAAGGGAATGAAGTGGCCGCAGTTCTGGAGCGCGTGCAACAAGCGGCTCAAGGGGACGTCGACCTGACCTGGCAGCCTGGCGACATCCAGGTCGAAATCCGAAATCTAAAACGGAGCTTAAAAACTCGGAGGGCGTCGGTGAGACTTGTAGTCTCCCCGACGCCCTCTGATGTCACCGGAACCGGGTGCACAGACAAACGACTGCTTGCGCTATCGTACCTGATGCACACCGGCCCCCTATGACGCGATCCGCGGCGCGTGCGCCGAGGATCGAGAAGAGGCGCTAGACCTAGAGCTTCTTCTTCTTCTTCTTGGCCTTCTTCGCCGTCTTCACTGCTTTCTTCTTACGTTTAGCCATTTGCTGCCCTCCTAGCCATTTAGAATGGCGGGTGTCGCATAAGTGCGGTCGGGGATCGACCTGCACCACAATTGGTTTACACCAGCGCAAGAAAAAAAACAGTGACTCGTTGCTTTTGTGTGCGTAAGCGGCGCGACGACGTTGCCTTCGAGCGTATTCGCACAGCAACGACGCGACACAGCGCAGCCGACATCGCTTGCCTTGCGTTTCATCGCCAGCATCAGCGAACGAATTCAAAAAGATGCGATGGAATAAGCATTTTTTGCACGTCGCGAGCGCGCCGCGAATCTTTTCAACGCGCGCTTTCCCCGGCCTGTCGCAAGGTCTGCAGCACAGGTCTTCGGCTATGCGGAAGGCGTCGGCACGCTGTGAAAAAAATTTGCGCGGAAATCGCCGCGCAATGGTGTCGACAAGCCGAAATCGATCAAAAACGAGCGAATCGGGTGCGAGTGATTCGCCGGCGATGCGAGCGTGACGCGCTCGATCGGTGGTTTCGCAGTACGACAACGACATCTTCGGAGATGCTTCGCGGCCTCCGAACGGCGTGTCGATGCACCGCGCCGCCGGCGCGGCAACGCGTTATCGTAAACCACGCGTTACGTCGCGCGGCTTACAAACCGAGTTTCGATTTTAGGAGGTCGTTAACCGCCTGAGGGCTCGCCTTGCCGCCGGACGCCTTCATGACCTGGCCGACGAACCACATCATCGCCTTCGGATTGGCTTTCGCCTGCTCAACCTTGTCCGGATTCTTGGCGATAAGGTCGTCGACGATGCCGCCGATGGCGCCAAGGTCGGTGACTTGCGCCATGCCGCGGCTCTTCACGAGTTCGTGCGGATCGCCGCCTTCGGTCCAGAGGATCTCGAACAGATCCTTGGCGATCTTGCTGGAGATGGTCTTGTCGCCGATCAGGTCGATGACGCCCCCGAGTTGCTCGGCCGAAACCGGCGACGAAGCAATGGCGAGACCTTCCTTGTTCAGCCGCCCGGACAGTTCGTTGATCACCCAGTTGGCCGCCAGCTTGGCGTCGCGTCCCTTTGCGACGTTCTCGAAATAGTCGGCGATCTCCCGTTCGGCGACCAAATGGCCGGCGTCGTAGGGCGACAGGCCGAGATCGCGGATGAAGCGCGCCTTCTTCTCGTCCGGCAGTTCAGGGAGCGCTGCTTTCAGTCGCTCGACCATCTCGGCGCTGAGTTCGAGCGGCAAAAGGTCCGGATCGGGGAAGTAGCGGTAGTCATGTGCCTCTTCCTTCGACCGCATCGAGCGCGTTTCGCCCTTGCCCGGGTCGAACAACCGCGTCTCCTGGTCGATCGCGCCGCCGTCCTCGATGATCTCGATCTGGCGGCGCGCCTCGTGCTCGATCGCCTGTCCAATGAACCGGATCGAGTTCATGTTCTTGATTTCGCAGCGCGTGCCGAACGGCTCGCCCGGCCGCCGCACCGAGACGTTCACGTCGGCGCGCAGGCTCCCCTTCTCCATGTCGCCGTCGCAGGTGCCGAGATAGCGCAGGATCGAGCGCAGCTTGGTCAGGAAGGCCATCGCCTCGTCGGAAGAGCGCAGATCCGGCTTCGATACGATCTCCATCAGCGCGACGCCGGAGCGGTTGAGATCGACCGCAGACATCGACGGATGCCGGTCGTGGACGCTCTTGCCGGCGTCCTGTTCCAGGTGCAGGCGTTCGATGCCGACGGTAACGGCCTCGCCGTTATCGAGATCGACCACGACTTCGCCCTCGCCAACCACCGGCTGCTTGTACTGGCTGATCTGGTAGCCCTGCGGCAGGTCAGGGTAGAAGTAGTTCTTGCGGTCGAACACCGAGCGCAGATTGATCCGCGCCTTCAGGCCGAGGCCAGTGCGCACCGCCTGACGGACGCATTCCTCGTTGATCACCGGCAGCATGCCCGGCATCGCGGCATCGACCAGCGACACATGGCTGTTCGGAGCGCCGCCGAATTCGGTCGAGGCGCCCGAAAACAGCTTCGACTTCGACGTCACCTGGGCATGGACTTCCATGCCGATGACCACTTCCCAGTCCCCGGTTGCGCCTTTGATGAGCTTGGAGGGCTTCTGCTGCACGTTCATGGCCATCCTCGTACCCCCCGCCGCGGCGGCGGGCAAGATGGCCAAAAGCAGCCTAGAAATCGAGCTCGCGGCCGATCACTTGCTCGACGATATCAAGGCTATCGGTGAACCCCCGATACTGGATGACCAGACCATTGCCGAAGCGGTAGAAATTGCCCGTCCGGATCCGAATGGTGCGCCCGGTATCCTTCTGCAGGAACTGGCCGTCGGCCAGTGTCGAAGCCCATTCGCCGTCGGCGAGGACGGCCTGGGTTTGGTAGCTGATGATCCGATAGTTTTCGAACAGCACGGAGAAGCCCTTCCGGACCTCCGCCTTGCCGTGCCTCGGACCTGCGAAGGGAAAGACGGACGCCGGCGCCAGAAACAACCAGTCGACGTCGTCGGCGTAGCACGCGATGAGCTTTTCCCGGTCACCGCTCTTGAAGGCTGCAAGCAGCCCGGTGAGCGCGGCCTTTGTGCTCTCGGTCGAAGCTGGCTGGAATGGCATGCGCATCTCCATATCCAGATGACGGCGCACAGTATGTCGGACATCGGCTGAGACGATACCCTTTGTCCACACGTTTTGGTGTTCGACGTATGCCACCGCGCGTTGTTCGCGGTGCAGCAGCGCCGCGAACAAATATCGGATGCTTACCCGAACACCTATCGGCGGTGTCGAAGACGTCGAGCCGCCAGGCGGGCTTCAGACGTCGATATCGAAGCCGAGCACCTGCTCGGCGGCATCGAAGCTGTCGGTGTAGCCGCGGTATTCGATCATTCTGCCGTCCCTGAAGCGGCTGAAGCTCGCCAGTTGCGACGTCACGGAGCGGCCGGTCGAGCGTATGACCACCTCGATCTCGGAGATGGTGGCGGCGCGGTCGCCATCGGCGAGAATGACCGGCACGTCGTATTTGGCGATCGTAAACTGCTGGTACACGCCCAGCAGACTGGCCAGCACTTCGGACTTGCCGCGCCGCTTCCCGGCGAAGGGAAAGACCAGCAGCGGCGCATAGAGCGCCCAGTCGATGTCGTCGTCATAGCGCGCCGCCAGACGCTCATGATCGCCGCGTTTGAAGGCGTCGGTCATGTCGATCAGTGCAGCGCGTGTTTCGTCGGTCGTCACCTGAAAATGCCCCCAACAGCGGCCGCCGTTCCGGCCGGGGCTTATCGCCGTCCCCGCGGGCTTGGAAGTCGTGGCGCCCGATCGGGACGCCAATTCGTTCGGGTCGGTTAACCGGCACGCGCTGTGAGTATGGTTACGACGCTAACCACGGCGTCAGCGCATGGCTTGCATTTCACCACCACGGCTGCGCGACGAAACGCCCGGCCGCCTGCTCGATCACCTCGCCGAGCGAGAACAGGGTCTCCTCGTCGAACGGCCGCCCGATGAGTTGCAGACCGAGCGGCAGCCCCTGCCCGTCGCTGCCGGCCGGCACGGCGATGCCCGGCAGACCGGCCATGTTCACCGTCACCGTGAAGATGTCGTTCAGATACATCTCGACCGGATCGGCGCCGCCCTTCTCGCCGACGCCGAACGAGGCTGACGGGGTCGCCGGCGTCAGCATGGCGTGGATGCCCTGGTCAAAGCATCGCTCGAAATCGCGCTTGATCAGCGTGCGCACCTTCTGCGCGCGCAGGTAATAGGCGTCGTAATAGCCGGCAGACAGTACATAGGTGCCGATCATGACGCGGCGGCGCACTTCGTCGCCGAAGCCTTCGGCACGGGTCTGCTCGTACATGTCGGTGATGTCGCGGCCGGGAACGCGCAGGCCGTAACGCACGCCGTCATAGCGCGCCAGGTTCGACGAGGCTTCCGCCGGCGCGACGATGTAATAGGCCGGCAGCGCGTATTTGGTGTGCGGCAGCGACACGTCGACCAGCTCGGCGCCGGCGGCCTTGAGCCATTCGCAGCCCTGTTGCCAGATTTTCTCGATCTCCGCCGGCATGCCGTCGAGCCGGTACTCCTTCGGAATGCCGATGCGCAGGCCCTTCACCGATTTGCCGATGGCGGCTTCGTAGTCCGGCACCGCGATGTCGGCGCAGGTGGTGTCCTTGGCGTCGGGGCCAGCCATCGAGCGCAGCATGATCGCGGCATCACGGACCGTCTTGGCCATCGGACCGGCCTGATCGAGCGACGAGGCAAAGGCCACGATGCCCCAGCGCGAGCAGCGGCCATAAGTCGGCTTGATGCCGACCGTGCCGGTGAAGGCCGCGGGCTGGCGGATCGAGCCGCCGGTGTCGGTCGCGGTGGCGCCGAGACAAAGCTGCGCGGCAACCGCCGCAGCCGAGCCGCCGGATGAGCCGCCGGGCACCAAGGGCGTGTTCGAACCCTTCCGCCGCCAGGGCGACTGCACGGGGCCGAAATACGAGGTCTCGTTCGACGAGCCCATGGCGAACTCGTCATTGTTGGTCTTGCCGAGCATCACCGCGCCGTCGCGCCACAACTGCGACGTCACCGTGGACTCGTAGGTGGGCACGAAGTTGTCGAGAATGTGCGAGCACGCCGTTGTGCGCACGCCCTTGGTGCAGAACAGATCCTTGATGGCGAGCGGAATGCCCTCGAGCGGACCGCCCTGGCCTTTGGCCAGCCGCGCGTCGGACGCCTTCGCCATTTGCGTGGCGATCTCCGGCGTCTCCAGAACGAATGCATTGAGCGAGCGCGCCTTCTCGATCGCGGCCAGATGCGCGGCGGTGAGCTCGGCCGAGCTCAGGTCTTTCTTGCGCAGGCGGTCGCGCGCCTCGGCGAGGGTCAGCGTGGTCAGTTCGGTCATTACGGGCTGTCGCACTCGAATTTGGATTTCAGCGCCGCGATTTCGGCCGGCGAACGCTGGCGGATGAGGTAGGTGCCGTCGGGCTGCGGATCGCGGTAAATTTCGCCCGGCAGCGGCAGGCCCATGGCGCGCAGGTCGTCGGCCGTGTGGCCGTCAGGCAGCGCGCCGGTGGAGATGACATTGATCATCTCCCAGCGGGCCTCCAGTTCGCCCTGCTCGCAGGCCAGACACATTTACTCGATCACTTTCGGGACGAGATAGAAATTGTCTTCGCTCTTCGGCGCGTTCGACAGCACCGCCTCGGGGTCATCTCCATCCGTGACGACATCGGCACGCTGGCGCATCACCATCGGCGTCACCGAGGTCATCGGTTCGACGCCCTCGACATTGACCTCGCCGAGCTGCTCGACGAAGGCCAGGATGGCGTTGAGTTCACCTTGCAGGTGCTCCACCTCATCGTCCTTGACCGCGATGCGGGCGAGACGGGCGATGCGGCGGACGGTGTCGGCGTCGACGGACATTGAAATCGCTACGCTTTTTTGGCGGCAGTGAGGCTTCGGACGCGCCGAAGCGGCGTCCCGCGCGTATAGCAGAGCCGCGGAATTGGCGGCAACCGGCGTTCCGGCGCCTCGGTCAGCCCTTCAGCCGCGCTGGTTCTCGACCACGGTCCAGCCCAGCGCCTTGAGCTGCTTCTTGGCAAGCGCCGTGGCCGTCCCGGTAATGCGGATCTCGCCGCGTGACTTGGCGACCAGTTCGTTGCGCGCCTTGGTGAAAGCCTCGAGCCGCGCCGCGGTGTCCGGCGTCCACGACAGCGCGTCGAGTGGCGCCACCGTGACGAAGCGGCCGTCCTTCGCCACCAGGAACGGCAGGCCGCCGAGCGTGACGACATGCCGATAGCCGGGATGGCGCTTGTATTCGGCGGCCAGCAATTCGGCCTGCCGGCGCATGAAATAGGCATTGGCGCGCTCGTCGGCGGCGGCGGCCGCATCGAAGAACACGGCCCGGCCCTGCACCGTCTTCATGCTGTCGATGGCCGCGACCATCGCCGCCATGTCGATCGGCGTGTAGTTGCGATTGGCGAGCAGGCTTTCGGTCAGCTCGGGCGAGACGTCCATCTCCAACAGTTTCTTGCGATTGAGATCGAGGATCTGCGCCGCTGTGTACTGACGCGCCAGATCCTGGATGGAGACGTCGTTGAGCTTGTTCGCCGTCGACAGGTTGGAGACGACGATGCCGGCTGCGCCCGGCACCGCCAACAGCGCGCCGCGCACGGCGAGACCGCCGAGCGCCGCGGCTTCCGCCAATTGCTTGAGCTTGGCGTCCAGGGGCGGATAATCCGTATAGGGGTCGACGCCGTAAGTCGCGGCGAGCGAACGGCGTTCCTCGGTCACGCCGAGCAAGCTCGCCAGCGCATTGTCCTGCGTCTTGCCGGCATTGCTGATGCCGGCGCCGAGGCGGTTGAACATGCCACCAATGCCCGACAGTGTGCCCTGTATCGTGCCGACCGGATTGGTGATGAGACGGCCGGTGTACTTCAGCGGACTCAGCCCGGCATTCGCCAGCGCTGTCGCAAAGGTATTGGAACCCGACACCTTCTCGAGCGCGGCCAGCGCGCGCAGTTCGTTGATACGCATCTGCGCCATCTGGTCGCCCGGCGCGACCGTCTCGCCATAGGGAGTGTCGATATCGTAGACGCGCAGGAAGCCGTCGCTGCGCACCGGCGAGCGCACGGTGTAGTTATCCCCGGCGCGAACAATGCCCTTGATCTGCGCCGCATTGAACGACGGGGGCGCCTCATAGGTCTGGGCCACGGCGGCGGAAGGCAGCGCCAACACGATCGGCAAGGCCAGACGGCAAAGCCGTTGCGCAATAATCATCTCTTTCCTCCCCTGAAACCCGAATCCAAGTTTCGCACTATCGGCCGCCGAGACCAAGCACGGGATACCATCGCCCATGATGCGCAGCCAGGACGCTCATGCTACGGGAGACGGCCAATGTCCGGTCAAGCCGCCCTCATTCTGCCCCTGGTCGACGCGGCGCCGCATTTCGGCGCCCGCGGTGCCCTGCTCGGGCTCGATCTCGGGACCAAGACCATCGGCGTTGCCGTCAGCGATCCCGACCGCAAGCTCGCCACCGGCGTCGAGACCATCGCGCGCAAGCAGTTCACGGCCGACGCGCAGCGCCTGCTCGCGCTGGCCGCCGAGCGCAACGTCACCGGCCTGGTGCTCGGCCTGCCGATCAACATGGATGGGTCGGAGGGTCCCCGCGCGCAATCGACACGCGCCTTCGCCCGCAATCTAGCCAAGCTCACCAGCTTGCCGATCGCGTTGTGGGACGAGCGACTCTCGACCGCGGCGGTCGAGCGCGGCCTGATCGAGGCCGACATGCGGCGCGAGCGCCGCGCCGAAGTCATCGATCAGCACGCCGCCATGTTCATCCTGCAGGGCGCACTCGACCGGTTGCGACATTTGGCCGGCGGCTGACACATAAAAAGGCGGGCCCCTGTGTTCAGGAACCCGCCTCTTTTTATTTGCCCGTGTCTTACTGGTTAGCGCAGGGCGTATAGCCGGGCGTGCCCGGGCTGCCGCCGCAACGGCTGCTGTTGGTGCTCACACCGCCGTGGCGGTAGTAGCGCGGCGCCATGCGATACGTCGGTGCCGGCTCGTAAGCATAGTAGTCGCCCGCATAAGCCGGCTCATAGGCGTAACCCGGCTCATAATAGCCCGAGCCGTAGTAGTAGTTGTTGTTGGCGGACGACGCGACTGCCGCACCAACCAGCGCGCCGGCGCCGAACCCGATCGCCGCCGCCGTGTTGCGGCCATTACGCGCTTCACTCGGGGACGCCGCCGCCAGAGCCAGCGCACTGGTCATCGCGGCCGCCACAGCAAATTTCGCAAAAGTTCTCATTTGATGCCTCCTGGCCCGTTCATCGGGCGTTCCGGGGGGTCAATTCCGGAACCGCAGGCCGGTTCCGGAACCGGGGGTTAACGACGCCGTGAGCGGACTTGTGGATCGGCGGGAACCGGCCTTGCCGCGGTCGGACGGCACGCCTATAGAACTGGCTTTAATGACCAATTTGCCGAAATCATCATTCGTCCTCAGCCGCCGTCATTTGCTGGGGATCGAAGGCCTTTCGGCCGCCGATATCACCGGTCTCCTCGACCTCGGCGAGGAATTCGTCGCGCTCAACCGCCAGATCGAGAAGAAGCAGGCCTCGCTGCGCGGGCGCACGCAGGTCAACATGTTCTTCGAGGTGTCGACGCGGACGCAGGCCTCGTTCGAACTCGCCGGCAAGCGCCTCGGCGCCGACGTCATGAACATGTCGGCCTCCTCGTCATCGATGCGCAAGGGCGAGACACTGATCGACACGGCGATGACGCTCAACGCCATGCATCCCGACATTCTCGTGGTGCGCCATCACGCCTCCGGCGCGGTCGCCCTGCTCGCCTCCAAGCTCGACTGTTCGGTGATCAATGCCGGCGACGGCGCGCATGAGCACCCGACCCAGGCGCTGCTCGACGCTCTGACTATCCGACGCAACAAGGGCCGCATCGAGGGCCTGCTGGTCGTAATCTGCGGCGACATCCTGCATTCGCGCGTCGCCCGCTCCAACATCATCCTGCTCAATACCATGGGCGCGCGGGTGCGCGTCGTCGGACCCTCGACCTTGATGCCGCCCGGCATCGAGCGTATGGGCGTCGAGGTCGCGCACGACATGCGCGAGGGTCTGGCCGATGCCGACATCGTCATGATGCTGCGCCTGCAGCGCGAGCGCATGAACGGCTCGTTCGTGCCGTCGGTCTCCGAGTATTTCAATTACTGGGGCCTCGACCAGAAGAAGCTCGCCTACGCCAAGAAAGACGCGCTGGTGATGCATCCCGGACCGATGAACCGCGGCGTCGAGATCGACTCCATCGTCGCCGACGGCGCGCAGTCGCTGATCCGCGAACAGGTCGAGATGGGCGTCGCCATCCGCATGGCGGTGCTGGAAGCGCTGTCCAGGAACCTGCCCAATGCGTAGCCGGGAGGCGCTCGTCAATGTCCGTCACGCCGCGATGCGCAAGGCGCGCTTCGGCATGATCGCTGTCGTGGCGGCCGGCGTCGCCGTCTCGTTCTGGATCCGCTTCTTCCGTGGCCTCGCCCGGACCGAGGGCCAATCGTGATGCTGTCCGAACGCCGCCCTGTCCTGCTCGCCAACGCGCGGATCATCGATCCGTCGCGCGACCTCGACATCGTCGGTGACCTGCTGATCGCCGACGGCGTGATCCGCGAGGCCCGCAAGGGCATCGGCGCCGCCGGCGTGCCCGAAGGCACCGAGGTGATCGACTGCCGCGGCAAGGTGGTCGCGCCCGGCCTCGTCGACATGCGCGCCTTCATCGGCGAGCCCGGCGCCGCGAGCCGGGAGTCCTTTGCCTCGGCGAGCCAGGCCGCCGCGGCCGGCGGCGTCACCACCATTGTCTGCCAGCCTGAGACCTCGCCGGTGATCGACGATCCGGCGACCGTGGATTTCATTCTGCGCCGCGCCCGCGACACCGCCATTGTCCATGTGAATCCGATGGCGGCGTTGACCAAGGGCCTCGAAGGCCAGGAGATGACCGAGATCGGCCTGCTCAAGGCCGCCGGCGCCGTTGCCTTCACCGACGGCGCAAAAAGCGTGACCAATGCCCAGGTGATGCGCCGCGCGCTCACTTACGCCCGCGACTTTGGCGCGCTGATCGTGCACCACACCGAAGACCCGGACCTCGTCGCCGACGGCGTCATGAACGAAGGCGAGTTCGCCGCCCGGCTCGGCCTGCTCGGCATTCCGGCCGCCGCCGAAGCCATCATGCTCGAGCGCGACATGCGGCTCGTGGCGCTGACCAAGGGCCGCTACCACGCCGCGTCCGTCACCTGCCCCTCCTCGCTCGCCGTGCTCGGCGACGCCAAGGAAGCGGGCCTTGCCGTCTCGGCGTCGGCCTCAATCAATCATCTGACGCTCAACGAGAACGACATCGGGCCTTACCGCACCTTCCTCAAGATGTCGCCGCCCTTGCGCGCCGAGGACGACCGTTTGGCGCTGGTCAAGGCGCTCAACGACGGTCTGATCGACGTCATCATGTCGGACCACAATCCGCAGGATGTCGAGACCAAACGACTGCCTTTCGCGGAAGCCGCCGCCGGCGCCATCGGTCTCGAGACCATGCTGTCGGCCGGCCTGCGCCTCGTCCATTCCGGCGACGTAACGCTGCCGACCTTGCTGCGCGCCATGTCGACGCGCCCGGCCGAACTGCTCGGCCTGCCCGGCGGCACTTTGCGCAGCGGCGCGCCGGCCGACGTCATCGTCATCGACACCGACGTGCCGTGGGTGGTCAATCCGGACGAGCTCAAGTCGAAGTGCAAGAACACGCCGTTCGACGAAGCGCGCATGACCGGCCGCGTCGTGCGCACCATCGTCAACGGCCGCACCGTGTATGAATCGCTATGAGCGCCGGTCATTCCGGGGCGCGCTGCAAGCGCGAACCCGGAATCCAGACGCGCGCATGGAATTTGGATCTGGATTCCGGGTCCGCACCTTACGGTGCGTCCCGGAATGACGGGAGCCTGATATGAGCTGGCAGGTCGCCTTCCTCGTCGCCTTCGTCGTCGGCTATCTGCTCGGCTCGATCCCGTTCGGCCTGGTGCTGACGCGCGCGGCCGGCGGCCCCGATGTGCGCACCATCGGCTCCGGCAATATCGGCGCGACCAATGTGCTGCGCACCGGCAACAAGGGCCTCGCCGCCGCGACCTTGCTCGGCGACGCGCTCAAGGGCACCGCTGCCGTGCTCCTGGTCTGGCACTTCATCGGCTATGAGGCCGCGCTGATCGCCGGCCTCGGCGCCTTTCTCGGCCATCTCTTTCCGGTGTGGCTGAAGTTCAAGGGCGGCAAGGGTGTCGCGACTTATATCGGTCTCTTGATCGGGATCGCCTGGCCCGCCGCGCTGATCTTCTGCGGCCTGTGGCTCGTCACCGCCTACTTCACGCGCTACTCGTCGCTGTCGGCGCTCGTTGCCTCAGCGCTGACGCCGATCGGCCTCATGGGCCTCGGCCGCCCCGAAGCGGCGTCGCTGTTCTTCCTGCTCGGCATTCTCTTATGGATCATGCACCGGGCCAATATTCAGCGGCTGCTGAATGGGACCGAAGGGAAGATTGGGAGCAAGGGCTGAGCCCGCTTCCGAAACAGGACGCCTACAACCTTCACTAAACTTCTGATTGTACCGCGCCGCGCCGCGCGCGACACTGCCCTGGGGACTTCGGGGGGCACTGTGGCGTCAAAAACCAAACTCACCGACGAGCAGCGCCTCGACTGGCTGCGGCTGATCCGCAGCGACAATGTCGGGCCGCGCACTTTTCGCGAACTGATCAACACCTATGGCGGCGCCAGGGGCGCGCTCGCTGCACTCCCCGCTCTCGCCCGCCGCGGCGGCGCGTCGCGCATCGCCATCTGCCCGATCGAGGATGCCGAAGCCGAACTTAAGGCATGCAGCGCGCGCGGCATTGACCTCATCGCACTTGGCGAACCGGATTATCCTTCGCGCCTGCAGACCATCGACGATGCGCCGCCGCTGCTCGCCGCGCGCGGCAACATTGCCTCGCTGGCGCGGCCGCTGATCGCCATCGTCGGCTCGCGCAATGCCTCCGCCGTCGGCCTGAAATTCGCGGCGTCGCTGGCACGCGATCTGGGCGACGCCGGCTACGGCATCGTGTCGGGTCTGGCGCGCGGCATCGACGCCGCCGCCCATCGCGCCACCAAAGACTCCGGCACCATTGCGGTGCTGGCCGGCGGCCATGCGCGCATCTATCCGGCCGAGCACGAGCCGCTGATCGAGGAACTGATCGCGCGCGGCGCCGCCGTCTCGGAAATGCCGCTCACGCACGAGCCGCGCGCGCACGACTTCCCGCGCCGCAATCGCCTGATCTCCGGCCTGTCGGTCGGCGTCGTCATCGTCGAAGCCGCGAAGCGCTCCGGCTCGCTGATCACCGCGCGCATGGCCGGCGAACAGGGCCGCGAAGTGTTCGCCGTGCCCGGCTCGCCGCTCGATCCGCGCGCGGAAGGCACCAACGGCCTGCTCAAGCAAGGCGCGACGCTCGTCACCGAGGCAGCCGACGTCATCAACGCCATCGAGCCGATCCTTGGCCGCGGCCTGCCGCCCATGGAGGAGCCGGACGCCGACGACCTGTTCGCGCCAGACCACGAGCCTGGCGACGACGAGCGCAGCAGCGTCGTCGGCCTGCTAGGCCCCTCGCCGATCTCGATCGACGATCTGGTGCGGCTGTCTAATACCACCCCGGCCATCGTGCGCGTCGTGCTGCTGGAGCTTGAACTGGCCGGACGGCTGGAGCGTCACGGCGGCGGTCTGGTCTCGCTCGTGTAAACTCTTCGCAGATCGAATCGAAACGTAGGCCCCGCGAATGTTTCACCGCGCCATTCTCATCGCGCTCTTCGTCGTGCTGGCTGCGCCGCTGGCGCCGACAGGCGCGCTGGCGCAAGGCCGCGACAGCTTCGCCGCCTTCGTCGATACGCTGTGGCCGGACGCGCAGGCCAAGGGCATCACCCGGGCCACCTTCGATGCCGCCATGCGCGGTCTCACGCCGGACCAGCGCGTCATCAACGCCACCCAGCGTCAGCCGGAATACGGCAAGCCGGTCGGCGACTACATCAACGCGCTGGCCTCGCCGCGCCGCATCCAGAACGGCTTGGCCAAGGCAAAGCAGTGGGCGCGCGCGCTCGAAGGCGTCGAGAAGAAGTATGGCGTCGAGCGCTGGATCCTGATGGCGCTGTGGGGCATGGAGACCGACTACGGTGCCGCCAAGGACAAGTGGGACGTGTTCCGGTCGCTGGCGACGCTCGCTTATGTGAAGTATCGCCATCCCTATTTCCGCAACGAGCTCATCGTCGCGATGGGCATCATGCAGAACAATAATTATCCGCGCGAGCAGATGGTGTCGTCATGGGCCGGCGCCATGGGCCAGAGCCAGTTCATGCCGTCGAGCATGGTCGGCTACGCGGTGAGCTATTCGGGCCAGGGCCGCCCCGATCTGTGGAACAATGTGCCGGACGTGCTCGCCTCCACCGCCAACTATCTGCACAAGGCGGAATGGCGAGCCGGCCTGCCCTGGGGCTTCGAGGTCACGGTGCCGAAAGGCTTCGACACCATGAAGAGCCGCGCCACCTTCTCCGAATGGACCAGGCTCGGCGTGCGCCGCGCCGACGGCAAGCCGTTCCCGCGCGACGATCAGACGGCGACGCCCGCCATTCTGTTCTTTCCCAGCGGCATCAAGGGCCCGGCCTTCATCGCCACCGAGAACTTCCTGGTGCTGAAGCACTACAACAACTCGGATGCCTATGCGATCGCGGTCGGCCATCTCGCCGACCGGCTGCATGGCGGCATTCCGTTTCGCGCCGCCTGGCCCAAGGACGACCGGCCGCTGTCGCGCGATCTGCGTATCGCGTTGCAGAAGAAACTCGCCGCGCTCGGCTACAAGGTCGCCGATTTCGAGGGCCGCATCGACTTCGACATTCGCGACTACATCCGCGCCGAACAGAAGAAGCACGGCATGGTGCCGGACGGCAATCCAACCATCGCGCTTCTGGAGAAGATCGGCGTGCCGGTGCGGTAGCCCCTCGTCATTCCGGGGCGCGCTGAAAGCGCGAACCCGGAATCCAGCAACGGCCACCGAGGTTCGGTCTGGATGCCGGATCGCCGCTATCGCGGCGTCCGGAATGACGAGATTTAACCCTACCCCCGCCGTCCGTTGCCATTGCCGCTACCGTTCGGCCGAGCCAGGCTTTCGGCCTCGAGCCGGACCATTTCCAGGAGGTAGCCGAGCGTATCGAGGCCGCTGCGGCGGGACAGTTGCGCCAGGTCGTGCGACAGCACCGCCACGTAGCTGGCCACCGCGCTTTGGCTGGCGTTTTCTCCGCCTGTTTGGGGCATGATCGGTCCGGCTGGGGTCAAGACGCGTCGTTGGAAGCCGAAATTACATTAGCAAGCGCAAAAGGTAATATTAATAATTGCGTAATAACTAGATACATCTTTTGGTTGTATTTAGGCGCAGGAAATAGCCACCCGTTTTGTGCCTGATTTCACTGGCTTTTCTCCGTCCGCGACCCGCGGCCGCCCCGGCCCGATTTGACAGGGAGGGCTCGCTTCCCCATGTTCCGGCCGACGCTAACGGACGATTCAAGCCCAGTCCGCTATGGTCCGGGCGTTCTAACCCTTTGGATTTTCGATGAAAGTTGTCGTTGTCGAGTCGCCTTCCAAGGCGAAGACGATCAACAAGTATCTTGGCGCCGGCTATGAGGTGCTCGCCTCGTTCGGCCATATCCGCGACCTGCCGGCCAAGGATGGCTCGGTCGATCCGGACCATGACTTCAAGATGCTTTGGGAGATCGACCCGCAGTCGCAGAAGCGGGTCAACGACATCGCGCGCGCCGTCAAGGGCGCCGACACCCTCATTCTCGCGACCGACCCTGATCGCGAGGGCGAAGCCATCTCCTGGCACGTTCTGGAAGCGCTGAACGAGAAGAAGGCGCTCAAGGGCCAGGCCATCCAGCGCGTCGTCTTCAACGCCATCACCAAGCAATCGGTGACCGAGGCGATGAAGAAGCCGCGCGAGATCGACACCGCGCTGGTTGATGCCTACCTCGCCCGCCGTGCACTGGACTACCTCGTCGGCTTCACTCTTTCTCCTGTGCTGTGGCGCAAGCTGCCGGGCGCCCGCTCGGCCGGCCGCGTCCAGTCGGTGGCGCTGCGTCTGGTCTGCGACCGCGAACTGGAAATCGAGAAGTTCGTCGCCCGCGAATACTGGTCGATCCTCGCCAAGCTGAAGACGCCGCGCGGCGACGAGTTCGAGGCCCGCCTCGTCGGTGCCGACGGCCAGAAGCTGCAGCGCCTCGACATCGGCACCGGCGTTCAGGCGACCGACCTCAAGACCATGCTTGAGGGCGCGAGCTTCACCGTGACCTCGGTCGAGGCCAAGCCGGCGCGGCGCAATCCGCCGCCGCCCTTCACCACCTCGACCATGCAGCAGGAAGCCAGCCGCAAGCTCGGCTTCGCCCCCGCGATCACCATGCGCCTCGCCCAGCGGCTCTACGAGGGCACCGACATCGGCGGCGAGACCGTCGGTCTCATTACTTATATGCGTACCGACGGCATCGACATGGCGCCGGAAGCCATCACCGACATCCGCTCGATGATCGGCAAGAACTACGGCAAGGAGTATGTGCCGGGCTCGCCCCGCACCTACCAGAACAAGTCGAAGAACGCCCAGGAAGCGCACGAAGCCGTACGTCCGACCTCCGCTTCGCGCACGCCGCAGGAAGTCGCCCGCTATGTCGACAAGGATCAGGCCCGTCTCTACGAGCTGATCTGGAACCGCGCCGTGGCCTCGCAGATGGAATCCGCCGAGCTCGAGCGCACCACCGTCGATATCGTGGCCAAGAACGGCGCGCACGTCGCCGAGCTGCGCGCCTCCGGCCAGGTGGTGAAGTTCGACGGCTTCCTCACGCTCTATCAGGAAGGCCAGGACGAAGCGTCGGATGACGATGAGTCCAAGCGCCTCCCCGCGATGAGCGAGAAGGAAGCGCTGGCCAAGCTGGCGATCGACGCCGCGCAGCATTTCACCGAGCCGCCGCCGCGCTTCTCGGAAGCCGCGCTGGTCAAGCGCATGGAAGAGCTCGGCATCGGCCGGCCGTCCACCTATGCCTCGATCCTGCAGGTGCTGCAGGACCGCGGATATGTGCGCATCGACAAGAAGCGCCTCATCCCCGAGGACAAGGGCCGCGTCGTCGTCGGCTTCCTCGAAAGCTTCTTCCAGAAATATGTCGAATACGACTTCACCGCCTCGCTCGAGGAACAGCTCGACAAGATCTCGAACAACGAGATCGCCTGGAAGAAGGTGCTGGAGGACTTCTGGGTCGATTTCATCGGCGCCGTCAATGAGATCAAGGAAGTCCGCATCACCCAGGTGCTGGACGCGCTCAATGATCTACTGGAGCCGCACATCTTCCCCGCGCGCGCCGACGGCGCACCGGTGCGCCAGTGCCCGCAATGCGGCAACGGCCAGTTGTCGCTGAAGGTCGGCCGCTTCGGCGCCTTCATCGGCTGCTCGAACTATCCCGAGTGCAACTACACCCGGCAGATGACGCCGGGCGCGGCGAGCGCGCAGGCAACCCGCGTGCTCGGTCAGGACCCGGAAACCGGCCTCGACGTGACGATCCGCGGCGGCCGCTTCGGCACCTATTTGCAGCTCGGCGAAGAGATCAAGGCGCCGAAGCGCAAGAAGGGCGAGAAGAAGGACCCAGATGCGCCGGAGCCGGTCAAGCCCAAGCGCGCCTCGCTGCCCAAGGGCATCTCGGCCGACGACGTCACGCTCGAGCAGGCGCTCGCCGTGCTGTCGCTGCCGCGCGAAGTCGGTATCTCGCCGGAGGACGGCCAGCCGATCCTCGCCGGCGTCGGCCGCTTCGGGCCGTATGTGAAGCACGACAAGACCTACGCCTCGCTTGAGGAAGGCGACGACGTTCTCACCATCGGCCTCAATCGCGCGATGCATCTGATCGCCGAGAAGATCGCCAACCCGAAGAAGGGCCGCCGCTTCGGCCCGGCGCCGGGCAAGACTTTGGGCGAGCATCCCGACAAGGGCGGCCCGGTCGTCGTGAAGAGCGGCCGCTTCGGGCCTTACGTCTCGAACAACGGCGTCAACGCTACCCTACCCGCCGACAAGACGCCGGACACGCTCACGCTCGACGAAGCCATTGTGCTGCTCGATGCGCGCGCCGCCGCGCTCGGCAATTCGCCCCGCGCCGCCAAGAAAGCGGCCGCGAAGAAGCCCGCCAAGGGCAAGGCGGCCGATACGGCTGACGACAAGCCGGTGGTGAAGGCCAAGGCCCCCGCCGCCCGCAAGAAGCCGGCGGCGAAGGCCAAGGCGGCGGCCAAGCCGAAGAAGCCGGCGGGGAAGACCAGCGGTAAAGTCACGGCGGCTGAGTAGCCGTCAGCGGCGCGACATACTCCGTTCATTCCCGCGAAAGCGGGAATCCAGAAGGACTGGGCCCCCGCCATAGGCGTTCTGGAAAGAACGCCGTCCTTTGGACGGCTTTGCGCGGGGGCGAACGGCGTATGGCGCTAGCGCACACACGCCGCCGCGATTACATTAATCCCGTCGCGCCGCACCGGCGCCGGAACCCGCTTTGAAGAAACCACCCAAACATAATCCGAATACGCTGCCGTCCAAGGACGACATCCTCGCCTTCATCGCCGCCAATCCCGGAAAGGTCGGCGCCCGCGAAATCGCCCGCGCCTTCAATCTCAAGAACGAGCTGCGCGCCGACTTGAAGCGCCTGCTGCGCGAACTCGCCGATGACGGCGCGGTCGCCCGCCGCGGCCACAAGGGCAAGAAGCTGCATCACCCCGGCGCCCTGCCCTCGACCGTGCTCGCCGATATCGTGTCGCGCGATCGCGACGGCGACTTCATCGCCGTGCCCGACGAATGGGACGAGGAAGAACACGGTCCCGCGCCGCGCATCCGCATTCTCACCGCGCGCCGCCCCCGGCCCGGCGAAGCCGCCGGGCTCGGCGACAAAGTGCTGCTGCACACCGACGAGATCGAGCCAGAGGACGGCATCCGCCATCGCGGCCGCATCATCAAGATCGTCGAGCGGCCCAAGCACCGCGTGCTCGGCATCTTCCGCGCCGACGGCAAAGGCGGCGGCCGGCTCGAGCCGGTCGACAAGAAGATGCTCGGCCGCGAGATGCAGATCGCGCAAGGCGCCACCGGCGACGCGCAGGACGGCGATCTCGTCGCCGTCGAGGCGCAGCGCGTGTCGCGCTTCGGCCCGCCGAACGGCCGGGTCGTTGAACGCCTCGGCTCGCTGAAAAGCGAAAAGGCGGTCAGCCTCATCGCCATCCATTCGCATTCGATTCCCGATGTGTTTCGCCGCGAGACCATCAACGAGGCCGACGCCGCGACGCCCGCGACCCTGTCGGGCGGCCGCGAGGACTGGCGCAAGCTGCCATTGATCACCATCGACCCGGCCGACGCCAAGGATCACGACGACGCCGTCCATGCCGAGGACGACGCCGATCCGTTCAATCCCGGCGGTTTCATTATCACCGTCGCCATCGCCGACGTCGCGCATTACGTGACGCCCGGCTCGGCGCTCGACCGCGAAGCGCTAGTGCGCGGCAACTCGGTGTACTTCCCCGACCGCGTCGTGCCGATGCTGCCCGAGCGCATCTCCAACGACCTGTGCTCGCTCAAGCCGAACGAAGACCGCGCCGCGCTCGCCGTGCAGATGGTCATCGGCGCGGACGGGCGCAAACGCGAGCACAAGTTTCATCGCATCATGATGCGCTCGGCGGCCAAGCTCGCCTATGAACAGGCGCAGGCCGCCATCGACGGCCGCCCCGACGAGACGACCGGCCCGCTCATTGAGCCGATCCTCAAGCCGCTTTACGCCGCCTATGAGGCGCTCAAGCGCGCCCGCGCCGAGCGCGGCCCGCTCGATCTCGATCTGCCCGAGCGCAAGATCCTGCTGAAGAAGGATGGCATGGTCGATCGCGTCACCGTGCCGGAGAGGCTCGACGCCCACCGGCTGATCGAGGAGATGATGATCCTCGCCAATGTCGCCGCCGCCGAGACGCTGGAGAAGGCGCGCACGCCGCTCATCTATCGCGTCCACGACGAGCCGAGCCTCGAGAAGATCAACGCGCTGCGCGAATTCCTCGCCAGCCTCGACATCAACATCGCCAAGGGCGGCACGCTGCGCGCCTCGAACTTCAATTTCATCCTCGAGCGTGTCAAGGACACCGAGCGCGAGACCTGGGTCAACGAAGTGGTGCTGCGCTCGCAGGCGCAGGCGGAATATTCGGCCGAGAACTACGGCCATTTCGGCCTCAACCTGCGCCGCTATGCGCACTTCACCTCGCCGATCCGCCGCTATGCCGATCTCATCGTGCATCGCGCGCTGATCCGCGCGCTGCATCTGGGCCACGACGGCCTGCCCGGCAATTTCGGCATTCCCGAGCTTGCGGAAATTTCCGCCGAGATCTCCGCTACCGAGCGCCGCGCCATGCTGGCCGAGCGCGAGACCAAGGATCGGCTGATCGCGCATTTTCTCGCCGACCGCGTCGGCGCCACGTTCGAGGGCAAGGTCGGCGGCGTGCACCGCGCCGGCCTGTTCGTGAAGCTCAACGAGACCGGCGCCGACGGCTTCGTGCCGGCGCGCACCATCGGCGACGAGTTCTTCGCCTATGACGAGGCCGGCCACGCCTTGGTCGGCAGCCGCAGCGGCGAGACCTACCGGCTGGGTGACAGCATCACCGTGAAGCTGGTAGAGGCGGCTCCCGTGGCCGGCGCGCTGCGCTTCGAGATCCTGTCGCACGGCAGCCAGGGCACGCCCGTCCGCCGGTTCGGACGCGGCATGGAACGGCGCGGCAGCGCGAAGTTCAAGGGCGCGAAATTCAAGAGCGACACCGCCAAGGGCCACGACGAGAAGAAGCGCAACGAAGAGCGCCGCCGCAAGTTCGGCAAGAAGAGCACCCGCCACAAGGTTCGCAAGAACAAGGGCAAAAGAAAGTAAGAGCGGAAGTAAGGGGAAGCGAAACGACCATGAGCAGCAAAGACGGCGACCGGCTCCTCCACCGCATGAGCACGCAGGAGCGCGACCAGTCGTTCCCCGATTCCGAGCCGCGCGATGCCGCGACCATCATGCTGATCGACCGCTCCGGCCCGCAGGCCAAGGTGCTGCTCGGCCGTCGCCATCACGGCCACAAATTCATGCCGGGCAAGTTCGTGTTTCCCGGCGGCCGCATCGAGGCACACGACCGCGCCATGACCGCGGTCAGCGAACTGCATCCCGACACACAGGCCAAACTGCTCGAGCGCGTCGCCGCGCCGTCACCCGACTTCGCGCGCGGCATGGCGCTCGCCGCCGTGCGCGAGATGGCAGAGGAAACCGGTATCCTGCTCGGCGTCAAAGGTGATGAGCCGCCGCAGACGCCCGGCGAGATCTGGACCGAGTTCGCCAAGGCCAGCGTCCATCCCGATCTCGGCCAGTTGCACTTCATCGCCCGCGCCATCACGCCGCCGAAGCGGCCCAAGCGCTTCGACACCCGCTTCTTCACCGCGGACGCCACCACCATCGCCGACCGCATCGAGGGCGTGGTCGGGCCGGATTCGGAGCTGGTGGAGCTGGTCTGGGCGCCGATCGAGGAAGCCGCCCGCTTCGACATGCCGACCATCACCTCGGTGGTGCTGGAGGAACTGGCGGCGCGCGTCGCCGCCGGCATGGCGCATGATCTGCCGGTGCCGTTCTATTACATGGAAAACCAGAAGTTTAATCGCGAGCTGCTGTAGCGCGCTTCAGTCGCGGCAGTAGAACGGCGGGAACGTGCTCGCCATGCCAGCATTCATCGCCATGACGATCATCGCATTGGCCAGCGCGATTTCGCGCTCGGAACGCGCACACACATCGGCCCTCGCCGTGCAGCCGGACGCCAGAAAGGCGGCATGGCGCTCAAGGAACGCGGCGCGCAAGCCTTCCGTCCCCATCCGCGCCAGGCCCTGCTCCCACGCTTTCCTGTAGCGCTCGCATTTGACCTCGACCCAGTTGTCGGGCTCGGCCGCCGTCGCCGGCAGCGCGCCCGCCACAAGCCCCGACAGGATCGTGCCTGCGGCGAGAGACAGCATCGCTGGCCGAAACGCGGATTCTTGCAGGCGCAGTCGCATGGAAGGCCTCGGAAACGTCGGATTTCGGCGACCAAACCCCGCGAATATGGCTCAAATGGCGCCCGGAGCCGCTTTTCTTGACTTTTGGCCGAGTCTGGCTAGTTTCCGCGCCACGCAGCCGCCTTGACGCTTCTGCGGCTCACGATATCCCGAGATTCAAGGACTTAAATCATGGCCAAGGCCGTCAGCCTCAAGATCAAGCTCGTGTCGAGCGCCGACACCGGTCACTTCTACGTCACCAAGAAGAACTCGCGCACCCAGACCGACAAGCTGGTGAAGAAGAAGTACGACCCGATCGCGAAGAAGCACGTCGAATATCGCGAAGGCAAGATCAAGTAAGAAGATCAAGTCAGCGCGCTTCACAGCGACGTCAGTTTTCGAATGCCCGGCCCTCGCGCCGGGCATTTTCTTTTCCGCCCTGCCGCGGCGGTTCCATGCCACGCTGCGCACGAAGTTTGGAACGAAGCGGAATATCGCCCGTTCGCCGGGATTGATAAGCTCACGTCTCCACGGAGACCGTCATGCCGATCCTTCGCCGCGCCTTTCTTGCCGCCCCCCTTGCCGCCCTCTTGGCTTTACCGCTCGCGCTTGCCGCCCCCACGGCCCACGCCGCCGACAAGCCGCACCGCCTCGCGCTGCAGATCAGCGACGGCGACGAGACCAAGATGAACGCCGTGCTCAATGTCGCGGCCAATGTCTCGCGCTATTACTCGGACAAGGGCGAAGAGGTCGAGATCCGCATCGTTGCCTTCAATGCCGGCCTCGCCATGTTGCTCGCCGACCGCACGCCGGTCGCGACGCGGCTCAAATCGTTCAAGCAGGGCATGCCGAACGTGGCGTTCGAAGCCTGCGAGAACACGCTCGACACGCTGACCAAAAAGGAAGGCAAGGAGCCGCCTCTGGTCGAGAACGCCGAGCGCGTGAAGGCGGGCGTCGTCACCCTGATCGAGCTGTCTGAACAGGGCTGGACCATCGTCCGGCCGTAAGGCACCCTGCCCCGTCATGGCAAAGCATGACGTCATCGTGGTGGGCCTCGGCGCCGTCGGCGGCGCGGCCGCGCTTCATCTTGCGCGCTCCGGCGCCCGGGTGCTCGGCATCGACCGCTTCTCGCCGCCGCACAAGCACGGCTCGTCGCATGGCGACACCCGCATCACCCGCGCGGCGATCGGCGAAGGCGTCGAATATTCGGCCCTCGCCTTGCGCTCGCATGCGCTGTGGCGCGAGTTCGAGGCGCTCACCGGCCAGACCCTGTTCGTGCGCAATGGCTGCCTGACCATTTCCGGCGCTGACGCCGTGGTAATGCACGACGTCGATGATTTCTTCGCCAATGTCGAGACCGCCGCAAAGCGGTTTGGTATCCCGATCCGCACCTTCGACGATGCCGCCGCCATTCGCGCGCGCTATCCGCAATTCGCGGTTCAGTCCGGCGACAAGGCGATCCTCGATGAGGAAGCCGGTTATCTTTATGTCGAACGCTGCATCGCAGCGACCTTGGAGTTGGCGGCGCAGGCCGGAGCGCAGCTCTTGCCCGACACGCAGGTCATGGCGATCGAGCCGTCGGCCAGCGGTGTCGAGGTTGCGACCGGCGACAACCAGCGCTTTGCCGCCGACCGCGTGCTGATCGCCGCCGGCGCCTGGCTGCCCGGTTTCGTCGCCGGCGAACTGGCGCGCCACTTCACCGTGACGCGGCAGGTGCTGCACTGGTTCGAGATCAAGAGCAATCCGGAGCGCTTCCGCCCGGAGAACTGCCCGGTGTTCATCTGGCAATTGCCGCGGCGCGGCGGTGTCGAGAGCAGCATTTACGGCTTTCCGCTCGAGGGCGATCCGGCCAATGGCCTCAAGGTCACGCACGAGGAAAGCGGCCCGGCCACCGATCCCGACAATGTCGATCGCGGCGTCGATCCGGAGAACGAGACCGAACGCGCCTTCCGCACCTATATCGAGCCGTTCTTTCCCGACCTCGGCCCGCGCTGTGTGCGCACCGCGACCTGCCTCTATACCCGGGTCGATCGCTCACGTTTTGTCATCGACAAGGACCCGCGCAGCGAGCGGGTGATGTTCGCCTCGGCCTGCTCCGGCCACGGCTTCAAGCACTCGGCGGCGCTGGGCGAAGCGCTGGCCGAGGAACTGACCACCGGCGAAGCCCGGCATGTGGACCTGTCCCCCTTCCGGCTCGCAAGGCTGGGGGAGTATTTAAGGGCGTGAGCAGCCTCTTCCTTCTTCCCCTCTCCCCTTGGGGGAGAGGGTGGCGAGCCCACAGGGCGAGCCGGGAGAGGGGTCGGCGGACAATGGATAACTCTGACCCCTCTCCCGTCCTCGCTCGGCTTCGCCTCCACTCGCTGCGGGGTCGTTCGGGCCCCGGCGTTCCGCGCGCCCTCGTTCTATCGGGGAGCGTAGCCCGGATGAGCGAAAGCGAATCCGGGGGACTGGGGAACGCGGCCTGCCCGGGGCCGACCAAAGAACGCGGGCGATGAAACGCGCCCGGCTCCTTCGCGCGCGACACAGCGATACCGCCTCGTCCGGCGCGGCCGCGCTATAATTCTTAATAAAGAATTTTCAGGGCAGGAAACCATGAGCTCCATGTCGGGCGAGCCTTCCACGTCGGCCAAATCTATTTTGGCCACCAAGTCCATCTCCGGCAAGACCGACCCGGTGGTGCGCGCCATCACCGCGCGCGACGTCGCCGAGTCGCTGGCCGCGGGCCTGCGCGATTTCCAGGCCGCGCCCTGGATCGGGCTCACCTCCGGCGCGCTTTATGCCTTCGGCGGCATCGCCATCGTGCTCAGCGTCACGGCGCTCGGCCTGAGTTACCTCGCCTATCCGCTGGCCGCGGGCTTTGCGCTGATCGGGCCGTTCGTGGCGATCGGGCTCTACGAGGTCAGCCGGCGGCGCGAGACCGGGGAGCCGATCTCCTTCGGCGCCGTCTGGCGTAAGGTGATGAGCCGCAGCGAAATCGGCTGGATGGCCTTCGTCACCGTCTTCGTGATGCTGATGTGGATGTATCAGGTACGCCTCCTGATGGCGCTGCTGCTCGGCGTCAACGCCTCCTTCGCCTCCTTCGAGCAGTTCATCACCGTGGTGCTGACGACCAATGCCGGGCTGCTGTTTCTGGCCATCGGCAATCTCGACGGCGCGGTGCTGTCGCTGGTGCTGTTCTCGCTCACCGTGGTGTCGTTCCCGCTGCTGCTCGATCGCGAGGTCGATTTCATCACCGCCATGATCACCAGCGTGCGCGCGGTGGTGACGAGCCCGGTGCCGATGATCGGCTGGGCCGCGGTGATCGTGGTGCTGCTGATCGTGTCGGCGCTGCCGGCCTTTCTCGGCCTGATCGTGACCCTGCCCGTGCTCGGCCACGCCACCTGGCATCTCTACCGCCGCATCGTCGCGCCGGTGGCGTCGGAGGATGCCCAGCCCGCCTGATCCGGGTGTGTAAGACCGTCCCGGCCACGCCAACCATTCGGTAACCGGCGTGCGTCTAGCGTCGGCGCATGAGCACGGTCATCCCGTTCGGCCGCCGGCGCCGCCGCGCCCCGCGTTTTGCAGGGCTGGCGCTGTTCGTGCTGATGCTCGGCGGCCTCGCCCTGTTCCACGCCTGGCAAAGCCGCGCGGTCGTTGCTCCGACGCCCGCCCTGCTCGTGGTCCAGGCCGTCGATGGCGACACCTTGCGCGCCGGAAGCCAGCGCATTCGCCTGAGCGGCATCGACGCGCCCGAACTGGCGCAGACCTGCCGCGACGCGCGGGGGCAAGCCTGGTCCTGTGGCGCGGCGGCGCGCAGCCGTCTGGCGGCGCTCGTCGCGCAAGGCGGCGTCACCTGCACCAAACGCGGCGAGGATCGCTACGGCCGCATGCTCGCCACCTGCTCCGCCGCCGGTATTGCCGATATCGGCGAAGCCATGGTGCGCGACGGCCATGCGCTCAACTACGGCCGTTATACCTCCGGCTATGCCGGCGCCGAACGCGAAGCGCGCGTCGCGCGGCGCGGCCTGTGGCAGGGCGAGTTCGACAATCCGGAAGACTGGCGGCACGCGCGCTCTCGCTAGCCCGGCGCCTGAGCGTCCTCACCCGGCGCCGAGCGCCGCGGTCACCGCGTTGAAAGGCGCTGGCGACACGGGGTTCGGTCCGCGAAACGGATTGTCCTGCGTCGCGATCAGCCACAGCGCCACCACCGCGCCGACGCTGAAGAACGCAATCGACATGGCGTTGGCGCCCGGCCGGTCGACGTGCGCCATGCCGAGGCCGAACTGGGTCACGAAGCCCAGCAGGAACAGCGCAGACCAGGCGAATTGCTGCAGATGATTGCTGACGATGGCAATGCGTTCGGCGCGCGCGTCGGCCACCTTCTGCGCAAGGGTCAGCATCTGGGTATGAACCGGCCCTGCGCCGCCGCCGTCCCGCACTGCGCGGATCAGCGTGAACAAGGCGGCTTGCGTCTTGTCGCTGCCGCTCTCGTTCAGCATGCGTGGCCATTCATCGGCGATGACGGAGCGGGTATAACCGCTGATCGCGGCGCGGATGGCCTCGCCGCCTTGTGACGCCGCGCCTTCGATGGCGAGCGTCTGCAGCGCAGCGCTTTCGGTCTGCACCGCGCGCAGCGCCGTGCTCTTCTGACTCACCACTTGCGCCAGCAGAAAGCCGGCAAACAGCCCGAACAACGTCGAGACCGCCACGAAACTCGCCGCCGTCAGCATGCTCGCTTTCATGGCGTGGCGCAGCGGCGAGCGGCATTGCAACCAGTGCAACAGGGCGCCGGCCACGCTGAAAACGAAGGTCAGCGCGACCAGAACCATGAGCGGATGAAAATGCAGCCAGAACCGAAACATCGGCACCCTCCCCGAGCGGTAACCTAATGCCGATTTTTTCGCAAATCCGCCGCCGAGTCTGCGGCCGACTTGTGTCCTATACACAATTTTACGCTCTCACGCGCGCTCTCTGGCGCGAATCGGACGGGGCGCTAGGATCGAAACGCAAAATAAACGTCGCAGAGGAACGACCGATGGCCAAGCGAACGACGATGCGCAGCTCGAAGGGCAAGAAGCTCTACGCGGTGCGCGACAAGGACGGCAAGTTCAAGGACATCCAGACCTACAAGCGCGCGCATGCGCTCGACATGAAGCGCAAGTCAAAGGCCGAACTCACCACGGCCAAGAAGAAAAAGAAGAAGACCGCCAGGAAGGCGAAGAAAGCCGTGAAGAAGAAAAAGCGGCTCTAGCGCTATCCCGTCATACGCTCGCGGGCATCGTAGACTTTCACCTGAAGGCCGGCGTCCTGGCCTTTCAGCGTGAGCCCGGCGGACAAGGCCTGGGTCAGTGAGCCAAACTGCGACACGCAGCGCCCGCCTACCTCGACAATGTAGCTCGGCTCCCCGGTCGGCGCCGATGGCGGTGATGCCGTTGTCGGGAGATCGGCTGTCGGGCGCGGGGCAGTGTCGGGCATGGCAGCCTCGTTGCAAGCGGCCCGGGGATTGTCGCCCCGGGAGCGCCGGCATCATTCCGCCGCCCCGTTAAGATTAGCTGAAAGGCTAAAAAGCCAAACAATATCAAGCGTGTTGGCGGTCGCCGTCGATCGGGATCACCTGTCCGGAGATCGTCTTCGCCGCCGGGGAGGCAAGGAATACCGCCAGCGCGGCGATATCCTTGGGATCGACGAACTTCTTGATCGACTGATACGAGAAGGTCTCGTCCAGGATCTCGTCCATGGTGCGACCGGTGAGCTGCTGCTTGCCGCGGAACACGCGCTGAATGCGATCGCCTTCGACGAGACCCGGCGCGATGGCGTTGGCGCGAATGCCCCACTCGCCAAGTTCGATGGCCAGCGTCTTGGTCAGACCGATCACGGCCCATTTGGTCGCCGCGTAAGGCGAGCGGTTCGGAATGCCGAAGCGGCCCGCGACCGACGACAGGTTGATGATGGAACCCGCTTCCGACTTCTTCAGATACGGGATCGCCAGTCGCGTCGTGTCAAACATCGCGGTGAGGTTGATCGCCATCACCTTGTCCCAGTCGTCCGGCGGATAGTCGGCGACCGGCAGCGTCATGCCCGCGATGCCGGCATTGTTGATGAGCACGTCGATGCCGCCGAGCGCCTCGGCCGCGGCCGGCACCATCTTCTCGATCTCGGCGCGCACCGCCATGTCGCAGCGCTTGGCGACGAGGCCGGGGATTTCCTTGGCGATGGCGGCGAGCGCGGCATCGTCGATGTCGCAGACAAAGATCTTGGCGCCGGTGGCGGCGAAGGCGCGCGCGAATTCGCGGCCGATGCCGGCGGCACCGGCAGTGATCAGGACTTTCTGTGGCATGCGTTTCCCCTCTTTGTCTTATCCTTTCTCACAAGGGGAGCGGGAAAGGAAGGTCACTCCTCCTTCTCCGTCGTAAAATACAGCGGATAGCCGTTCATCTTGCCCAGCTCGGTCGCTTCCTTGGCCTTGGTCTCGGCGACGTCGCGGGTATAGACCGCGATGACGCAGGCGCCCTTCTGATGCGCGGTCATCATCACGCGATAGGCTTGGCTTTCGTTGAGCCGGAACACGGCCTTGAGGACCTGCACCACGAACTCGCGCGGCGTGTAGTCGTCATTGAGCAGGATCACCTTCCACAAAGGCGGCCGTGCGACCTTCGTTTTGGGCTTGGTGCGCGACCTGGTCGTGGTGCCGGGATTGTCGGCCGGGCTCATGAGGACGCTCCATCAGTCGCCATGCGGCGCCGCGGTTGTTTCCTTTTCCCGGCGCCATTCCCCCGATTGCCTATCTTTGCAAGTCCGGCCTAGATGCAAAAGCCCCGCCATCGCCATGCCAGGATATGTGGGAACCGGTTTTCCGTCCGGCATGGCGACAAAGGATGCGGGCCAAGAACCCGGGGGAAATCGCATGCCGACCGTCCTGCTCACCCATACGCCCGACATGCTCGCCAACTATTACGGCGCCCGTGCGCTGGCGGCGCTCCGCGGGCTGTGCGACGTCCGGCTCAACGACACCGGACGCGTGCTCGATGCGGCGGCGCTGGCGAAGCTGGCGCAAGGCTGCGAGGTCATCATCTCCGACCGGCAGACCGCGGGTCCGGCCGAGTTCTTCGCGCAGGCGCCCGCCTCGCTCGCCGCCTTTCTCCGTGTCGCCGTCGACATCCGCAATATCGACGTCGCCGCCGCCTCGCAGATCGGCGTCCTCGTCACCCACGCCACGCCCGGCTTTATCCCCTCCGTCGCGGAGCAGACCATCGGCTTCATGGTCGATCTCGGTCGCCACGTCTCTCGGTACACCGCCGAGTATCGCGCCGGTCTCGATCCGGAGCCGGTGATGGGTCGGCAACTCGCTGGCGCCACGCTCGGCATTCTCGGCTATGGCGCCATCGGCCAGTATCTCGCCCGCCTCGGCGTCGCGTTCGGCATGAAGGTGATGGTGTCCGATCCGTTCAAGTCCGTCAGCGAGCCCGGCATCACGCAAGGCTCGTTCGAGAACGTCGTCGCCGCATCCGACTTCCTCGTCTGCCTCGTCATTGCCAATGAAGAGACGGAGAACCTGATGAATGCCGCCGCCTTCGCGCGCATGAAGCGGTCGGCCTTCTTCATCAACATGTCGCGCGGCAATCTGGTGGACGAAAAGGCGCTCGAGGATGCGCTCGACCGCAAGCTGATCGCCGGCGCGGCGATGGATGTCGGTCGCGCCCCCGACCAGAAGCCGTCGCTGTTTCTCGCCAATCGGCCCGACGTGATCGCGACGCCGCACACCGCGGGGCTGACGCCGGACGCGGCCGAGCATCAGGCCTTCGACACGGTCAATCAGGTGAAGGACATTCTCGCCGCCCGCATGCCGCCCGGGGCCGCCAATGCCGCCGCGGCGCATCGGCTCAGCGTTTCCGCAAATAGCGGGCATGGGTTGGGGCAAGACCGCGGCAATGGAACTTTGTTCCGAGGCCGGCGTTGATGTGGCATGCAAACTTCACAGCGGTGACCTGCCCATGAATCGCAATGTCCTCATCCTTGCCGTTGCCGTGCTCTGCGTCGCAGTCGGCGCGCTCGGCTATAAACTCTACGAAGAGCAGCGCGAGCCGAAAGGCGTCCAGCTCAACATCGGTTCGAACGGCATTTCAGTGGAAAAGAAATAGCCTGCGTAACGTATGGCGCTAACACAGTGCATCGGACACTTCGTCTAAAATTCAACACGGAACCTGCCACGCGCCCGCGCCGCCCTTTGGCGCGGGCGCGACTCTTTCGCGCAGCGGCACGGTATATGTCAGCCTTGCTGCTTCAATTGTCGTTCACCCCCGATACGTTGGCTCCGACGGTGTGGGGAAAAGTGAGGGACATTGGCCGGCGTGAATTGCGACGATGATCGCAAGCGCGGCCGCAGCGAAAGGAGGAAACGATGAGCCCGCACGCCCGAAGCGACATCAATATCCTTCGGCGATCTCCGCGGTACCGCCAGGCCAATACATGCGCGCAATGCGGTGAGGCGCTTTATATGCCGGAGTACTCCGAGTGGCTGGACGCCGGCTATGCACGGCATCTGTGGCAGTGTGACGCCTGCGGCTACACCTTCGAGACCACCGTTCGTTTTGCAGCGGCGTAGTGCGCTGGAACCTGCAGGAGTGGCCCCGGGCCCGGCCCGGCGAGGCATGATTGGGCCCTGCTCGTCGCGCACGCGCTAGAAAGGAACCGGCTTAGACGCACGCGCCCTCGCCCCCAGAGCAACCCAGCGGCGCAGAAGCGGTAAGTCGGTTCCTTTCGCTGTCTCCAGCTGCCTCTCCGACAACCACAGCGCGCTCCCGTTCACGGGAATTTGTGGCGCGCCGTGCCGATGCCTGCCGCTAGACTTGCGGCATGATGATACGCCGCACCTTGCTCCTCGCCGTCGCCGGCCTCGCCGCCGTGCCCCGCACTCTTCTCGCGCAGGCGGCACTCGTTTGCAGGCACCGATGTCGCAAGTGTCGGCCTATGCCTTCCGCTTCGAAGCGCTGAGCGGCGGCGATATCGCGCTGGCCGATTTCGCCGGCAAGCCGATCCTTGTCGTCAACACCGCGTCGCAGTGCGGCTACACTCCACAATATGCCGGCCTGCAGAAGCTGTGGGCGCGCTATCGCGAACGCGGCCTCATCATCATCGGCGTGCCGTCCAACGACTTCGGCGGCCAGGAGCCCGGCGGCGCTTCCGAGATCGTTCGGACTGCGCATGACGAATACCACGTCACCTTCCCGCTCGCGGCCAAGGCCGGCGTCAAGGGCGCCGGCGCGCATCCGTTCTATCGCTGGGCCGCAACCGAGCGGCCGCGCGACATGCCGCGCTGGAATTTCCACAAATATCTGATCGGCCGCGACGGGCGGCTCAAGGCGGCTTTTACCTCGGCGGTCGATCCGTCGGACCCCGGCCTGATCGTCGCGATCGAGACCGAGCTCGGTGCCTGACCTCTAGGCCGCCGCGACAACGGGCGCCGTCGCCACGTTTTCGCCGAGCGCATCCATCGCTTCCACAAGCTTGAGGAAGGCGCTGCCCGGAAGCGGCGGAGCGAACACATAGCCCTGCGCCGAGCGAATGCCGATTTCGCGCAGGTGCATGACCTGCTCGAAATTCTCCACGCCTTCGGCCACCACATCCATGCGCATGTTGTTGGCCAGATCGACCAGGGTCTCGACGATGGTGGACGAATTGCGGTCGGTGCCGATCGAGTCGATGAACATCTTGTCGATCTTGATGATGTCGACGCCAAGCTTGAGCATGTAGGACAGCCCGCTGTGGCCGGTGCCGACATCGTCGATGGCGATGCGGATGCCGAGGCTCTGCAGCGCGGCGATGATCTGGCGCGTGGCGGCGAAGTTCTCGATCGGGTCGCGCTCGGTGACCTCGAGCACCACCTGCGTCAGCTTGATCGGCGACTTGGCAAAGATGCCATAGACGTCCTTGACTACAGCTTCGTCGCCGAACAGCCGGCTGGCGAAATTGAAGGAAACCTTCAGACCCGGCCGTTCGCCGATCGCCTTGCCGGCCTCGTCGCTGACGCGGCGCATCAGGTCAAGCGTCATGGCGCGGATCAGGCCGCTCGATTCGGCCAGCGGAATGAATGCGGCGGGCGGCACCAAAGTGCCGTCCGGCTTCTTCCAGCGCACCAGCACCTCGGCGCCGCGCAACTGCCCGGTCGTGATGTCGACGATCGGTTGGTAGTACGGCACGAATTCGCCGGCCTTGAGGGCGCGCTCCATCTCCAGGATCGGGTTTTTGGGGTCGCGGCGCGCGATCAGCCCGGCAAACAGGGCGAGCGCCGCCAGCGCGAGACCCGTGACGAGGAGCCCGAACCATTTCAGTTCGGCCCCGCCGGCGCTGATCAGCTTGCTCGGCACCATGACCAGCACCTTGAAGCCGTATTTGCGCGATCGGTGCTCGGCCGCGTAGCCGTCACCGGCCGTTATGACCACCGGGCGTTTGCCGAATTCGGCGAGAATGACATGCCCGCGGGTCTCGACCGCGGCATAGAGCCCGCTCGGCGCGCCGCCCGTGTGCGAACCGCCATTGAACTCGTCGCGCAGGTGCTGTTCGAAGGCATGAACAGCGACATGCGGCAGGAACATGCCGGCCGGAACCAGCGCGGCGACCGCGTTTGGGCCAGAGCCAAGCGGTCGGCGCAGCCTGACCATCGGTTGCCCGCCGGGGAGATTGATGACATCGAGCGAATAGCCCGGCTCGCCCTCCAGCGCTTCGGTTGACAATATGCGGCGCATTGACTCGCGCTCGGCCGCCGCGACCCTCTGCTGCGACGAGCACAGCATGCGGCCGCTTGAATCGAGGATGGCGATTTCCTTGACGGGGGCGGTCTCGAAGGTCGCGCGCTGCATCGCCTCCAGCGCGGCGGAGCCGCAATCGGCGACGCCGGCGGCGCTCAGCGCGTCGAGCGCCTTGACCACCTCACCGGTGCGGCGCTCGGCAAGCACAATGGCGTGGCGAGCGGAAATATCGGCTTCATCCCGCCCCTGCCTGTCGATGACGCCGCTGAGCCAGAAATTGAAAGCGACGAGAGGCGCGCCGGCAACGAATACGCCAACAGCAATCGCAACAACATTCTGGCGCGTAAAACCGCGCGCGAAAAAACCCATTACCGGCTCGTCCGACCATTCTGGTGCGGCCTCAGTGAGCCATGGCGCCGTAAAAAGCCGCTTAAGCCTAAAGCCCGGCATTCGAGGAAAACGCGGCCAAGTACCACTCCGGGCCTGCATGGTTAATGGCGGCCTAAATTGGAACCTCGCCTGGATGCAGGAACAGCGAAAACGGGGCTGCCCCATGCGGTAAAAGCCGTCATGACTTGGCCACCCGCCGGTATTAACGTGAGGCGGACGACCACAAGCGACAGGAGCAGCGCATGAGCTTCTTTCCCGGCAAGGACCCCGAGGCGGGCGATGCCTATAGCTGCGACGCGCTGGCCCATGTTGTGGTGCCGCGCACGGTGGACCTCGGCGACGGCTTCTCGGTGCGCCGGGCCCTGCCCTCGGCGCGCTCGCGCATGGTCGGGCCGTTCATCTTTTTCGATCATTTCGGCCCGGCCGAATTCCGCGCCGGCACGGGGCTCGACGTCCGCCCGCATCCGCATATCGGGCTGTCAACCGTGACCTATCTGTTCGACGGCGAGATCATGCACCGTGACTCGCTCGGCACCGCGCTGGCGATCCGGCCCGGCGAGATCAACTGGATGACGGCGGGGCGCGGCATCGTTCATTCCGAGCGCACCGATTCCGGTTTGCGTGAAGCCGGCAGCCCGATCCACGGACTGCAAATGTGGGTGGCCCTGCCGAAGGCGCATGAGGAAACAGCGCCCGGCTTTGCCCATCACGACACCGGCGAATTCCCGATCGTCCAAGATAGCGGCAAAACGGTGCGCGTCGTCACCGGCTCGCTCTATGGCGCGACGTCGCCGGTGCCGGTGCTGCACGAGACCATGTTCGGCGATGTCACGCTCAAGGCCGGCGCGTCGCTGCCGCTCGACGCCGATCACGAGGAGCGCGCGATCTATGTGGTGAACGGCACGATCGACATCGCCGGCGACAGGTTCGAACCGGGGCGGCTGCTGGTTTTCAAACCCGGCGATCGCATCACCGTGACGGCGGCGAGCGACGCGCATTTCGTCGTGCTCGGCGGCGCGCCGATGGATGGCCCGCGCCACATCTGGTGGAATTTCGTCTCGTCCAGCAAGGACCGCATCGAGCAGGCCAAGGCCGACTGGAAGGCCGGCCACTTCGACAAGGTGCCGGGCGACGAGATCGAGTTTATTCCGCTGCCGGAACGATAGTTGTTCCCACGGGTTCCATAAGGGGTGGGCTTGGGTCTCACCCCTTGAAGGAGCCCTGCCCGTGATCCCGCGCCTGCTGACGCTTTGGGACAATGTCCGAACCAGCCTGTGGGCGCTGCCGCTGGCGATGGTCGTCTTTGCAACGCTGCTGGCGGTCGTCGCCCTGCGCGCGGACATCGACATCGGCAGCGACCCGGTGTGGTTTCTCTACAGCGGCAGCGCCAGGCAGGCGCCGCAATTCCTGGGCAATCTTGTCACCGCCATGATCACCATGGCGACGCTCGCCATTTCCATCACCATGGTGGTGCTGACGCTCGCGGCCCAACAACTGGGACCGCGTCTGATCCGCAATTTCATGAGTGACTGGCAGACCCAGGCTTCGCTCGGCCTGTTCACTGCGACGGTCGTCTATCTGCTGCTGGTGTTGCGCAGCGTCTATGGCGACGGCGACGACGTCGCCAATCTGGCGATCACCATCGGTACGGCGCTGGTGCTTGCGAGTCTCGCCAGCCTGCTGGTCTTCGTCCATCACCTCGCGCGGGCGATCATCTCCGACAACATCATCGACCGTGTTGGCGAGGCGCTCGACCGCGACATCATGCGCCTGATGGCCGAGAAGGACGTCGAGCGGCCGCCGCCGTCACCCGGCCAAACCACAGCCACCGGAACGATCCCTGTCGTCATCGGCGGCTATGTGCAGGCCGTCGACATCGAGGCGCTGATGCAGCATGCAATCGACGCCAATGCGTTCATCGAACTGCAGATCCGGCCCGGCCAGCACGCCGTGCCCGGAACCCCGCTCGCGCACGTCTCTCCGCAGGCGAGCGCTGAGCGTCTGGCCGGGCCGGTCCAGGCAGCCTTTGTCATCGGCCGCACCCGCACGGCGGTCCAGGACCTTGAATTCTCCATGCATCAACTGGTCGAAGTCGCGTTGCGCGCGCTATCGCCCGGCATCAACGATCCGTTCACGGCCATCGCCGTGCTCGACCGTCTGACGCTGTCCCTGCGCCTGATGATGGCGCGCGGTCCGGCGCTATCGCGCTTTGCCGATGACAAGGGGATCGTACGAGTGGTGGCCCCCGTCTCGACCTTCGAAGGCCTGACGGACGCAGCGTTCAACCAGATCAGGCAGACGGCGGAAACCAACCCCGCCATCCTGATCCGCATGGCCGACAATATCGGGCAATTGCTGCGCCTTGCGCAGGCCCTTCACCGTCCGGCCCTGGACAAGCACCTGCGGCTCGTCGTCAACGCCGCCGGACGCGGCATCGCGGAGGAGCAGGACCGCAAGGACCTCAAGGATATCGTCGACGCGACCCGCCACGCGCTGCGAGGCAACGAGCCAGCGCTCGGCGCGTCGCGCGGCTAATCAATCTTCGCCGGACCGAACAGCCGCTGCGCATTGCCCCACGCAATGCGCTGGGCCTGCTCGCGGGGCAACTGCTTGAGCCAGCCGCGATACTCATTCATGGTGTCGTCGTAAGACGCCCAGCGCTCGTTGATCCAGGTGTCCGAGCCGAGCAGGAAGCGGTCCGAATAGCGCGCGAACAGATCGCGCCATTCGGGCGTGAGCGCGCTGCCTCTGGTGATGCCGCCGCGATAGGACAGCTCGCCCCACAAGGCCGGATACTTGTCGAACAGTTCGGCAACGCGCTTCGGCTCGGTCGAGAAGCCGGTATGCGCCCAGATGATCCTGGCTTTCGGATTGTGCTCGAACAGGATCAGCAGTGCTTCTTCATCGCTGTGCGCATGCAGATAGAGGTCGTTGGCGACGGCGAAATCGACGATCCGTTTGACGATCGGATTCCACGCCGCCTTGCCATAGAGATGGAATTCGCCGATGCCGCGATAGTAGCCGCGCTTGAACTCCTGCTCGATCAGTTCGATGCTGAGCGGATCGCCGAACCATGTCTGGATGTCGGCGCGCACGCGGTAAGGCCGGATGAACGGCACCACCCACAGCCCCGGCGCCTTCGCGTCCATGAGCTGATGCGTGCCCTTGTTCGGCCGGCTGGTTGCGAGCGCGCCCTTGACGTTGTTGCGGCCGAACACCTCGATCACCTTGTCGAGGGAAAAGAACGGATTGGGCTCCTGGTTGTAGTGCATGTGAGCGTCGAAGATCGGCATCGACGCCGCATCACTCGCGCTGCCTTGCCCACCGCCTTGCGCCTGCGCGCGGCCGGGCCAGCTCATCAGAACCAGCGCGGCGAGCCCGAGAGCCGCCAGAAATATCAGCCGTTCGAAGCGCATGGACCTCCCCTCCACGGGGCGATCCTAGCGCGGCGCATTCCGCCCCGCGATCACTTCTTCGGCAGATCGATCCGGATACTCAATTCCTTGAGCTGCTTCGGCGTCACCTCCGCCGGCGCGCCCATCATCAGGTCTTCGGCCTTCTGGTTCATCGGGAACAGCACGACCTCGCGCAGGTTTTCTTCGCCGGCGAGCAGCATGACGATGCGGTCGATGCCGGGCGCGATGCCGCCATGCGGCGGCGCGCCGAGGCGGAAGGCACTCAGCATGCCGCCGAACTTAGCCTCCAGCACTTCCTTCGGATAGCCGGCGATGGCGAAGGCCTTTTCCATCACCTCGGGGCGATGGTTACGAATGGCACCCGAAGACAATTCGGTGCCGTTGCAGACGATGTCGTACTGATAGGCCTTGATGCCGAGGATCTTGTCGGCGTCGCTGGCGTCGAGCGCGAGGAATTCCTCGACGCCCATCTGAGGCATCGAGAACGGATTGTGCGAGAAGTCGATCTTCTTTTCTTCCTCGTTCCATTCGAACATGGGGAAGTCCACGATCCAGCAGAACTCGAAGCGATCCTGCGCGATCAGGTTCAGTTCCTGACCGACCTTGGTGCGCGCGCTGCCGGCGAATTTGTAGAAGTTCTTCGGCAGGCCGGCGACGAAGAAGCACGCATCGCCAACCTTGAGGCCGAGCTGGTCGGCAATCTGTTTGGTGCGCTCGGGGCCGATGTTCTTGGCGAGCGGACCGGCGCCGCCCTCTTCGCCCTCGCGCCAGAAGATGTAGCCGAGGCCGGGCTGACCTTCGCCCTGCGCCCATGAGTTCATGCGGTCCGCGAAAGCACGGTTGCCGCCGCCGGGCGCCGGAATGGCCCAGACCTGCGCCTTGGAGTCACCCGCGAGGATGTTGGCGAAAATCTTGAAGCCCGAGCCGCGGAAGGCTTCGCTGACATCCTGCATCACGATCGGGTTGCGCAGGTCCGGCTTGTCCGAGCCGTACTTGGTGATGGCTTCGGCATAGGGGATCATCGGAAACTTCGGCGTCACGGACTTGCCGTTCGCGAATTCCTCGAACACGCCGCGCATCACCGGCTCGACGGCGTTGAACACGTCGTCCTGCGTGACGAAGCTCATCTCGAGATCGAGCTGATAGAACTCGCCCGGCGAGCGGTCGGCGCGTGCGTCCTCGTCGCGGAAGCAGGGCGCGATCTGGAAGTAGCGGTCGAAGCCCGCCACCATGATGAGCTGCTTGAACTGCTGCGGCGCTTGCGGCAGCGCATAGAACTTGCCGGGGTGAACGCGCGACGGCACCAGATAATCGCGCGCGCCTTCAGGCGACGATGCGGTGAGGATCGGCGTCTGGAATTCGAAGAAGCCGGACTCCTTCATGCGCTTGCGGATCGAGTCGATGACCTTGCCGCGCAGCATGATGTTGTTGTGCAGCTTCTCGCGGCGCAGATCGAGGAAGCGATATTTGAGGCGGATGTCTTCCGGATAATCGGCCTCGCCGAACACCGGCATCGGCAGGTCGGCCGCCGCGCCGAGGACCTCGATCTCGCTCACGTAAACCTCGACCTGCCCGGTCGGCAGATCGGGGTTCTCGGTGCCGTCGGGACGCTTGCGCGCCTTGCCGTCGATGCGGATCACCCACTCCGAGCGCAGGGTCTCGGCCAGCTTGAACGCCTTGGAATCCGGGTCGCACACCACCTGCGTGACGCCGTAGTGGTCGCGCAGGTCGATGAACAGCACGCCGCCATGGTCGCGGATGCGATGGCACCAGCCGGACAGACGGACTTCCTTGCCGATGTCGCTTTCGCGCAGCGCGCCGCAGGTGTGGGAACGATAGCGATGCAGTGACATTCGGGGCTGTTCCGGCAAACGATTCACGGATGGGGTGGAGGCGCGCGAAAAACGCATGGGGGGTGGGCTTTGTCAAGATAACGGGCCACCCAAGGGTGGTAAGAGCCGAAATTTTCGCTATTTTGCCGCCACTCCCTGCAAATCCGCGCCTCGACAGACTCGGGGCCAATCTGCACACTTGGAAGTCTGGGCGCGGGCGGCGTCAAGGCCGGATTTGATCATATCCGGCCTGGAAACTTGCCGGCGCCTTCCTGAGACTTTAATCACAGCTCGCCGGTTTCCGGCGCGTCCAACCCGTGCGTGATGAACGCACAACCCAAGAAGGCCGTTGATGTCCCCCCTGATTACCACCTCCGCCGAGCTCGCCGCCGTCTGCGAGCGCATGGCGAGCCACGAATTCGTCACCGTCGACACCGAATTCCTCCGCGAAACCACCTACTACCCCCTGCTCTGCGTGGCGCAGATGGCGACCGACGACGAAGCCGTCGTCATCGACGCGCTGGCCCCGGGCATCGACCTCGCCGCGTTCTTCGCCCTGATGGCCAATGAGAAGGTCATCAAGGTGTTTCATGCCGCGCGGCAGGACATCGAAATCATGTGGAACATGGCCAAGACCATTCCGCATCCGATCGTCGATACGCAGGTCGCGGCCATGGTGCTCGGCTATGGCGACTCCATCTCCTACGATCAGCTCGTGCAGCGCATCACCGGCGACGTGCTCGACAAGTCGAACCGCTTCACCGACTGGACGCGGCGGCCGCTGACCGACGCGCAGGTGTCCTACGCCCTGTTCGACGTGACGCATCTGCGCTCGGTCTACGTCAAGCTCGCGGCCGATCTCGCCAAGCGCGGCCGCGCCAGCTGGGTCGAGTCCGAGATGGGCGTGCTCACCTCGCCCGAGACCTATCGCATGGACCCGGAGCGCGCGTGGGAGCGATTGAAGACCCGCGTGCGCAAGCCGAAGGAGCTGGCGGTGCTGATGGAGGTTGCGGCCTGGCGCGAGCGCGAGGCGCAGACCCGCGACGTGCCGCGCTCGCGCGTGCTCAAGGACGATGTCGTCGGCGACGTGGCGACGCAGATGCCGACCACGGTCGAGCGGCTCGGCCAGTTGCGCTCGCTGCCCAAGGGTTTCGAACGCTCGCGCTGGGGCGAGCAGATCGTCGAGGCCGTGACACGCGGTCTCGAGCGCGATCCGAAAACCCTGCCGCGCTTCGAGCGCTCGCGCCCGGCACAGAACGGCGCGGCCATCGTCGAACTCCTCAAGGTGCTGCTGCGCATGACCTCGGAAAGCCACGCCGTCGCCGCCAAGGTGATCGCGACGGTAGACGACCTCGACCGCATCGCCGCCGACGACAATGCCGATGTGCCGGCGCTGAAAGGCTGGCGGCGCGAACTGTTCGGCGACAAGGCGCTGGCGCTCAAGCACGGCAAGCTGGCCCTGGCGATCGAAAAAGGCCGCGTTGTCGCCAGCGAGAAGGGCTGAGATCATGCCGGCATCCATCGACATCAACGGCGATGCCGGCGAAAGCTACGGCCGCTGGACGCTCGGCGACGATGCAGCGTTCCTGCCGCATGTGTCGTCGGTCAACATCGCCTGCGGCTTCCATGGCGGCGACCCGGCGACCATGCGCCAGACCGTGCGCATCGCCAAGGCGGCCGGCATCGCCATCGGCGCGCATCCTTCGTTCCCTGATCTCATGGGCTTCGGCCGCCGCATGATGACCATCGCGCCCGACGAAATGGTCGATTACACGCTCTATCAGCTCGGCGCTCTGACCGCGATCGCGCGCTCGGAAGGCATGACGATCGCCCATGTGAAGCCGCACGGCGCCTTCTACAAGGCGTGTTCGATTGACATGGCGTTGTCGAAAGCGCTTGGCGCCGCCATCGCCGCCTACGATCCGCAGATGTTTCTGGTGCTGCTGGCCGGTCCCGGTGCCGACGCCGCGGAAGCTGCCGGCGCGCGCGTGGCGCGGGAAGCCTTCATCGACCTCGACTACGACGACGGCGGCCTGATCATCGAGCGGGTCGCGAAACTGCGCGATCCCAAGACCGTGGCCGAGCGCGCCATCCGCGTCGTGCGCGAGGGCAAGCTCGCCAAAATCGACGGCCGCGACATGGACGTGTCTGTCTCAACCTTGTGCCTGCACGGCGATCGCGCCAACTCGGCCGAGGTTGCGCGCGTGGTCAAGGAGACGCTCGCCGCCAGCGGCATCGCGGTGAGACCGTTGGGGACATGAACTTCGCCAGCGACAACACCGCCGGCGTGGCGCCGGAAATCATGGCGGCGCTGGCACGCGCCAATGATGGCTTTGCGCTCGGCTATGGCAATGACGATTGGACGCGCCGGGTCGAGAAGACGTTCTCCGGATTGTTCGAACGCGACGTTGCGGTGTTTCTGGTGCCGACCGGCACCGGCGCCAATGCGCTGGCGCTGGCGCATATGACGCCGCCCTGGGGCGCGGTACTGTGCCATCAGAATTCGCACATTGCCGCCGACGAATGCGGCGCGCCGGAATTCTTCGGCGGCGGCATCAAGCTCGTCGAACTGCCCGGAGACAATGGCAAGATTTCCGCCGAGACGCTGCAGGCGCGGCTCGGCAACAAGGCGGCCTGGGGTCCGCCGCATCACGTCACGCCGGCGGCGGTCTCGATCTCGCAGGCGTCCGAGGCCGGCACCATCTATCGCGTCGCGGAAATCCGCGCGCTGGCCGATATCGCCCATGCGCACGGCGCAGCATTGCACATGGACGGCGCCCGCTTCGGCAATGCGCTGGCGCGGCTCAACGTGTCCGCCGCCGATATGACCTGGAAGGCCGGCGTCGATGTGCTCTCCTTCGGCGCCACCAAGGGCGGCGCCATGGGCGCCGAGGCCGTGATCTTCTTCGATCCGAAACGCGCCGAGGGCATGTCGGCGCGGCGCAAGCGCGGCGGTGCGCTGTTGTCCAAGCACCGCTTCATCGCCGCGCAGATGGAGGCCTTCCTCGAGGGCGATCTGTGGCAGCGCCTGGCGCGCCACGCCAATGGCATGGCGGATCGTCTGGGCGACGGCCTCACCAAAGCCGGCTTCGCGCCGGTGTGGCCGGTCGAAGCCAATGAGGTGTTCGCCGCCCTGCCCGTCGCATTGTGCGACAGGCTGCAGGCCGCCGGCGCGGTGTTCTATCGCTGGGACGCCGATGACAACGGCAATGTCATCGTGCGGCTGGTGACGTCGTTCCAGACAACAGCGGAGGAAGTTGAGCGGTTTGTTGAGCTTGCTCGCAGTGCCTAGCTATTTACTCCGTTCGTCCCCGCAAAAGCGGGGACCCAAATCCGATTAACAACATGATTTGAAGCGGGCAGCGCTTTTACGATCCTAAAATGGCTGCTTTTTCGAGCCGATAAAAATCGTGATGACCTTAGCCTGATCACCAAGTCCAAGTGTGATGTCAGCCGACTTAAACGCTTCAGCAAGCGCAACCCAATCTGAGTCTGGGAGGGCATCATCGATTGTTCGCGATATTCCGATGCCAAACGATGGTGAGTCATCAATAGTCGGCTGAGCCTCCGGCAAGAGGCCGGCATCGCGGAGCGTCTTGCCTACATCATTGGCGAACGTCGCCGCCTCGGGATCGGTGGGCGGATAGACGATTTTTACAACGAATTTTCTACCCAGCAGACGATTGACGATCTTTTCATGTTGCGCCTTAGACACGCGGCGCCAAGCTAAGGTGGCCTTGAGCTCTTCCTGCGCGAGCTTCGCTTGTTCGGCCTGCTTATTGGCTGCGGCAGCCCGATCATTTGCGGCCGCTATCTGCTTGGTTGCCTCGGTCTGATATTCGACGAGAGCAGCATCTTTGCGGGCGGTCACGATCTTCTGGAAATAATTTTGAGCAATGCCCGATGTAAGGCTCAGAGCTGCGCCGGCAAAGGCTGCAAAAAGACCCACAATGCGCAGGGTATTCGAGAGCCAAAGTCCAAAATCTGCGTCCATGGTGCCTCCCTGATTGTTGCTAAACGCTAATCCTAGGCAGGACGTGGCGCCAGATGCACGTCCATGCACCTGTCCGCAAAGACACCACGGTTAAAACATTACACGCTCAAAAGAGTTAAAGGGGGCAAGAACCGCTGCTCGGTCGCCTTGACGTAGCGCCCCTTGGGATGACCGGACAAACTATCTGTCGACGGCGAGAAACCTCAAGTCTCCACCACCGCCTCGCGACCGATGAGCCGCGCGAGCTGGCGCAGGCGGCCGGACACGCGTTCGGTGAACAGCTTGGCGTACGCGCCGTTGAGCTTGAGCACCAGCCGGCCACGTACGACCCGCATCGGCACCTTCGGCAGCACACCGTCCTGCCCGGCGGTGAGGATGTAAGCGACGCGCATCGCCGCCCCGAGCACGCGGGCGCGGTCGAGAATATAGGGCGTCGCCAGTTCGCGAATGCGCGACGGCAGTTCCTCTTCGTTCAGCCCGGTGTGCCGCAGAAACACCGACAGCGCGATATAGGTACGCGAAGGATGATCGATGGCGACGAACGGCCCGTGCGCGATGATGTTCATCGCCTGCTCGCCGCGATAGTCCGGATGCGCGCGCCAGCCGATATCGGCGAGCAGGCAGGCGGCGTGGCGCAGCCGTTTCTCGTCGGCTGTCTCGTCGAGGCCCGACGATGCGATGAAACGGTCGGTCCATTCGATCAGCTCTTCGCCATGGCGCGGCGCGCGCGAGCGCAGCACATTGAG
>Ga0180223_1000506_pt1 | contig 47972 bp, 76 predicted proteins | sample eDN5th30CKraftOP_FD_151337 | JGI IMG/M metagenome (GOLD analysis project Ga0180223, IMG submission 151337) | Enriched Organic Plus compost microbial communities from Emeryville, California, USA - eDNA 5th pass 30_C Kraft OP (version 2) (version 2) ... | reverse complement strand
TTGTCGATGGAAGACTCTCCGGACGATCTCAAGCGCATCCGCATCCTTGGCACCGTGCACAACGGCCGGTTCAGGAACAATCCGAAGCGCGCCGAGCCGCCGGTCTGGCCGGGTGACTGATCCCGCAACTGTCTCAGGGGGCCACGGAGCGCGAACAGCACCGTGGCCCCTTTTGGACTTCCCAATGCCGAGAGGACCGCCGCGCTGCCCTGGTCAACGGCCTCCATGCGAACGGCGGGACATCTCACAAACAAAGGCACCGCCATGATCTTAGGCCGATTCCTGCTGCGCCTGACGGCCCTGACGGCTGCGGTGTTTGCCGCCGCGCCGGCACTTGCTCACCCGCATGTCTGGATCACGACCAGGAGCGAAATCGTCTACGATTCCGCCGGCGGGCTGAGCATGATCCGGCATATCTGGACCTTCGACGATATGTTCTCGGCCTATGCATCGCAGGGCCTCGACACCGACAAGGATGGCAAGCTATCGCGCGCCGAACTCGCGCCGCTCGCCGAAACCAACGTCTCCTCGCTTAAGGCATTCGATTTTTTCACCTTCGCCGCGTCTGACGGCACGGCGGTGGAGTTCGGGAACCCGACCGACTACTGGCTTGAGCAGACCGGCGCGACGCTGACCCTGCATTTCGGTCTGCCGGTGAAAGGCAAGGCGCCTGCTGAGAAGCCGCTGAAGATCGAGATCTACGATCCAACCTATTTCATTCAATTCGCCCCCGCGGATCGGGCTCCAGCCGCGCTGATCGGTGCGCCGGCCGCCTGCGGGCTCGACGTCGAGCGATTGCGCCCCGCCGAAATGGCCGCCTCAGGCCAGCTTTCCGAAGCCTTTCTCGGCAATCTCACCAATATGAGCAGCTTCGGCGCGCAATTCGCGAACCGTATCCTCGTGCGCTGCAGGAGGTAGGGCGGCATGCCAACGAAACATCGCTGGTCGCCTGGGTCGTATTTGGAACCGGACGACGGTCCGCGCCTTCCGCGGTCATCGGAAGCCTAAAATTAGGAGTCATATCAAGGGGGCGGCGCGCTCGGGACCCATCAGGACGGTATCTACCAGGCGCTTGCGGAGGCTGATCTCCACCCGACCTGCATCGCAGGGATTTCGATCGACGCCGTCAATGCCGTTATTATTGCGGAAATGCTGCCGAACATCGAGTAGACGCGTTCCGGGTATTCTACGAACAGATCACAACGACTTGGGGACTAGCAGCCATTCTGCCACACCAGATTATGCAACGACGATTCAGTCGCGGCCTGATCAACCTGACCCATGTCTTCACAAGACTGCTCGTGGCGCCCTTGGCTTCTTCGCGCCCATCTCATCCTTCCATTTTTTTACCCACCGGACGAGTTAAGAGATAAGCCTCTATAATGCCAGCTCGTTGAAAGAAACGCTGAGAAGAATTGTGAACCTTGACTGTCTGAACTCTGGAGAGATGAGATTCAGCGCCGGAGCCGTCAATGTCGAGGGCGGCAACTATTTGGACAACTACTCTGTCGCTCATCCTGGCTGTGTGAAGATCAGCCAGTGAACTGGACGAAGATCCTGCCCGACGCTCGTCGACCCGATGCGCGGCTCAACGTAGAGCCGGCTACAACACCTTTTCCCAGGGATGGTCAAGACTGGTCATTCCGGCTGGGCTGGTATGAGCCTAGCCATGGTTAGGAAGAATTCTACCCTCACTCCGTATTCCGTCGCTCTCTTCGCTCCCCCCAACGGCTGTGGAGCGTTTGCCACTGAGCTGTATCAATTCCATGCAGACCGAAATATCCGCCCCGTGCGGGCCGGCAACCTCCGGCGTGGCCGAGACTCCTACACCGTCTGGCGGTTCGAGACAGAGGCACTGGCGGAAGAGTTTATGGCGAGGTTTGCAGGAGAGCGAGTTACGCCCAAGACTTAGAATTCGCGACCTCCCTCCCAGATGAATTGCGGTAAGCTAGAAAAATTCCAGTCAGTCCGACAAGCCAATTCACAGAGAGACGACGAAGACCTCGAAGTTTTCCGAATCGCCTTCGTGCTGAAGCAGCCGGAAGACGGATATCGGTCGGTCTGCCGCAAGGCTGGGATCACGGAGACGACGTCGGATAAGACGCAAGCGGTACGCTGGTCTGCCTCCGTCGGAGATGAGCGGCTGCGGCAGATTAAGAAGAGAACAAAAAAACTAAAGAAGCAGTTGGCGGATTTGTCGCTTTGCCCGATGCTGCAAGACGTCATCTGCCGAAAGCTGCAAAGCCTGCCCCGGCGCTGGCAGTTGGTCGACGGGTCCGTCACCAACGGTGCGCACGCACGATGGCTCAAAATTGACCTGCTCCCGCAAAATGAGGTCAGTTTGAACTGGAATTTCCCATTTAGGTGAAGTGCCCCCGAATCTAGGCCAGCCAGCGCTGGAATTTCCGGGGTTAGGGTCATGTCGGCGGGGGTGCCCATGAGCCATTCAACAGCGATATCAGCACCTTATCGCCGATCGCTATGTGGCCGAACTTCGTTTTAGTCTCTACGCCAATTCCTCCAGCTTCACCCACTCGTCGTTAAGGCTGATGAGCCAGCGCGTATCAAATATTCGGTGCGGAGCTTGCCGTTGAAAGATTCGATGAAGTTATATTGTCGGTCGGTTCCCGGGCCGCGAGAAAGTCGAGAATAACGCCGCTACAGCCGCCTCGAGCGCTCAGGTTTTCTCACCTCGGCTGGGTCGCCAATTAAACAACGCCCCCGGGTGAACGTCCTCGGCTACCTGCGTGCTATGTTCACAGTGAGCAACATCGACGAACCACCCACCAGACTCCGATGCGTAGCTCGTCGGCGAGGTGGTTCAGTGCGAGGATTCGCATCGGCTGTGCTACATTTTCGACTCCGAAAGACTTCTCATCGGAATGGCAGAACTACTCGGTAAAATCGGTGACGGTTCTCTATCAGCGCATGAGCCTCATACGAGCCGATGACTCTTCATCTGGCCTTTTTATGGATTTGCTGAAGCCATTGCCCTCAAGGCTACACGATTGATTTTATTATTACCAATCTTGGGTAACTCCGGCACCGAAACGATCTCACGCGGAATCTTGAATTTGGCCGTCGTTGTTCTGCAGTGCTCCATTAATCTGTCAATCGCCCCAGCTTCGAGCGCGGGATCAAGCGCGAGCACGACGTAGGCAACCGGGACTTCGCCGTAAGTGGCATCCGGACGGCTGACAACAGCAACTTCATGCACACCCCCGGCACTCATGATGGCAGCTTCGATTTCGGATGCGGATACACCCTCTCCTCCCACTTTGATCATATCCTTTGCACGGTCTGAAAACGTGATCCAACCGTCCTCGCTCAGCGTGACGAGATCTCCTGTTCGAAAATAGCCATGCTCGTCGAACGCCTCCGCCATGGCGCTGGGATTGTCGACATACTGCTGGAATATTGATAGTCCCCGTCGAGCTCCGATGAGCAGATGACCGGTTTCGCCAGGTCGGACCGGAGTCCGGTCTTCACGCTCGACCCTCACTTCGTAACCGGGCCAGGGTCGCCCGATCGAATGGTTGCGCTGATCGAGCGAGGCGTCGCTTGCGATCGCGGGGACGACCATTTCTGTCATTCCCCAGCCTGCAACTCCTTTCACGCGAAAGTGGGCGTCACGGGCCGGATCGTACGACGCGAACAACCACTGCCGGAACTGGTGATCTGGCACCGGTTGATCTCGCAAAAGCCGATCCGTGCCGGCATGTGACGACACCGTCGCCCCAAACGTCATTGCGGCCGGCCAGAACCGGCTTGCAGAAAATCGCGGCTGCAAGAGGATCGTCGCGCCCGCATAGAAGGCAGGTACTAGTGACCAGGTGAAACCGACGACGTGAAACAGAGGAAGGTGGACATGATAGATATCGTCGGCGCGAAGGCTTTGCTGCATCGCACCGGTCTTGCCCGCCCACAGGACATTGGCATGTGTCCACTGCACGGCTTTGGGACGCCCTGTCGAGCCCGTCGTGAACAATATCATGGCCGGAGCCTCCGGGTCGGGAGCGCGTCGGGGCATGGGATCAAGCAAGAGAGCTTCAAAACGTTCGGCCGCCGCCGGGATCGAACCGCTTTCGGCAATTGACCCGGCATCAGTCGCTGTGGTCACAAGCCACTCAAGGCCGGTGCAATTCTCTTCAACAGCCCGCGCAAGCTTCGGCTGGGTAATCGCCCCGCGCACACCCAGCGGGGGCGCAACCTGCGCCAGTTCGGGACCGGCAAGCCTAGCATTACTCAAGACGGCAACTCCACCCAGCCAGGTGATTGCGAACCGTGCGATCAACGTTTCTGGCGAGTTCTCCAGATGGACAAGGACGCGAACTCCTGGGCCAACCCCGCGCGCGTGCAGGCCGCCAGCGAATCGTGCAACAGCATTACAGAAACGATCGTAGGACCAGATTTCCGCTGGCCCCTCGAACGGACTCCAGATTAGCATAGGATGGTCGGCGCGCTGACGAGCACGCGCATCGATCAGAGCCGGAATGTCGAAGCCGGCAAAGGGATGAACAGTGTCGCGCAGCTCAGTCTCTGTCATGCTGTTCAGTCTCTGTCATGGTTATCATCCGGCTTGGACCAGGAATGGTATCGCAGCCAGCGGTTTACCATCCATAGGCGGTCCCCTCCCCAGATAGGTTCACCGTCGGCGATGAAGAACGGCACACCAAATGCGCCGTCGGCAATTGCAATCTGGACGGCATCATTCAGGGCCTGCTTACCCCCCGCCGACGTGATCGCCTCGGCCAGCGCCGATCCGTTCACACCCAAGGCGGCAGCCTCATGGCATACGTCGTCAACGGACGTGATGTCGCTACTCTCGACCCAAAGCCTTCTGAAAATGCGGTGCGCAAAGCGCGTCGCTAGTGCGGAATCGGTTGCCTTGATCCAGAGGAAAGCTCGGGCTGCAGCCAGTGAATTGATGTCCTTCAGGCCGTGAAAGCGGAATGGCACCCCGTAAGCGGCAGCCATGCGCGGCGCGTCATGACGAAGATAGTCGGACTTGATCGGGGTCTGGGTTAGCGGCTTCATGCCCATGATTTTCAGCACCGTGATACCGATCAAGGTGGGCCGCCAATCGACGGACCGCCCGTGCCGGGCGGCTAGCGCTTCGATCTGCGTAGAACCAAAATAAGCATAGGGAGAAATAAAGTCGAAATAAAAGATGATTGGTGTTCGTGTGTCGAAATTCATGATACTCGCTTGTCACTTCACCACGTGCTTTGCATCGGCCCGTGCGATATTTTTGTCCATCATTGTGGTTCGATTTTTGCTACACGCACGTAATCCCCCCAATCCTTGATATCCCGGAGAAGTTGAGCCTGGGCTTCGGACGGCGTACTGGACCAAGGGTCACTTCCAAAACTGTTGAGAAACCGCTTTGTCTCTTCCGAGGCGACGACTTGATTCAGCCATTTGTTAAGCTGAGTCACGACAGGCTGTGGGGTTCCGGCCGGGACCATGGCTGCGAACCATCCAGGAAGATCAACATCGATATCTTGTTCCTTCATCGTGGACAGGTCCGGTGCCGCTTGCAACCGCTCCCTGACGCCGATGCCAAGGATTCTCAAATTTCCGTTGCGCCGCTGTGCCATCGCAAAGACAGGATCGTACATGCCATAGTCGAGAGCGCCGCTACGCAGATCGTTTAACGTATCCGCGCCAATCTTGTAGGGAACTTCGACAGTATCGAGGCCGGCGGCTCGCTTGTAGAGCTCTCCCATAATCGTCGCCGTGGCGGCATAGGTTGCATAGCTGCCCCGGCTTCCCTTTCTCCGCATTGCGGCAGTCAGATCGGCAACATTCGAATAAGGCGACTTGGCATCGACCGCTAGCATGAACGCCTGACGGTTGATTGTGCCAACCATCTGGATGGCCTTGCTGACGTCGACCGGCGGCTTTTTGTAAAGGTGCATATTAGCTGCGAGCGAGCTTCCAGCGTGAATGTACACAATATACCCGTCTGGCTTTGCCCGTGCGGAATATTCGGTCGCGATGTTGCCGTTTGCACCCGGCTTATTCTCGACGATAATGGTTACACCCGCTAGCGGTCGCATTTTTTCCGCGATAAAGCGAACAATCGCGTCAGAACTACTGCCCGGCTGATATGCCGTGATGAAGTGGATGTCCTGGCTCGGGAATTGTTGCGCCTGCGTATGCGACGACGCCAGCACCGCAATTGATATTAGCCCGATATAGCGCGACACATTCAATCGCATAATGTCTTTCTCTATCTTTAGAAGTAGCCGGTCTTCGTGAACACCTTTGGATGCTTGCTTCACATTACACGCAGTGATGTCGAAACGAAATCTCAAAGTTTAGTCCGGTCAGCCTCTCAGCGTTGATACTGTTCTAGGAAGAGGTTGGCAGATCACGGCTTCGACGGAAGTCCTTGTGCTAAGACGCGGAAGAAACTCTCTCAACAACGGACCTGTAGAAAACGTTGGCCTGCACCGGAAGGCCTATCGCTATGTGTCGAAAACGACCGGTGATCAAGGGCTGCGCCAGACCGACTGAAGAATCGCGGCAAGCCTGGCTGCCCCCTGGTGAGCCTGAGGGAGGAGCATGAGATACGGTATTAGATCCGAGGACTCGGAGTCAGCGAAAGCCGGCGGCGAAACGTCATCGGCCAAGCCAGCAATTCTGTCGCTGATGTTCGGAAGCACCTCAATAGCCATGCTTGACGGGCTGGAGCGTCCCAACCATTCACGACTCATCCGCCGTGATAGGGCAACCACCAGCACGGACGTCGGCGGAGTGACGCAGAACGCCTAGCCTAGCCCTCTTCGACCACCGGACGGCTAACGGGTGCTGTCTCCGGCGGCGTCTGGCAGGCTCCTGCCCATACCGAGCCAGTTCCGAGAGAACCTCAGACACAAAAATTGCCCCGCCCTTGAACTAGGGCGGGGACGAGTCTGCGGGGAACTTAGGAATGACCGCCCCCGACAAGAGCAGCGGCGGTCTTCGTTCAATGATCGAGCCACGGCGCTCGTTCCTTGTCGGGGCCTTGTCGGGAAACCCGTGGAACGATCTCCTTTATAGCGGCGACCATGCCTTGCCATCCAAAGGCCGGCATGAAACGGCTTCCGTCTGAGACGCTAGGGTCGCTGCCGAAGCGAACGGCCCCTTCGCCTTAGTCGATCACGCGGACAACTCGACGCGTCCGTGGTTCCACGATGATCCTACGCTCGTTAACCACGGCAAATGAGTAGTCTGAGTGTGAGGGGATGGTTCTCACTTCGACACTCCGAGGCAGTGGTTCTCCGACAACGACGCGATCCTCGATCTTCACAGAAGGAATACGTTCCCGCTGTACGTATGTGATCACCTCGTCGGGGACCTCAGTGGTCGTTGCCACACCCACAGTTGCTTGAGCATGGGCGGTTGCTGGCAGAATTGCCGCAAGCATTGCGACAGCGAACAAGTTGCGAATAGCCATAGGTTTCCTTTCCTTACCGAGGTTCTCGGATTAAGTGATGATGGTCACGATCTCGTAGGTGTCGGGCGACACGATCACGATTCGATCATCCACCACAAAATTGAGGAAGCCGCGGTACTCTGGCACGACTTCCACAATCGTCGCGGGCAACGGCTCAAAGTGGACGGTACGAGGCACCCGGATTCCGACCGAAATGCTGAAGTTGACGTTTGTCACCTTCGGTGCTGACCTGATGTTGATAGTCTGCTTGATACGCGTCCGCTGGCTTTCGTTAATCTGAACGTTCACTGCACTCCGGGCACCTGCCGCGCCTTGACCCGTGGTCTGGTTCCGCTGGCCTTCACCCATGTTCTGGCGAGGCTCATTCCGCTCCCCCTGCCCTAGGTTTTGCCGCGGCTCCTCCCGCCGCTGTTCCGCCTGGCCTGGGAGATTGGCATCGCCCTGCCGATCGCGGTCCGACTATGCATTGGTGCGGCCGCGATCCATGCCGCCGCGCTGGTTGTCGCGCATGTTGTCCTGGACAGACTGAGACCGCTGCGTGTCGTCGCGCTGGGCACCCTGCGTTGCCGGCGCGCCTTTCTCGCCACGCTCGCCTTGAACTGAGTTGCCTTGAACTGAGTTCATGCGCTGATCGGCCGGACCGGCGCGCTGGCCTTGATCAACTCGTCCCGATCGCGGAGAGGTTCCAGCATCCCGTCCCTGGTTCATGCCTCCATCCATTCCGCCGGGAGTCGACTGTCCCTGTCCCTGTCCCTGTCCCTGTCCCTGACCCTGAGCCGAGGCCATCGTCACACCGGCCATTAGGGATAGAATCGCCGTACTTATCAGAAGGTGTTTTTTCATCGCAGACTCCTGTTGTTCCCCTCGCATTTCGTCACGGCATGGCGGTTGCCGAAAGAACAAAACTCGTCACAACCACAATGCAAATGATGGTCGCGAGCATCGAAATTGTTTGACGTTCACCCATGGGATGGTCCCAATACCTGCGCGTGCGCCCTTCCCTCGGGCGCGGTCTGCAGTAAATCCCGCGAACGTTGCTGCAGGCTCAACCGGGCTAGTTTAGATTCGTTCCATAAATGGATATTCATCGACGGTCCCGCACGTCTTTGAGGGTGATCTAAAATGATGAAACTTGAGACGCGAACACCACGGCGTCGAGAACGGTTATTTGTTTCAGTTAGTACTAATATTGTTTCTCTTGGAACTAGTGACGCCCCTTATGAAACTCCAAAGTTCGCCCACGTAGTTTCGGGCAAGGTACGTTACATCGGGAACGATCGTGGCGGCGCTGGCATTGCAGGCCTGTGTAGAGGTAAAGGAGATCGAGTATGAAAATCCATTCACTGTCCCTATTGGCCGCTGCAGCTCTTACCATTGGCGCGATCCAAATCGCGCCGGCCCATGCCTCTGAACAGATGCTGCTTGCCCAGGCAACAACCGTGAAAGTGAACACCCCTAGGCCGGCAGCAAAGAGCAAAGTGGTCGTCCGAACGCCGGCACGCTCCACTAACAAAGTCGTGGTCCGTCAAAAAGCGCACAAGACCATAATTCGGACGCGCTGAACCCGTTGCCGAAAAATATGAATGCCCCGCCGATAGATGGCGGGGCTTTTTCGGGTGTCATCGCTTTTGGCCTTGGACCCGAAACCGCACGAACGGGGCCCTGGTCCTGCTGGGCGCTCCATGTACGTGGGTTAACGCAATACCCACGACGGTCGTACGTAAGCACGCAATGGATCGACATTTGGACAAGAAATAAAAGCCAGACCAGCACCATGCGGGCCGATAGCACCGTTCCCGTATCGTCGTGGCCGAGGTGGCGCCCGATACCTTCGTTCGAGACATCACCCGGTCGCACACGGTAATCAATTCCGCATCGGTTCAGAGCGGTAGGCGTCAGCTAAGGCCCTTGCCCTTACCAGCCTCATCAAGAAGCAGATAGGCAGCATTCTCACAGAACGAATCGCTCTCGCCGAGATCCGCCAGCCGCGTCACCAGATCATGCCGCGGATTGATTTCCAGGATCGGTTCTCCACCGCGGGCACCCACCTACGCCGGCTTGCAATTTCTTCAATTGGTCCATGCCGGGGTCCGAAGCCACGAGACAGGCCGCGCTCTCGGTCCGCAGGCGGGCGCCGCAAACGGGCACCCGACACACGAGCGCCGATAGCGATCCCACAGTACAGGAACCTGCGTTGGTCACTCGAATTCTGGATACGCTGGTCAGCGACAGGCGCTTCTGCATACTAACCGTGGCCGACGACTTCATCCGGGAGCGCCTCGGCCTCGTGGTGGGCACCTCGCTCACCGCGCTGCGGGTGCGGCGTGAACTTGACTACATCATCGCTTCCGATTCCCGTACATCAGACTGAACGCGACCTTCCCCGGGCTGACGATGTCAAGATCAACGCCATCGGACCGGTCATGCGGCTTGCTGGCGAAGAGATTGAGTTAGCTCAGATGCGTTTCGGCTTTCCTCCCGCGAGCGCTCGTGGCGGCCCAGTGTTCAACTACCGCTTAGCAGGTCGCCACTTCGACAAGGGCAATGGGTGCCTGATCCCCGCGTCGGCGTCGAGGATCCGAGCGTCCTTACCGCCTCCGCTCCCCGCTGCAAGGACCAGACGCCGGTGCCATGCTTCAACCTATGTCATCAGGAGCGGGGCCATCATCCTGGATATCGAAAATAATACCGGGGCATTCCGACGCAAGTCCTGATGGCATCGCTTCGTTACCTTGGCCGCAAACCATCAATTGTAATAGCAACGGCGAGCCATGTGGACTAACGTCCCAACATTACCGACAGCGGCCTTGCACTGGGGGGCCGATCCCCGACGGCGCGTGTGCTCACTGCGCCGTCGGGGATCGGCCGAGGCCCGCGCATTTGGGGAAATGAACCACATCCAGTGGCTTGTCTTTCGTCCGGCCTCCAATTCCTGCAAGACGGCATCAAAGACAGACGCCTACGCATCCAGAAATTGATCCCAGATCGAACTGATCATGACTCATGCCACCGCCGGCTTTTTAGATCGCGGACGCGCTCGGAAACGCGTGACCTTGGTGCCGATCTCGATCCAGACAGGTGCGTGATCGCTGGCCTTCTCCCAGCTCCGGACGTGACGGTCGACGCCTGCAGCCTTCAGGCGTTTGGCAAGTGAAGGGCTGAGGAGAAGGTGATCGATGCGAAGTCCCGCATTCCGGCCGAATGCATTCCGGAAATAGTCCCAGAAGGTGTAGATGCGCTCGGTCGGATGCAGCGTGCGAATGGCGTCGGTCCATCCTTGTGCGACCAGATCATGAAACGCTTTCCGAACCTCCGGTCTGAACAGCGCGTCATCCAGCCACCGCTCCGGCTTGTAAACGTCAAGCTCTGTCGGCATCACGTTGTAGTCGCCCATCAGCACGACCGGCGCATCGGATTTGAGAAGCTCCGAAGCATAGGCCGTCAGCCGTTCGAACCAATGCAGCTTGTAGTCAAACTTGGGACCAGGTGCGGGGTTGCCGTTCGGGAGATAGAGGCAGGCGATCAGCAAGCCGTCGACAGCCGCCTCGATGTATCTGCTTTGAGCATCGTCAGGACCGCCCGGCAGCCCGCGGCGGGTTTCGATCGGCTCAGTTCCTCTGGCGAGAATGGCGACGCCGTTCCAGCTCCTCTGACCGTGCCAGATCGCGCCATATCCCGCCTGGCGTATGGCGGCCGCCGGGAACTTTTCCTGCGGCGCTTTCAATTCCTGCAGACAAACAACGTCCGGCTCCGCTTCCGCCAGCCAGCGCAGCAACACCGGAAGCCGTCCGTTGATCCCGTTGACGTTGAACGTCGCGATTTTCATCGGCGCGATTTCGCGGGCGAGCCAGCATCGTTTGCACCGACCCTGCGCGTGCTTTGTCGGAGTGCGTCTTTCAACGAGCTTGGGCGATGGTGCTTCTTCAACAAATCCCGGAACGCCTCGTCGGCGAGTTCTTGAAACGAACTTGCGCTGTCCTTCGCCAGGAGATCCAACGCCTGCCAGGTCTCATCGTGCAACTGTATCCGCTTGCCGATCATCGCAACCCCCACATCTTGTGCCCATGCCGCCCTGCGTGCCACGGCGTTGTCGGTCCATTCGAACCAAATTTATGCGTCATTGCAACGAGTTAGCATTGCCCTCCGTTTATCGCCGTTGGTGTGTCCTCAGTTGTCTCAGGTGTGTCCATGGCTCCGCGTCGGAAGGGCAATCTCAAGCTGTCGCTGGTCCCCTGCCCGATCGCACTTTACCCCGCGATAAACGCCAGCGAAGGGGGCGCCTTCCGGCAGATCAACATAAAGGCCGGCAATCGGTTGCGGTAGCAACTGGTGGATGTTGTAATCCGTGAGCCGGTCGATACCGCCGATAAGGGCAAGGGCTACGAGATCGACAAAGACGTCTATCTGATGGTGTTGGACGACCACGAACTCGAGGCTACGCAGGTCGAAAGCAATCATACCACCGATATCGACAGATTCGTGCCGGGTGCGCAGATTGACGGCAGATCGACGGAGCGCTATGGACAGTGCCTGTTATATTGTCCCCGCCGATCAGGTCGGCCAGGAAACCTTTGCGGTGATCCGCGAGACGATCCGCGGCAAAGAGATGGTGGCGCTGGGCACGCCGTCCTGTCGAAGCGCGAACGCGTCATCATGGTCAACCCTGGGACAATGGCCTGTTGGGCGCCGCGTTGCGGTATCCGAACGAGGTGCGCGACACGGACAGCTATTTCGAAGAGGTCAGGGGCACCAAAGTCATCGGCAAGCTGTTCAAACTGGCCGAGCATATCCTCGACAGCAAGGCCGCCGACTCTGAACCCGAGAAGTTCGAAGACCGCGACGAGACAGCGCTCGTAGAGATGCTGAGGCGCAAGCAGGCGCATATGCGCAAGCAGTCCGCCAACCGACTGAGCTCACCGCGTAATGGACCCACCGATCTCATGACGGCGCTGAAGGCAAGCATACTGCAGCAAATTCTGACCCGGCAACTCCTGACAGGCCTTCTATAATCTTTGCGATGCGCCGATCACTGGTCCTGATCGACCACAAACGGCCGCCTTTTGCTGTGAACCGGAAACGCATCTGTGACCCTGACACCGCGACGTGTCGGGCCTTCAGCGCTGTCAACGCCATAGCTTTTATTGTCCTGTGCATAGGCTTCGTTGCCGATACGGATCAAAGTGGTCCAAAAGCTGGACTACCGTCTGCCTGCTCCGCTCAGCGGCTGAGATTATCTTCACTTGCGCCCGGCCCGACCCCAGCGTCGAATTGCTGGCCAAGCCCTGAGCAAAGGCTCGGCTAGCACAAAGGCTTTCGGTTCGGGATAAGCGGTTGAGCGTCAGTCCCGTCGGACATGACCACACAGTTGCTAGGACTATGCAACCTGCGGCGGGCTTCCTCGTTATAAGGGAGACTTGGTTGGATAGTCGCGCAATGTCCTCACAGAACACGTCCGGAGGATATGTCGATCTCGCCGCCATTATCCTTATCGGGATCGTCGGAACACTTCTCCTCGCTCGCCAGCACCAAGCCGCCCGGCTTGTTCAGCCGTCGCCCGAGGAAGTCCGGCGAGCGGAGCACAACCTAGATGTGAGCCTTGGCGTGCACGCTGTGTCGCCCTTTTCCCTGCCGTGGAGACGCTGGAGGGACATTCTTTTCCGGACCTTCAGCGAGTTTAAGGAAGACCGGGTCATGGCGCTGGCGGCCGGCGTTGTGTTCTATTCGCTGCTTGCGATATTCCCAGCAGTCACCGCAGGCGTCTCAATCTATGGGCTATTCTCCGATGCCGGCACAGTGGCGCACCATCTATCCCTTGCAAATAACATCATTCCTGCCGAAGCGTTGACGATCATCGGCGACCAGATTTCGCGGATCGTCAGTCACGGGACGAGCTCGCTCACACTCGGACTTGTCGCCGGACTCGCGTTTGCGATGTGGAGCGCTAATAGCGGCATCAAGGCCATGTTTGATGCGTTGAATGTCATTTATGACGTGGAGGAGGGACGCAACTTCCTGAAACTTAATTTCATTTCTCTGACTTTCACATTCTGCTCAATCATATTCTCTCAGCTTCTTGTCGGAGGCGTCATAGTCACTCCGCTTGTGCTGGCGAAATTTGGCATCTCAACCGGCGTCGAGGCAGCCGCGGTCTACGGCCGTTGGATCCTCCTGTTTGCGGTAGCGCTACTGTTCTTCTCCATGATCTACCGTGTCGGTCCAAGCCGCAATCCCATGCCGTGGCGGTTGACGATCATAGGCAGCGGCTTCGCCGCGCTCGCATGGATCGTGATGTCGGCTTTGTTTTCCTACTATCTGGCGAACTTTGCCAACTATGATGCCACCTACGGCTCGCTCGGCGCCGCGATGGGAATGATGATGTGGATGTGGCTTTCGATCACTATCATTTTTCTCGGCGCGGAGCTGAACTCGGAGATTGAACGCCAGGTTGGTGTCACTGAGCACGGCTGTGGCACTGAGAAGTGAAGCATCTCATCGGTACGATATCTCGATGCTGAAGCGAAGCACGGGCTTCGTAGGTCCACGCTATATGCATCGAGTTGTCGCAGGCTTGAGAAATTCGGTATGTCTGAGAAAGTAAAACCCTGCTGAGAGGGGCCCATCGGGGCCTACAGGCTGGCTCCCATAGCGGCTGAAGGCGTGCCCCGCCCGCACCGTCCACAGGCTCGCGGTACCGCCAAGGGTCCAGAGAGTTCAGGAAGTACCCCATTGGGCACTGGGCGGCTTCGCTCCGAAGTTGGCGCCGCTGCCAACGAGCGGGGCGATGCGCTGGGGCGACGCTCTAACGGGGTGGGGGCGGATGTGGCCTTCGCCTATGGGCCGAAAAAGGAACCGCGGTCGCCCGGTAAACCACCGGGATCGGGACACAAGTTAGTGAGCACAGGCATCCGCATCAGCTCGCCGAAATTGACGCGCGGATCGCGACCGGCGAAGAAGTGACGAGGGGCCAAGCCATACGCCGCCTTGTCGAGATCGGCCTGGCTCACGCGCCCCGTCGCGAAGCCGGCCCGCCCCAGGCCGCGGCGAAGGCCAGGGAGAGGGCCGGCGGCCGACTCGGCCGCCTCACGGACAAGTCCGCCTCGCGGGGGAACGGGCAACCCAAAAGTAGCCTATCGTATTTCTTTCTTCCAATTGAAATACGCCGGGCTGAACCCCGCCTTGCGGCAAATCCCCGCCACCGGGTGCCCGTCGGCACCCTGCTTCAAAATGAACGCTTTCTGCGCGCCCCTAAACCTGGAGGCTTTCATCGTCTTCCGCTCCCTCCCAGCCAGGGAAGATCACCGCAGAGACCTCCAATTCCGAACCGTCCAATTATCCGGAGCAGAGCACACCCGTTGAGCTTTTTGCCAGGCTAAGAGCAGCTTTTCCTTACTACCCGGCGCGATCCGCTGCTTGTTCGGCTTTCGCATCCACTACGCTTACCACGTGGCTCGCCCGCGCCCATTTTTCGAGCGCCTCGCGTAGCCTGTCGATTTCCATGTCGCTGAGATGTTCGATGCCCACGAAATAGTTCTTTGCCGCGCTTGCTCGGATGAGTTCGTCAAGTTTGACTTGGATCGCGGCGCTGTCTCGATTTTGCGAGTTTTGGATTAGGAACACCATCAAGAATGTTACAATGGTCGTTCCCGTGTTGATCACGAGTTGCCAGGTATCAGAATAGTCGAAAAGCGGACCGGTCAAGGCCCACACAATGACCGTTGCCAGCGCCAATATGAAGATAGGCGGCCGACCAGTCGCTCTAGCCACGAGGTTCGCTATAGCGCTAAGGCCATCAACGCATCGTGGGTCAAAATCGGCAGAACTGCAAAGCGCGTCTCGCGCCACAATAACACGGTACCCGTGATCGACGGCCCCAAGAACGGTTGCCAACACGCATACTTCGGTCTCGCCGCCCGATACGATGACGGTACCGACTCCTTCCATCTGAAGGGTGGCGTGTAAGTGAGGTGCAAACCAGGGTGAATACACCCGCTTGTCCACGATACGCGCCGGCGGCATAAAGGCCGCCAGTTCAGGCACAAGTTCGAGCAGTTCAGTTTGAAGGTTATCCTGCGTCATTTGAGACCATCCACGATAATAACGCTGCCAGGCACCTCCTGCTTCTTTAACATTTAGTGCAGGCACGAAGCGCGTAAACACTGTCCTGCTGGGTCGAAACTCCACAAGGGCTTGGACGTTCGGGAGGACGCGGCGTAACCAGCGCACCTGCCAAGGCGTATCCTCGGCAAACATCCGCTGCATATCCACGCATATGTGCACGGCGTGCCGATCAACTGGTCCGAAGCGGATACCCTTTTCCGTCATTGAGCTTCCGAAGCAGCAGGCACGCGCCCGAGAGAAGGACGGTCAGTCGCCGTTGCCTCTGTACCGCAGGCTACAAGGCGTCTCACTGGTGAATACGATGGATTCGAATGCAAGTAAGCATGAATCTCGCACCCGACCGTCTGAAGTTCAGAGACGCTCGTCAGGCAGCCCAGCGTTTGGCCTTCATTATCTTTGTTATACTGAGGTTTCGTCCCTCTGCTCACCGCCCGCTTTAGCGGCCCAAGCTGCCGCTCCAGCCGAGAGGATCGATGCTGCTCCAACCAGGAAGGCAAGGATCGCAGTCGCCTTGCGAGCCGTCTCTGCAGCTTGTTTTGCTTGTTCGATTGTTGCATCCACCCGCCGACGGGCTTCTTCCTCTGGAATGCCTGCCCGCCCCGCAACGATCCTTGCGATATAAGCCCGATCGTCTGCACTGATCTCCCCGCGGCTATAAGCGTTGCTCAAGATGCGAGAAATCTCGTTCCGTGTATCCTGACTGACTGCCGCTGGGGACGCTTGAGCACCCGGCCGCACCAGAGTGTCAACAAAGCCGGTCACTTGACCGTTTGAGGCCGCGGCAGTCCCAGCAGCTCCGGCGACGGTGGCGACAACTCGGGTCGTTGCAGCCATCGCCATCACCGCAAGCGCCACCCCAATCGCCAACCCGAGCGCCCAGACCAAAAGGCCGTGAGCGGCGTCACGCAACTCCCGTTCGGCATCGATAAATTCACCAGCGTGGCGTCGAAACCGGCCCGCAAAATAGCCCCCCGCTAGGAAAGAACCGATCATGACCACGAGCACCCAGGCGGTCGCTAGGATGGACAGGGTTGTTCCGGACGGGTTGTTCCAGCTATAGGGCGACACCGATGCAAAGCCGGCAGCGGAGCCAAAGGTGAAAAGGACAAAAGAGAGCGCCGAGGCGAGAAGCGCACCCCCTATAATCGGACCCCATTCGATATATGAAGGCGCGGGAACTGGCGGGACCGCGACGATAGTTGTGTCAGTCATAAGGATAGTCTCCTATGATCAGCGCAAACCAAAAAACGATAGAATTGCCATGATCACCACGATCAGGCCAATGATGTAGATGATGCCGTTCATTCGCCGGCTGCTCCCTTTTCACCACACAAAAGACGTTAGGGAACTCTTGTCGAGGTCTTTGGTTGCCCGGCGATGTGGAATTTTAACGGGTCGCTCTACGACAGAGCCAGTTTGAACAGGCGGTCCCGCGTGGGATCGAATTGGAATCAGTGACAACGATGTGCGGGGGTGAATCGTCCAGCTTTACAAATCCGACTGTCCGGGGTGTTGGCAGCCGTGAATATGATGCACCGCGCAAATTTCGACGCTGCCCTCTAATAGGGATTGGACGTTCCTAGGCCTGCTCTGGCATGACTCGGAGTAAAACAAGCGGAAAGCCCGAGCGAAGCATGCCTGGGCGGGAAGGAGCGCGGCCGCACTAACATTTGCAATCCAACTCTCGCCGTAGGTGCGCGGAAGGAACTCCTGCTGGCCGGAAAGTGTTACCGCGCCGTCAACACTTAAGCGAGGAGATGACCTATGGCTGGACGCGAGAAGACACTTGAAGATCTCTTTCAGGAGACACTCAAGGATATCTACTTTGCTGAGAAGAAAATCCTGTCGGCTCTGCCCAAAATGGCTAAAGCTGTCAATTCGGAAAAGCTGCGGACCGCTTTTGAAAAGCATACCGCCGAAACCGAAGGCCAAGTGGAACGGCTGGAACAGGTCTTTCAGATGATCGACAAGCCGGCTCGCGGCAAGACCTGCCCGGCAATCATGGGCCTTGTCGAAGAGGGACAGGAAGTCATGAAAGACTTCAAAGAATCCCCAGCGCTTGACGCCGGGCTACTTTCCGGAGCTCAAGCCGTCGAACACTACGAGATCTCAAGATACGGAACCTTGATCGCTTGGGCGGATCAGTTGGGCTTGCGCGATGCATCGAAGCTTCTCAAGCAAACGCTGGACGAAGAGAAGAAAACTGACGTCCTTCTGACGCAACTGGCTGAGGCTGCGATCAACGCGTCTGGGGAAACCCAGGCTGCCGAATAGCGGCTCTCCCAAAGCTTCCGGGCTGACCTCTAAATGTTCGATCTAGCCTCGGCCCGTTTTGCCGAGGCTTTTTAATTGACGAGGACAACATGGACAGAAAGTCGATTTGGACGAAGTTCGGCTTTGTCTGGGTGACGGGCGCTTTGTTCGCGATCACGCTCACGGGCCACTGGATATTCGGCTGGTTCGCGTATGTGAACGAACAGCAAAGTCATCAGCAGGCGGCGGACGTAGGGGCCTATACGGTCGAGATGCTTCGCGACACGCTCGAGAATTGGCAATCGGAATTCCTGCAGTTAATCTGGCAAGTTGCTGGTCTTGCCTTCCTCCTTCATGTCGGGTCCCCGCAATCAAAAGAAGGAGATGACCGGATGGAAGCCAAGATTGATGCCATCCTGTTGGCACTACAGCCTGAGCAAGGTCAACGTATTCTGGAAGAGATCGATGCGGAGTATGAAGGTCGGCACACCGACAGTCGCTTCGTCCGGCTCCTTGAGTTGGGCCGAAATCGTTCGACGGCGCATTCCGAAGCGAAATCTCAATCGAGGTGATCGTCGTGTCAGGCGCCGCGTCGGCGGCGCCTGACACGTCTGACTTAACTGCGGGACGTGGTCGTACCTGCGCCAGGCCCTGCCCCCAGATCGGCTCCGGTCAAAGGATCGCTGCCCGGGTCTGACACTGTACGCTCGGCCATGGCCTCCACCGCCTTCCGATCGGCCGCTTTCAGCTTCACAGACGCCAAGCCGTCGCCACCGTCGAGCGGGATGCTCTCCTCGATGTTATCCAGCTTCTCCCATTGCTCGCCGGAGTTCCAAGGACCCTCAGAATCCCCTTCCCCCTGGGAGGCATTGACGTAGAGATCCGTGAACTCTTTCATCCCCGGCAACTTACCGGGTGGGAAGTTCGGCTCAATGGCATAGAGCGCCTTTTCGAATGATTTCTGATGCGCGATCTCCCGGGTCATCAAAAAACCTAGAGCATCCTTAATGCCGGGGTCGTCGGTCACGTTGATGAGACGCTCGTAAACGATCTTTGCCCGGCTCTCCGCAGCGATATTCGACCGGAGATCGCAGGCAGGATCACCAATCGAGTCGATGTAGGCTGCCGTCCAGGGAACCCCAGACGAGTTGGTCAGGGACGGACCACCTCCGTACAGCAGAGCCTGGGTGTGGCAGTCTCCCCCGGCGGTGAGCGAACGGTAGAGGTCCGCTTCTTTGAGACTTGCCTCCGCCAATGTCCCTTTCATGCCCTTGTTCAACATGGCGACAATGCTGCCGATAATCTCCAGATGGCTCAATTCTTCGGTCGCAATGTCGAGCAGCATATCCTTGCGGCCCGCATCATCCTCAGCCAGCGCCTGGGTGAAATAGCGCATGGCCGCGGCAAGTTCGCCCTGAGGGCCGCCAAACTGCTCGAGCATGAAGCTCGCAAGGACCGGATTTGGTTCGGCCACCCTCACCGTGTACTGAAGCTTTTTGTTGTGGGTAAACATGAAATGCGCTCCCGCTAGAGTTTCGCCAGCCAACGCGGGTGGGCACAGATAGGTCCTTCGATTTGGATATTTCTTTTAAGAATTCTTCGAGGTGCTACTCAAGGTATCTGCGACAAGAGCGTCAGCGCGGTTCCTTTTGCAGATTGAGATAAGTCGCATCGAATTCGGCAAACTCAATCAGCCTGTCGATATCCAGGATATCAATGTTGAAGCCCCGCCATGCGACTAATCCTGCTTTCCGTAGGCTTTGAACCGATCGGTTTGCCTGAACAGTAATTTCCGCAAGCTCAACAAACGACCCGCCGCCACGGGCAGGGCAATTGGCGGGGCCAACGCCAAATTCGCCCGGCTTTCGGTGCTTGTTGCCATCGGCGGCAACGTCATAGGCAGCAAGGGCGTCACGGCGGTGATCTCACCGTGTTGATCGGGACACGCGAAGGCGCAGTGTTCGCATTGCTGCCGGCATTTGTGAGCGCGCTCGGCAGCGTGGTCGTTGATCAGGAGACCAATCTCTACATCAGTTCGGGCCAGCAATGGCGGATTCGTCTGGGCCTCAATGTAGGTGCCGCTCAGGGCGCCGGTTGTACCATTCTCGGAAAGCTTCAGACTCTCGGATAGAGCGTACCTCCTGCATTGGTACCAAATTGGCCCTTCCTGTAGAACCGGGAGGGGCTTTTCCGTTCAATCTGGGACAATGCAACCGGCCCGAGGATTGCTCGTTGTTGGCTGCGGGCGTGTCGAATGGTCCACCACCCTTGGTGCGTTCGCAGGGCCCGCTGCCCGAGAGGGTGGTGGGATCTTTTATCTTTTGGTCTTGCCTGCGGGTTTCGGGGCCGCGGCGTCATCGATAGCCTTTGGCTCCAGTTCCTTCACCCGGTCGGAAACGCCTCGGTTGCCGAATCCTTGATCAGAGAAAATACCGGCTACGAATGCTTGCCTGACCACGAAGTGATGCGCCTCACCGCAGTGCGGGCATTGGACCTCCGCGTGCTCCTCCCAATGCTTTTCAAGCTCAAGCGGAGAGTCCAGATATTCGGTCTGGACCGTCTTTCTTGTAATGGGGCAGGTGATCAAAATGTGAGACACGGGCACTCTGTTGGAGTGGGTGGCGCTGGAAGGTGGAGTCTTCGGGGCGGCCGCTGCAAGTCTGTTCATTGTCCGGAAAAGCACCTCACGGGCTACTTTGCGGTCACTTTCGGGAACCGGAGGATATGGCGATTTAATAGGCATGCTCATGACGTCTATTCCGCGACCACTGTCCCATGCCCAAGATAGGGAAATTGGAGGCCCTAGTGAAGCGAGTAGCCAAGTCCGCCGGAGTGCCGGGCTTGTGCCACTGAAAGTCCTTCGTTGAATTATCTGGACTAGATTCTAATCCCTCCGCCCCGTCATCGACACAGTGAGGGGCGGCGATTCTTAGCGCCTCGGGGCGGCGCTACCGGCCGAACCACACATTTCATCCGCGCGTTGCCCTCCCGGCGTCGGGATCGACTCTTCCTCCCTCGGAACCTGGCGCCGGGCCCTGTCGGAGACCCCCGGCGGGGCCGACCTTTTCGACAAAGGAACCGCTCGCTCCTGTCCGCGTTTAGTGCTCCGCAGGAGGACGCCGTGGCCGACGATCTGAAGAATCGGGGGGAGCCTGACCGCTCCCGGATCAGCCTGAGCGAGGAGCACGAAGTCCGGTACTGGATCCATGAGCTCGGAGTCAGCGAGAGCCAATTGCGGAAGGCGATTTCCCAGGTCGGAAATACGGTTGCCGCGATCCCGAAGCACTTCGATGGTCATTGACGCGCTCAGACGCCCGAGCCTTAACACCGGGGCCTGCCGCAGCTGATTATTCTTGAGCCGGCCCAGCGCTAGCTTCGTCTTGGCTTTCGGAAGATGTTCCGACCGCGTGCTTTTATCGTCACTTCTTGGCCGGTTGCCTCGCCCTCAATCAAACGGTCCCAGCCGGGCGCTCAAGTGTCACTTCGCCATCCGGGCCTTCCGAGAAGTCAACGTCAGGGGTCATCTCGACGCTGTCATCGATGTGTGGCCCCAAGCCGTTACTGCGCTTCTTGCTGGGCATCTCTTTTCGCTCCCATCACTGTGCCCGACTCAAAACTAAAGTGTTGGTTCATCCCACAGTATTGCCTGTTCAGCAGTGAGTTCTTGAGCACGAGAGCGGTCAGGGTGATGCTCTCGTGTGTGGGCTTCTCCGCCGACGCCACCAACCGCCAACAAATGCTAAGGCCCCCCGGCTTTCACCTTGCGGGCCCTGCACCTATTTCTGATCCTGCGCCGGATCTAGCCCGATCTCTCCGCCGTCACCGTGGACGCGATCACGCTCGCGGCCTTCAGTCTCGTCAGCATCTTCGATGATCGCCTCATCTGTTTCTCGACGCTCATCTCTCCGGGGCTTGGGACCATTCAGGTCTCGCGAGCTTTTGGGTTGCTTGGGCATGGCACGCGTTTGGTCAGTAGGGCCACGTCGCGCCGTAATAATCATAGGCCGAGCGGGCCCGCTGGCGGTCGTTCCAATCCCACTCGCTCTCAGGGGTGAATTTCGGTGCGCCCGTGAGGGTATCCTTGTTGATGTTGGTTTTGTAGCCGTCCAACTCGGTGTCGTAGGTGAGACTCGACCAAGGCACAGGGTAGTGGTCCTTTCCCATGCCGAGGAAACCCCCGAAACTCAGAACCGCAAAGGCGACCTTGCCGTCACGCTTCCCGATCATCACGCGTTGGATGGAGCCAATTTTTTCATTATCGGCGCCATAAACATTGGTTCCCTCGACCTTGTCACTGCCGATCAGATCAAGTGTTTCGCTTTGGGTGCTTGCCATGGGGTGTGCCCTCCTGGTTGGCTTTCCGTTCGAACCTTCAACCGACGGCGGGCGCGGCTGTTCCTCGATCTCCGGAGGAACATTGCTTTCCCCACAACGCTGCCCACACGATCTTGGAATAGGTGGATTGCCGCCCGAACTCGGAAAATAGCTTGTCCGACAGCCCCTCCGCAGCAAGCTGGTTGCGGAACCGGCACAGCGTGGTGTGATCGGGCGCCGCCGCCTCAAGCCCCAGCCCCACGAACCGGCGAAACGACATGCGGTCGTTGAGAGCTTCTTCCAGGTCGGCATCCGACAGCCCATACCATTGCTGCAGCAGCAGCGCCTTCAGCATCAGCAGCGCCTGCTTCGGCGGGCGCCCCGGCCCCTCCGTGCGCAGCCGTGCCAGAAGCTTCTCAAACCGGTGCCACTTCACCTCCGCCGACAGCCGCTCCAGCGTCGCGTTCTGGCCGACCTTCGGACTGATCCACCCATCGCCAAAGCCAAGCTGCATCGTAAATTCCTCCGACACAGCCACTGAATCACAGCCCGCAAATTACGCAACGATCCCCTTGAAAAGGGGAGGTGGCCATTTGTTATACGAGGATGTGGCGGAGGATCGTCGTGTCAGTAATGCCGACGGGGCAGGGCCCAGCCGCGGGGGATTAGTCCTTGTTCACCCCAGCCGCACTCTATAGGCCCCTCCCTTGACAGAGACGGGGCATTTGGGAATCTTTTTGGTTCTGGAGCCACGCTTTTCTAAGCGGCTGGTCTAGCCCCCCAGTGCCCCCCTGATCAGTCCGCGCCCCGTCGCCCGAAAAGGTGGCGGGGCTATTTTCTGTTTCGATCCGGGACAATGCAACCGGCCCGAGGATTGCTCGTTGTTGGCCGCGGGCGTGTCGAATGGTCCACTCACCGCTGATGCGTACGCAGGGGCCCCGCTGCCCGAGAGGGTGGCCCGCTCCGGGCAGGGTCAATCCTATGAAAATGTCCAGGTTCTTTCGGCTGAGGTCGGAGCAGTCGGCGATGCTGGCGACGACGGCCGTCACCGAGTTGAGCCGTGCCAAGCATGAGGACGATGCGACCCGCTGGGCTGAGCTTGCTGAAATTGCGGAACGCGACGAGGAGAGCACGCCGACGACACCCGAGCCGTGACCTGCCGGTACCGCCTCCGCACTGAAGGGAACCGACGTCGTTCCATTGCGTTGGGAATAACCAATCTTATGGCTAATCTGGCCCTGTCTCTGGTAGAGACACGTTTTTTTATGTTCCGACCACTGCTAAGCTTGATCGTTCAAATACGTCCGTAACTCAAGCGGAGGTACCCGATGCGTAGCGAAGCCCTACGGCGAATGGCCGAAGAGATGGCTGCTTTGAAGAGATCGTCGGCGTCGCCCGACGCAAAAGAATACTTTGCTAGGCGGGAGCGGGAATGCCTTGACGAGGCTCGCGAAGAAGAGGGGCGGAGCCAGCAGGTGGAGGCTGAAAGCCCGGCTAACCTTCTTCAGCCAGTTGGCCCCAGCCGAACCTCCCATGAGCTCGTGTGCCAGATCGTCCGTCTTGAACCACCAGACGGCGGAGTAAGGCCACAGCGGGTGTTGGGAGGGCGTACGGCCTTGATCCCGTGTTTAGACCGCCAGTCGCCCATCTCACCAGGTGCGAGGACTTATCGCTGGTAGTTTGGGCCACTTCCCTAAGCAAAACTCTACGGACTTCTCCGTCCGTCGGCGAATTGCTGATGGCGACAACCTCGACGCAGCGCCCATAGTGGACAACCAGTGACTTGGAATGAAGGGCGGCCCGATATGGAGGGAGAGCGCTCTCCCATACGCTAGCTGATGTCAGATGATTCACGGGACGCGATCCCCGACGACGTCGACCCTATGCCAGTTATCTGATCATACATTGTGCATCGCAATGCGACACCGTGTTCCATTTGTCCAGATGGTTAACGCGGCGGCAAACGCACTACCAGCGGACCACCTTTCTTTAAGAAGGTGGAGTTTTTGTTTTTTGCCTCCCCTTCGCTGGTCCTCGCCTGGCTTTGACCTGGTTCTGAGTTGGAACAGCTTGCGGCGGTACTGCCGCCGACTTTGGCTCCAGTTCCTTTATCAAGTCAGATATTCCGCGGTGGCTTAACCCCTGGTCGGAAAGCACGCCGTCCACGAATGCCTGTCTTACGACGAACTTGTGGACATCGCCGCAGTGAGGGCATTTGATTTTTGCGTGTTCATCCCAATGCTTTTCAAGCTCGACGGGGGAATCCTTGAAGCTCGTTTGGACTGGCAGGTGGGTCTTTGGACAGGAGATGATTATGTGGGACATGGTTTTGGCCCCATCAGTTAGATCACATGCAGAATAATCAGGCGACTATCGCCGATCAAGTCGTCCCTTCCACCAACCGTTCCCCGCCGAACCGCGCCCTGAACTCCTCCGCCATCGCCTCAGTCTCGAATTGCCAGACGGTGTAATAGTCCCGCCCGCGGCGGATGTTGGGAGGACGGACAGCCTTGATGCCGCGCTGCTTGTGGAACTCATAGAACTCGTTGATCAGTGCTCCATACCCGTTGGGCGGGGCGGGAAGAGCGATGGCGAAAGGAGTGGGAACTGCCGGTGACAGACGAGGCATGGGGCGACCGGGTCAAAAGAGGCGAGCGGCTGAATAGATAAATCGTCGCACCAGCGCAACCGGGTCTGGATCGAGCCGTTCCCCCTCTTACAACTGTCGAGGTGCCAGAATGAACAATAAGGGTGTTATGGTCGCTTTCGCGACGGCGTTGGTCTTCATCGTCGCCGTCTTCGGTTGGATGATGTTTCGGATGGATCCGGCTACGCCGCCGCCAATGGACGGTAGAACTCACACCGAGCGCGGCGCACCGCCGACCAACAGCGCCGAGGCGCCGTCCGTCCCCAACGCCAATCCGGAAACGCCCGGCGGGACCGCTGGGCCAGCCACGACGGGATCGGCGTCAACCTCAGATGCGGCGGGTGATAGCTCCCGTTAGACGCCGGCCGTAGCTGTTCTGAGGGCGAAGAGGTCAAGCGATCTTTGCTGTCGGGGAACCGACGCTGACCGCCTGCTTTATAAAGCCGGCGGTGTCATGGCCGCTTCGGGCAGATTCGACCCCAATTCCCTCATTCGCCCGTGCCTTGCCCTCGCCGCGCGGCGGGGGCTTTTCTTGTGAACCGTGAACGATTTTGAGATGTTGCTGTCTCAGGCGACCGGCGCAAGTCCTCCCAGATGCGCCGTGGCGCCGGAGCCCCGTCGGAGACCCCCGGCGGGGCTCACTTGCTTTGGGCGGATGGAACCTGCCAGTGTTTGTTGCGAGTCGTCTCGCCCCGGGTGGTCGGTCGGCTCACATGGCCCTGCTGCCCCAATCGGCAGGCCGCTTTATCACTTCATCTCGGTTTCAGCGCCGCCCGCGCGCTCATGACGTGGCGTTATCTTCCCACGTTCTTTCGCGAGGCCTTGGATCCGGGAGCGATGGGTCTTGAGACGCCTGACCCGGCCGCTTCCATGGTTCGTTAGTGCCCTGCTTGTTTTGGTCGAATTCTTCGTCTTTAGCTTTATCGCGCTTTTCAGACATGTTCGACCTCATGCTGTGTGGCCGGGATCAATGTTCTTCGGGGTCTTCTTTTCCCTGACGGGCGTCATCTTCGCCGGATCAGGCTGCCCAGGAACGCCGCGCGGACCGAGGGCTTCGCGCTGCATCTCATCTTCGGTCTTGTGGTCTTCATCGCGGGATTTATTCATTGCATGGCTCCAACCGAGTTGCATGGAGTCAACAGACGCCAAAGGTATTGGTTGCGACGGCGGGACCTCTCAGATCAGGCTCTTGTGGGCGGCTCCGCTCGTCGGACCGCAGATCATCCACAGCGGAACCGCCTGAGCCTCTTAGCGTTATAGGCCGCGTAGGAGGACGCCATGGCCGACGATCTGAAGAATCGGGGGGAGCCCGACCGGTCCCGGATCAGCCTGAGCGAAGAGCATGAAGTCCGATATTGGACCCATGAACTCGGCGTCAGCGAGAGCCAATTGCGGAAGGTGATTTCCCGGGTCGGCAACTCTGTCGCCGCTGTCCGGAAGCACCTCGACGGACATGCTGATTGACGCGCTAGGACGTCCCAATCTCAGCGGGATGTCGGTGCATGACTTGCGCCTCTGCATCAGCGCTGGCTGTACACTTGAGGAAGCCGCGGACTTCCTCTGCCGCACCCGGTGAAAGGTAGAAGACAAGGCCACAGAACTCGGCTTGGCGTTCAATCCTTCAAGTGCATGAACGTCACCACCAGCGCCACCTGAAACGCCTCTGAGGCGAGCAGCACCCGCCCTTCGGTTGGATCATTTCCGGCTTCCCAGAGCCGTGCCGCGGCCACCTGCCAGTTGATATGGCCCTGACGTTCCTCTCTCATCCTAAGGATGAAGGCGCGGGCGTCGGATAGCGTCGTGATGGTCCGGCCCCGCACCTTTATCGGCTCCGGAAACTGGGTGTCCCATGGGTCGCGGGGCTTGCGGAGACGGGGCATGGTCAATGCCGGGCGATGGAGGACACTTCGTCGTCCTCGATGCCGTCGAAGCCCAGGACCTCTTCCATCCCCCGCAGCAACGCGAGCGTGAGAGCTATGGCGACGTTGGCCGGCGGCCGCTCCATGCGCCGCACCGTCTCACCGAAGTCGTTGATGCTCAGGAACGCCGAGCCCCAAGGCTCAGGTTCAATACCTTCGCGAGCCCCAGCCATGTCGACGATCTGGGCATCGATGAAGGGCTCAGTCTGCACCTCCCAGATGCCGTCCGGAATGTCGCGGCGGATCCTGGCCTCCACCTCTTCAACTGACTTCGTGAAGTGCGGGATCGGCGTGCCGTCGATGCAATGCGGGTGAGGCCGGCCGCGCTGGCGCTCATCGGCCGCGCCAAGCAGGATGGCGACGTCGACATCGATGGAGCGGTCCGGGCCGGTCGCGGCCTCAAGAGCGCGGATGGTGGCGATCCAGAACTTGAACTCGTCCATCTTGCTCATGTCAGCACCAACTCGATCGGGTCTGCCAGTCCCGCGTCCTTGTTCCTGACGTTGCCGCCCCGGTTATCGACGGGCCAGACTTTCAGCCATTCGTCAGGACAGGGTGCCAGCATCGCCTGGCCTCGTCCAGGGTGATCGGTTCCTCACCCAGCCACCTCGGCCACTGATCCTCACCACGGATCACCGGCATGCGATTGTGCAGCTCCTCGACGATCGTATTCGGTTCGCAGGTGATGATGGTGCAGGACTTGATCGTCTCGCCGCCTGGGCTCTTCCATACGTCCCACAGGCCGGCCATCGCCATGGACCTGCATCGGCCATGCCGATGGCATAGGCCTGTTTCTGCTTGCCGCTCGGGTCCAGCTTCTTCCATTCGTAGAAGCCGTCCGTCAGCACCAGGCAGCGTTGGCCGCGCTTCCACGCCTGCCGGAATGACGCGGCCGTATCGACCGTCTCGGCATGGGCATTGATAGTCGAATAGGACAGCTTCGTATCCTTGGCCCAGAACGGGAGAAGTCCCCAACGGACCTTTTCCAGCGCCCGGCCGCCGTCGCTCCGGGCGATGATGATGTCTGCCGTGGGTGCCACATTCCAATTCGGTTCGAAGTTCGGCGCCGGGCGGCCCGGATCGATCCGGAATCTGATCTTGATCTCCGAAACGTCGGTGACCAGTCGGGCTCGGCCGCACATACGCTATTCCGGATTCCATCGCGGTGCTCCTAGAGTCCCACGCTGGCCTACCCGAAGCTTCGGACGGGCGCCATCACAATTGATGCGACTGGCTATTCCCGCCCGCGATAATATTAGGCGGCCATGGCCAGCAAAGACCCCTCCTCCGCCTAACACGCCCGCGCCCTCTTAGCCCCTCCGAACGGCTACGGACCGACTTGAACTTGCGCGGGCCTTGCACGTTAGGCGTCACCGGTGAGAGGCCGGCGCGGGGCGACTACCATGTCTCATGAACCGTCCACTCCTATCCCTACGCTGTCGCGCTTTTGGCGCCAGCTCACAGCTACGGCCTGACGCTGAATGAGATTTATGCTTGGCACGAGCTGAGGCGCATTAAGGCACTCCGCCCTCCCAACCTCCGCCGGGGGGCGGAACTACTACACCTCTGGTGCTTGGAGACGGAGGCCCTCGCGGAGGAGTTCAGAGAGAGGTTCGGCGGGGAGCGGCTTACAGACGAGGCCTAGCTCAGCTTCGCCTCGCTCTCTATCGCGGGCCGCTCCAACCGCCTGCAGGCAGCCATCCTGCTGGCGCTCAAGCCGAGTGGCCGCGGCCTGACCGTGGTCGGCGATGACGCGCAATCGATCTATTCCTTCGGCGCCGCAACGGTTCGCAACATCCTGGACTTCCTGCGGCAGTTCAAACCGGCCGCGACTGTCATCACTCTCGACCAGAATTATCGATCGACAGGGCCGATCCTGACAGCAGCCAACGGCGTGATCGACCTGGCTGCGGAACGCTTCACCAAGAACCTGTGGACCGATCGCGCCGGCACAAACAAGCCGCGGCTCGTCACCGTGCAGGATGAGACGGATCAGGCCCGCTATATCGTGGAGCGCGTGCTGCACGATCGTGAAGGCGGGCCGGTCCTCAAGCAACAGGCAATCCTGTTCCGCACCTCCTCTCACAGCGGTCCGCTGGAGGTCGAACTGGTCCGCCACAACATTCCCTTTGTGAAGTTCGGTGGCCTCAAGTTTCTGGATGCGGCGCATGTCAAGGATCTGCTCGCGATCCTTCGTTTTGCGGAGAATCCACGGGATCGTATGGCCGGGTTCCGCGTGCTTCAGCTCATGGCCGGTATCGGCCCGGCGTCGGCGCAGCGCGTGCTGGATCAACTCGGCGATGCGCCCGACCCGCTGGCAGCGTTGCGCACCACTCCGCGCCCTGCCCGCGCGGAGGGCTGGGACGCGTTTGTCACTCTCATCGGCCTGCTGCGGACAAGCTGCTCAGGCTGGCCAGCCGATATCGAGGCGGCACGCGGCTGGTATGAACCCCATCTCGATAGGTTGCATGAGGATGCCATCATTCGGGGCGCCGACCTGCTGCAACTGGAGCAGATCGCGGCCCGCTATCCGTCGCGCCAGCGGTTCCTCACCGATCTTACACTCGACCCGCCCGATCCAGCAGCGACCAGGCCGGCATTCCCCATCGCGACGAAGACTATCTGATCCTCTCGACCATCCACTCCGCCAAGGTACAGGAATGGAAGTCGGTCTACGTTCTCAACGTCGTCGACGGCTGCATTCCCTCCGACCTGAGCATCGGCACCGCCGCCGAGACCGAAGAGGAACGCCGGCTGCTCTACGTCGCGATGACCCGCGCCCGGGACGACCTGCATCTCGTCGTCCCGCAGCGGCTTTTCACCCATGGCCAGAGCGGACATGGCGACCGCCATGTCTATGCCTCGCGCACGCGCTTCATTCCGAGCGGACTGCTGGACCGGTTTGAAGCGACGTCATGGCCGCGAAGACCGGCGCAATCCGGGGGCAGACAGACCAGCATCGCTACTCCAAAAATCGATATCGCAGCGAAGGCGCGCCAGCGGTGGGCGTAGACGGTCTAATCCATGGTCTGATGGCGCCATCATCAGCATAACGCTCGAAATCCGGCTTAAGCAGACAGTTTTGTGTGCGGCCGATCTCGGACCCATGTCATACTGATCAATAACGTTTGTGGGCACCGCAACGCCGATGCGGCGACTCGATTGGAAAATGTCGATCACAAGGCTTTGAATTACGCCTTATTCGGCTTTGAACGCGTTCCATGAAAAGCAAGAGCACGACAACTTATTCAGAAGGAAAGTAAAATGGCTAAAACAAAGGTCCAGAAGATTGGTCCGGCTACTTTGGTCATCAAGATCTGCATGATCGGCTCCATGGCTGTTTGGGTTCGTTTGGTCCATCCGAGATGAACATTGGTCGAGCCTTTGTCGGGACTGACTAGAAGCAGGTTCAACCGAACCTAGCTGCCAATCGGCCCCGTCAGATAGTTGAGCATTCACTTCCTTTTGAAGCCACTGGGACCTCATTCCGAGGAATTGTGATGTGACCGGGCTCACGCACCTTCCAAGGTTCCAACGTAAGGTCGCCGGGCATTCGAACGCCAAGGGCATTGCCCTTGGATCAATCTCGACAGCTCGCTAGCCATGGCTCGGAAGACGGAGATCTCCATTTAGCGTAATTTCCGATCTTCAAGTTTCTCTCTTGAAAGAGCCGCATGGAAATACACGGTTTCATCATTGCCAGCCGTGACTAAAAGGCGTGTAAACGTAGCGCATGCGTATCGGGGCTCAGCTCCAACCGTGTCCTGACGTCCCACTTCGCAACGACTCACTCTGCGGCATTGTCATCCCTTGGTGGTTTGAAAGCATCGAACAATGTCCAGTCCTCCTCTTTCGGGGTCGCGATGCGGCTGCGGCTGGCCGGCGTAAAGCCAAACTCGGATGCGATGCGCATCATGATCTCGGCCTGCCGGTTGGCGATCGCGAGATAGGGCGACTGGACCGGATAGCCGTTCGGCGACTTGATCATCGCGCCGTACTTGTGGATGGCCTCGGTCGCCTCCGCCCACAAGGCATAGGCCCCGCAATAGGCGGCGAGGGCGGCACGATCGAGGTTCGTCAGCAGCCGCAGCGCTGTCAATTCTCCGACAAGACGGTCCCATTCCCTCCTGGCAACTGGGCTGAGCTCTGGCGGGCACTCGGGGACCGCAGGGTCCGGCTGCGGTTCGTCGACATTGAGAGGTCGCTTGCCCGGGTTGCCGGTCAGGACCTTCATGCGGGTTGGGGAGGGGCGGCGTCCGCGCACGGTCAATTCTCCATCGACCTGAAGTCGGGCCGGGGTTCCGCCGACCTTGGCCCCGCGTTGGCGCTGTGTGGCTCCGACGTCGCCACTTCCGCTACAAAGGCCTCGTCATCACCTCCGGCGCCAGATGCGGTCGTTAGCGCCCCGGCGTGGCCACATGCGGCCCCGGCGGCTCCCGGGTTGTCGATCACTCCGCCCGCCTCCCGAGTCACATTCTCCGTCGGCTCGACATCCTCGCTGGCCGGTTCTTCAACCGCGGCCCGCGCCCGCGCCACGACGTCGAAGCTCCGGCTATCCTCTCGCAGGACGGCAACATCGCCGGTGAAGGCCTGCCAGCGTCGGACGGCGACGTCGACATAGCGGGGATCGAGTTCGACAGCCAGGCAGATGCGGTCGCAGCTCTGGGCGGCAATCAGGGTGGTGCCGCTGCCGAGGAACGGCTCGTAGACCACGTCGCCCGGGCCGCTGTTGTTGAGCATCGGCCGGCGCATGCACTCGACCGGCTTCTGTGTGCCGTGGATGGTGTCGGCGTCCTGATCGCGATTGGGAATCTGCCAGAGCGTTGTCTGCTTGCGGTCGCCGGTCCAGTTGCCCTTCTCGCGGACGGCATACCAGCAGGGTTCGTGCTGCCAGTGATAATCGCCGCGGCCGATGACCAGCCGCTCCTTCGCCCAGATGATCTGGGCGCGAATGGTGAAGCCGCAACCGGTCAGGCTGGCGGCGACGGTGGTGGCATGCAGCGCTCCATGCCACACATAGGCGATGTTGCCGGGGAACAGCTTCCAGGCCAACGTCCAGTCGGCGATGGTGTCGTTCCTGACCGTTCCGGTCCGCCTGGAGTTGTTCACCCCCAGGCGATGCCGCCATTCCGGATCATAGTCGACACCGTAGGGTGGGTCCGTCACCATCAGCGTCGGCAAGGCCGGATGCTCCTGCAGCAGCCTGTCGACGGTCGGCTTGTGGGTGCTGTCGCCGCAGATCAGGCGGTGACCGCCCAGACACCAGATATCGCCGGGCCGGCTGACCGGAACGTCCGATACCTCCGGAGTCTCGTCCTCGTCGGTCAGGCCGCCGTTGGTTGGCGACAGCGCTCTCGCCAGCTCCCCCTTGGTGAAGCCGAGGCCCGCCAGGTCGGCGCCAAGCAGCTTGAGATCCTGCAGTTCGAGATGAAGCATCTCGAGGTCCCAGCCGGCATTCATCCCGATCCTGTTGTCGGCGAGCATCAGCTGCCGGCGCTGGACCTCGCTCAGTCCCTGCAGCACGATCACCGGCACCTCCGACATCTGCAGCCTCCTGGCTGCGGCCAAGCGCCCGTGACCGGCGACGACATCACCATCAGGTCCAACCAGCACCGGATTGCAGAAGCCGAAGGCGCGGATGCTGCCAGCGATCTCGGCCACCTGCGCTTCGCTATGGGTCCTCGCATTGCGGGCCGCCGGCACCAGTCGGTCGAGTGGCCAATGCTCGATGGAGAGCCGGTCGGGGTCGAGACCGCTGCTACAACCGGCAGCACCATGGGGACGAGAATTCGGATTGCCGACATCCGCGCGTGCACCATCTCCGATGCTTTGGGAGTCGAGCGGCGTCACGGTCAGCTCAGGGCTTGACGTCATCTGCACCTACCCCCCCTCTCGGAATTTCGCGGCAATTTTTCCGGGCTGCCTGATGCGGGACCGCATTGCCGCAGGCTCCTGGTGAAGGCCCCCGGCGATTGGGAATGCTGCCGGCAAAGAAGGGCTCATCGCGGAGCGTTCCGAGTGGCCGCATCGATAAAAAAAAGTTTTGGAAACTCCAGCAAAGATGTGCGTCGCCAGACCGCCGGTCCCGCACACGAAACCGGCTGACTTTTGACCACCCCCCGCCCCGCCGGAGGAGCCGGGTTTGATTTGGTTTGATTCCCGCTCTGAATTCGAGCCCTTCTGCGCGATGTTTTTTGTGCGTGGCACCCGCGCGGTCCCGGCGCCCGGTTGCTGTAGAGATTTCGACCGCCCCCTCCCCCTCCAGAAAATAAATACCTCGCGGCGAGCGCTGCAGGACCGACGGCGAAGATTCTGGCCTTGATATTGTTGGACTTTTCGGCGCGAAGAGATGGACAAGACCGAAACCAGCCCCTGAAAATTCCGGTCCGATGAAAAAAATCTCTGGATGAGGCCCATCGCGGTCCCGCGCCGATACCCGGCAGACTTTTGACCTCCCCCCGCCCCGGACTTTGCCTGTTAAATTCTAGCTCGTTGCGAGAGAACCAGGGGCCGCCAGTCCGGCGGTGAAGGCCCCCAACGTGATGCTCCACCCCCATGCTCGGCTCCAGAAAGAGATGTCGACAGCGAAAGTCATCGGGTCGACGGTTTGTTTGTTCCTTGGCGTGGAAACGTTTCACGTGAAGCCAGTCTTCTACGATCCTGTTCGATTGCTGCGCCACCGCGTCTCATCCTTTCCGATCGTGAAGGCGAAACCGGGTGAGGATCAGGTCGAGGCCCGCGCCGCGATGGCGAAGCTCGGCATCGGTTGCGGCATGGCGGATGTCGTCGTCGATCAGCTCGATGATCTCGCCGTAGGTGACGGGCATCGCGGCGAACCTGTCGTGGAGAGCGGATGTCCATCGACGCTCCGCAGCGGTGCGTGACGGTGTTGATGATGACGAGGCCGGCGAACGACCCAGCTCCGGATTCGGAGGTCCTGCCCCGTTGCCTTGTTCGGCTGTCCGCTTGCTGCAGGTTTGTTTGGATAGGTTATCTCTATAGGTTTGGGTGACAGCACTGTCACCGCCCAAGTGACACGGCTGTCGCCTGGAAGGTGACATCAACGACACTTGAGAATCAGGCACGCGTTTGGGCTTGAGCCGCGCATCCCAGGCCTTGAGAATGTCCCAGAACTTAGTCCAGACCGGCTCATAACTGTTGCGGTTGGAGTAACCGCCATGACGCACGACCTTGAACAGGCCGGCATTGACCAGACGTTTCTCGCTCCGGATAACGGTTCGCACACTGAGGTTGAAGATTGCGGACAACCGATCGAGGCCGGGGTCGCAACGGCCGGTCTCGCGATTGTAATGCTCGATCAGAGCGGCGCCGATCTGACGGTCGCTATCGACAAGATTAGGGGCCAGCAGAATTGCCTTCAACGCCAGCAGCGTCTCGAGACGACTTATTCTCATGTGTTGAATCCAGTAGGAGGAGGCCCCTGTCGGACCGAGGCAAACAAGTCTGCCCCGCTCGCGAGGTCGCGCAGGCATACTTTGCCGCACCACAACGGCGAGGCTGCTCCAGCTGGATGCGAGTCGAGTCTGCACATGGCGCAAAGCATGCGCGAGACTTGTCGTAAACGGTATCACCGTTGTTTACGACCGAGTGCGATGAGCTACGGCATGTTGGGATGTCGGGGGATGAAACGAGCGAGAACTTTGGCTCAGCGCCAGGGACGACAGAGAGACAAAAATCGAAACGTCATGCTCCGGACTTTTTACTCGTCCTCTTCGCTGCCGTCGTCAAGCTCAGCTGCGGGGACCTTCAGGACGAACGGTCTTCATCCTGAGCCACTCGAGGATGTCACCATACCGGTATCGGATATTGCGCCCGATCTTGAGAAAGGGCGGACCGTGCTCTTTGCAACGCCAGGATTGAAGGGTTCGGACGGACATCAACAAGATTTCCGCCGCCTGCGCTTCCACCAGCAAATCGTCCGGGGATTGTGGTGCTTTCCTTTCCTGTTTCATCGTGCATTCGCTCCATTGGGAGGTTACGCGACCCCGATGCCACCACGACGGTGGCCAGTGCCCGATTCGGGCCAAAGCATGCCGAAAGCGGGTCGCACCCTATGGACATGAAAAAGGCCCGAACGGCTGTGCGAGCCGTCGGGCCTATCGTGGCGATTAAGCTATTTTGTCAGATGATCATCCGCAGCCTGAAGGCATCCGATTCATGTACATGAAAGCGCCAAGAGATCTCCCCCTCAGCTTCTGAGGACGAAGACTTACCGCCAAACAAACATTAACTCGAGTGACTCATTGCATTGGCATGTCCATGGGCTCGATGGGGTTGCACCGGCCACCACCGAGACTGAGCACCCAACCGGGCGGAGCTACGAGGTGAGGCCCACTGCGCTACTCGACACACTGATCTCCCGCAAGATTCAAGTCCCGGCAAATGTATCAAGCCTGACCCGAGTCAAAGTCGTACGGCGCCGCGTTGGCTTCATCCCCCGCTCGACGACAGGCGGCGATCCTGGGGAAGTTCAGGTGCAAGCGAAAGATACTGTTGCGACAGCGGTCAACCCCGATTGGCCGTTTTACATGGCTTCGCTGAATTGGGGAGTCGGTTTCCCGTCTTCCCTCTCGCACCAGGTCCTGTTCACCTGGTAGGCTGGCCACTCTACCAACCCGACCCCACGGCCCCTTCAGGCTGCCTCAATCCGGCAGGCGGACGGCGACACATGATCAGCCGTCGAAACAAACTCAACAGAACACCGATTCAAACTTTGCCTCCAGGACAATCTTCGGGAACACGCCGCCCAACTTTCCCCGACTCGATGTTCCGGGAAATTCAGCCGGGTCCACGGAGATCTTCCTCGACGTGCATCCCATGGCATGAACAATAATCCGATTCGTCTCGTATACGGAAGCGGTTGGGCAGGTTTGGGCTTTTTCGAGCAAAAACATTTGCGGACAAGACCAAAGGCTGACCCAAGCATCACGATTGTTCAATGCGGCAGCACCGCCATCGACTCAATGGGGTTGCACCGGCCACCACGGAGACTGTCCCATCCGGGATGCTGCGACGTGGGGCCCACTGTGAAATAGGACACCGATTCCGGCTCCGGATGCAAGTCGCAAGGTATGTCGAAATAGCGCAGGTCCCGCAGACATATCTCGAGCCACATCTGTTTGGCCACCGAAGGCCAGCACTTCACTTGAAGTTATTCTGTTGCGCGGAATGATACTGGCGCATCAGAGCCACTGATGGATTTATCGATGCATCCGCCGCATTGGGGAGTCGGTTTCCCGCCTTCCCTCTTGCGCCAGGTCCTGTCCACCTGGCGAGCTGGCCACTTCTGCCAACCCGACCCCACGGTCCCTTCAGGCTGCCTCGATCTGGCAGGCGGACGGCAATACATCATCTGCCGTCCAAGCAAGTTCAACAGAACACCGATTTAAATTTCGCCTTCAAACCGATCTTCAGGAAACACGCCTCCCGACTTTCCCCGACTCGATATCTGAGGGATTCAGCCGAGCCCACGGAGACATCAGTCTGCGACGTGCAACCCATGACACGAACAATAATCCGATTCGTTTGTTTACAGAAGGCGGCACATTTGTACCGTTGTGCGTAACTGCGGTCTCCACACGGGCGGTCCTCGTGAGACTGCTACCCCTCAAAATAGCTCGTTGGCACTAGAACGTAGTTGCAACAGGCGCGAATCACTGCGCTCAAGGAAGATGATTATTTAGGAGCGGAGAGAAGCTGGGCGGACGGAGAGCTGCTGACCTTCGAGTTATTCACAGCTTGCTTTTACGTTCACTTACGTTCGGTCCTGACCGACTTCGACCGACAACAACGTAGCAGATTGGCCCACTAGAATACTGCCGGTTTTGCGCGACGCTATTGCCATGCGAGAGCGCAAGCAAACAGTCACCGGGAACCAAGCAACGGAGCGGATTGCCGAAATCGGGGTGATCCTGGCGGCCGGGCTAATCCGGATGAGGATGCTGAAGTCCAGCAGATTATCTGCTGACGATGGAGAGAGTTCGCTCGACTTCTCGCCCGCCGAGAGCGGTCATCCAACCCGAACCGAAGGGAGAACAACGGATGGCTGACCCGGTGCTGACGCAACTGGCGTGGCTGAAGACCGCGCCGATCGGGGCCTTGAAGGCCCGTTGGCGCGAACTGTTCGATGGTGAGCCACCGCCCTACAACAGGCGCTTCCTTGAGCATCGGCTGGCTTATCGCATCCAGGAATTAGCCTATGGCGGGCTGAAGAAGGAGACCCTGCAACGGCTGGACGCTCTGGCCGAAGGGCTGGAGGGAAAGCTGTCCCGCCGGGGCCGGATCGAGAACCGGCCGATCGCCGGGACACGGCTAATCAGGGAGTGGAAGGGGGTCGAGCACCACGTCACGGTCCGGGATGCCGACTTCGAATATCAGAGCCGCCCGTATGGCTCATTGTCGGCCGTTGCTCGCGAGATCACCGGCACTCGGTGGAATGGGTTGATCTTCTTCGGGCTCAAGAATCAGCGGAGCGGATCGTGACAAACGGCTCCGGAAGATCCGCCCGGCGGCGAACGGACCCGGGGCAGGCGACCGTGGATTTGCGGTCGGCTCCACCCTCGAGGATGCAAGCATCCACGCCAGACATCCATAATGGCAGCTCGCAGACAGCTATGGGCAGCCGAGACCACGGTAACGGCCAGATCGGTCGCGATCAAAGCGATCCTGACCATCAGCCGACACCGCCCCGCGCGGCGCGGCGTTCTGCGTCACCGGGTCGCACTCCGTCATTCCGCATCAACGACTCACAGCAGGCTCCCGTCCGCCGCAAGCTGCGGTGTGCGGCCTATACCCGCAAGTCCAGCGAGGAAGGGCTCGAGCTGGAGTTCAACAGCCTCGACGCCCAGCGGGAGTCCTGTGCCGCCTACATCGCCAGCCAGCGGGCAGAAAGATGGATTCCCGTCGCTGATGACTATGACGACGGCGGTGTCTCGGGCGGCACCTTGGACCGCCCGGCCCTGAAACGGCTGCTGGCCGACATCGAGGCCGGCCTGATCGACGTGGTGGTGGTCTACAAGATCGACCGGCTCAGCCGCTCGCTGATGGACTTCGCAAAGCTGGTCGATGTGTTCGACCGCCATGGTGTCACCTTCGTCTCGGTGACGCAGGCCTTCAACACCACGACCTCGATGGGTCGGCTGACCCTGAACGTCCTGCTGTCCTTTGCCCAGTTCGAGCGCGAGGTGATCGGCGAGCGGATCCGCGACAAGGTCGCCGCCTCCCGCCGCAAAGGCATGTGGATGGGTGGCTGGACCCCGCTCGGCTACGACGTCAAGGACCGCAAGCTGGTCGTCAATGAGCAGGAAGCCGAGCTTGTTCGCGCCATCTTCAGGCGGTTTGCCAGGACCGGCTCCGGCATCGACGTCGTGCGGCATTTGGCCAAGCTGGGAGCCCGCAACAAGACCGGACGCCCGATCGACAAGGGTGCTCTCTACAAGCTGCTCAACAACCGGGTCTATCTCGGCGAGGCGGTGCACAAGGGCGTCTCCTATCCCGGCGAGCACCAGGCCATCATCGACCAGGCACTCTGGGACGCGGTTCATGCCGTTATGCAGGAAAGCCCAAGGGTACGTGGCAATCGCAACCGGGTCCAGACGCCTGCCCTGCTGAAGGGCCTGGTCTTTGCCGCGGACGGATCGGCGATGACGCCGACCCACACCCGCCGCCGCGGACGGCTCTATCGCTACTATGTCTCCACGTCCGTGATCAAAGCCGGGCCGGAAGCCTGCGCCATCGGCCGCCTGCCCGCGGCCGAGATCGAGAACGCCGTCATCGCCCAGGTCCGCGTCCTGTTGCAGAGCCCGGAGATCGTGGTTGCCACCTGGCGGCAGGTCCGGAAGGCCGACCCCGCCATCACCGAGCGCGAGGTCCACGAGGCGCTTGCCGGCTTCGATACCCTCTGGGCGGAGCTGTTCCCGGCCGAGCAGGCTCGCATCATCCGTCTGCTGGTGGAGCGCATCGACGTTCATGCCAGTGGAGCCGACGTTGTCCTGCAGGTCGAGGGTCTCACCACGCTGCTGGGCGAGATTAAGCCAGCCGATTCGCCTGACTCGAGCCGAGCAGCGTGACGAGCCATGGGAGCCATCGTGGGCAAACAGCAAGCAAAGACCATCGTCCGGACGATAGGGCTCGCAAGCCTCGCGCTGGCCGATGCACCTGCGGCGAAGCAACAAGCTCCAAAATCAGGCCCGTCGCCGACCACATTGCAGCGTCGTGGAAAACAGCCCAAACGCGAAAAGGCGCCAGGATCAGGGAGTGACGTTCGGGAAATACCTCGCCGCGGCCGTGATGGGCCGCCGGTGATCAAAGCTGTGGAGGCGAGGCTGCGGACCGAGGCAACGGCAGTTCGCCGGGATCCCACCGCCAGTAGGATCACCGTCAGCGTGCCACTCTCGGTCGCGCCACGCGGCGGACGCAAGACCATCATCAGCCCCGTGCCGGTCGAATACATGACTGCTCGGCCCCAACCGGACAACGCCCTGCTCAAAGCCCTCGCGCGAGCGCATCGCTGGCGACGCCTCATCGAGACCGGACAATATGCATCGATTACCGACCTCGCCCATACCGAGAAGGTCAATCAGTCTTATGCGTGCCGGGTGCTGCGACTTACACTGCTGGCGCCTGGCATCATCGAGGCGATCCTCGATGGCCGTCAGCCAGCGGGGCTGCACTTGGCCACTGTTCTCAGGCCGATACCCAGCGAGTGGGAAAAGCAAAGCCAACTATATCGGATGACAAGCTAAGGCTGAGCTGAGGGGGAACTAGTCTCCCAATGTCTGAAGTTGACCCATTGCGGCCTTAGCAATGTCGGGTTCGGGCAAACTCATCGCCTCAGCTTTTACGGTCGGTATGAGGCCGGAGGCAGACTGACGGCCTTTAGAGAGCGAGGCTGGGAAAGCACATGGCCCGGGATAGGCCGATAGCTGCGCGCGGGCGCGCGAGGCTGCGGAGATGATCGAGCGGAATGGCGGTCAAGGGACAACATGGGGGCGGGTTGAAGCTCTGCTTCCCTGGGGAGGCCGGACTGTATGGGGCATTCGCACGTAACGTTATCGAATTGAATCAGGAAAGCCCGCTTTGAATGACGTGCCCGCCCGAGGTCCCCCGCGCCGAGCGTCCTCCGACTAACGGTCCGCAAGAGGTGGTTTCTACTACTGTCGGGCTCGCTGCTCTGATCAACGGTGTCGTGGGGCTCGACGCCACGGCGGCGTTCAGGAACGGTCGGCGTCGGCGTGATCCTCCGCCTGACCCACAAGCACCGCATCTAAAGCGATGGCCCCAGTATTCGCAAAAGATTGACGGCAACAAAGGCGAAAACTGCCGCTGCTGCTCCGATGACTACCGCCCACAGAGTGATGGTGAAAATCCGATCCCGACGGCCAAGCTCTCGCTGAGACACTGCGGTCGCAAGCGGCGAAAGTAGCGGTACATCTGGATATTTCCGTATCGCCTACCATGGGAAGCTGTTACAGCACCTCGTTTGTCGGACGGCAACACCGAAAGGTAGGCGAGGTGCTCGTTCATGTTAGAGAGAAACTAAACAGCCCCCTCGGGACCAAGCCGTCGCGCATCGCATGGATTGACACCACCGGACTGGCAACCATCCATCTTCTCGCACTCCTTGCCTTCATTCCGTGGTTCTTCAGCTGGACAGGCCTGGTCATAGCCGTCCTGGGGCTGTATGTCTTCGGCACCCTTGGCATCAGCCTGTGCTTTCACCGCCTGCTAACCCATCGTGGATTCGCGTGTCCCAAACCGCTGGAGCATGCATTTGCCGTTCTCGGCGTCTGCTGCCTGCAGGATACGCCAGCGCGCTGGGTTGCCATCCATCGCAGACACCACGAGCATGCGGATCGGCAGGCGGATCCACACAGCCCCTTGGTCGACTTTCTCTGGGCTCATATCGGGTGGCTGGTCATGAAGAATCGGGACCTGACCCGGCTTGGTCTCTGCACCCGCTACGCCAAGGACATTCTGCGCGACCCGTTTTACGCCAGACTTGAACGCAAAGGCTATTGGGCGAGCATCGTCATCGGGTCGTGGCTGGCATTCTTTTTGATCGGCTCTGCGATTGCGCTTCTGCTGGGCGAAGGCTTGATGGCCGCGATCCAGCTCGGCTTCAGCGTCCTGATATGGGGCGTTTTTGTTCGAACTGTGTTGGTCTGGCACACGACCTGGCTGGTGAATTCGGTGACGCATGTCTGGGGCTATCGCAACTACGCCACCAATGAATCGAGCCGCAACAATTTCATTGTTGGCTTTCTCAGCAATGGGGAAGGATGGCATAACAATCATCATGCCGATCCGCGCTCCGCACGGCATGGTCATTTGCGGTGGGAAATCGATGTGACCTGGCTGACGATCCGGTCGCTTGCATTTTTAGGTCTTGCGACGCGCTTGATCGGACCTTCACCCTCTCTGTGCGTCAACGGCCGTTTGGTGGTTCCACCTCCATTGTGACGAAATTGCGGGGACTTGCACGTCCTGGTTTGATCTGTCGACAAACGCCCGGTCAGGATCAAACGGTCTGGAATTAAAAGATAGCTATTTCGGCTGGAATGACGATAATGAGCCATCGTCGGGATGTTGTTGGCCCCGACGGCTGAGAGATGATCGTGCTCCCGCCTCTTCATGGAGCACGGATGCAATCTGCCTATCCAAGTCATATCGTCGAGCAGATCGAGCGTCGGTGGCAGCGATGGCCGGGACTGGCTGTTACATCGCAGCGCATCAAAGAGATTGATGGCGTCCCGGCGGATTGTCCCTCCTGCCGTGCGCCAGCAATCGCGCTCCACGTTTCAGAACATCACAGTAGCGGCCGGCTTAGTCGTCACTGGTTCTGCCGATCATGCGATCATGCATGGTTGGCGATGTCGACCGAACGCGCGAAAGTTTAGCTCATGACATCACACTTCAAGCCCGGTCAAACCGTGCGTCTCAATGGTGGATTCCCTCACCGGCATGCAGCCGAGGGCGTTTACGTCGTCGTCCGGCCGCTTCCTTCAGATGATGGCGAACGCAGATACTGCATCAAGAGTGCAAGCGAGCAGTATCAGCGGGTCGTCAAAGAAAGTGACGTCGAACCGGCGTAGGCGTCAGCGGCTGTGCGTGTGCCCGGTTGAATCGCTCTGTTCACAACAATAGGAATCGAGTTTTTGCAGGTGTTCGTTCGCGACAATAACGTCGAACAGGCCCTCCGGGTGCTGAAGAAGAAAATGCAACGCGAGGGCACATTCCGGGAAATGAGACGACGCCGCTTCTATGAGAAGCCTTCGGAACGTTCAGTCTGCGAGAAGGCCGAAGCGATGCGGCGGGTTCGTAAGGCGGCTCGCAAGAAAGCGATATTCGAGGGGCTGATCGCCGCGCCGAAGAAGCGTCCACCGCCGATGCGGAACAACAGAGGGGGCCCTCAAACCGCACGAGGCAGCCATGGATAACGACAATCAGAAGCAGATATTCATTTTTCGATCAACCGCTTCAAACCATTTGCATGCCTTTGCAGATGATCGGGACGGCTCCAAACTCCCGGCTCAGTTCCAACCATGGGATACAATAGGCGTCGTCGCCCCTGGCAGACCGTTTCCGTATAATCTCCCCCGCGCGACAGTCGAAGCTGCGATTGAGCGCTGCGGTTTCCAGCTATGGCGAAAAAGTAACGAAAATTCACGAAATCCGAGTCCTTCTTTGTAATTGTTTCCGTATTTTTGGCTGGGGTCGTTCAGAACATCCGACGGTCTCTTGAGCAGCCGGCGCTTCCGTGACATGGTACGGTGTCTCATCGACCAGCATGATCTCGGCCTCGATATCGAGGGCCACGATCGAGACAGTCGGTGAAACCTGCTCTTTTATTTCGATCGGTCTATGATCAATGCCACTCGAAGATCGCCTGGATCTATCGTCACCATCTCGATTGAGGTGGCGGGCAAAATTTCTCCTGGGACATAAATCATAGTCGCGGTGCGGCGATAGACCGGGAACGACAATTCCTCGATTAGTTCCTCATCGGTCACCACCTTGTACTGACCAGCTGGCAATGTTCTGCCGATCCCCTTCAGTTCAAATGGATGCTTGAAGATAACTTCCTCCTCGCGCGATCGTGAGATCATTGATCGCTCAGTTCGGTAACTGCTCTTGAAAGTTCAATCGAGTCATAGATCACGACCTGCAAGAGAGGATATTTCCTCTTGAGAATTACCGCTTCCTCCAAGGCAGCTTCGGACGTTGAAAAGGACTTCTTCGTCTGGCGATCGACCTGTAGATGGAAGCGGCCGGCGGGTGGCCTCTTGCCTTGTGTGTGGACTTCTGGCGTCTCTTCTACCGCAATAGGAATCTTTGTTACCTTTACCGTCATCATTGTCTCACGAGACATAGGGCGTACTCCCAGTTTCAATAGAAAATTTAGTCAGGCGATACGCACGAGCTTTGAACAAGCCGCGGAACACTCGCAGGAGACCTCAGCGAGATTCACACCGTCCACAAACCATCCGCCGTTTCAGAAATCAGACGGACCAAGTTGGTAAAAGCCACCATTCCGTCCGCGCCCATAGATTTTAACGGCGGCCTCAAGGATGCGTGGTCGGTTGCTGTCGAACACATCCAACAACGCTGTTCCGCTGTCGGAAGTGCCGGGCTTAAGGAGTTGAAGAGCCTTGGCGCTGACGAAAAATGACGCTTCCATAGATTGGTCGTAACCCCAGAAACGTACGGCCTTGCGGGTCTCGTCGTAGGCCCGGCTCGGATTGGGGAAACTCAGGGTCATTATTCTGGTCCGCGTTCACCACACCAGGAACGCAAGGGTGATCCCAGCGAGACCAACCGACGCGAGACCATAAAATGTGTACCAGTAATATGTTTCCATTCCTCACTATGCGCGCTTATCCAGCAGAAGAATATAGCCAAAAGAAATATTTATTCGGAAATAAGGCCCGGCTTCGTCATTGTATTCCGGCCATAGAGCCCTATTTGTCATGCTGTAGCCTGAAGTATGTTTTCATGTTTTTTTTGAAAGGTAATACTATGTCCAGCTCCCCTTCGACACCAAAGACCGATTCCAATGAAGCCCCGAAGACCAACCAGCCGGGCGCCGGTACCCCCACCCCTCAGCAGAACCAGGGCGATCAGCCGGCCAAGCCGAACGAACAACAGAAGTAGTTGGTTCTGTTTCAATGATAGCGACAGCCCGGCACATTTGCCGGGTTTTTTTCTATTGTGGCGGCAACCTTCAGCTTCGATTGATCGCTCATCCTATATTCAAGCTGGAAAGCCCCGCCTAAAGGCACGGAGCAGGCCGGGATTGATAGCATTGAACGAGCATCTCGAATTGCCTGAGGATCGACAAGTATTCGCTCGCACTTGAATGGCACGAAATCATGCTTATCTGCCCTACACTAGCCGCGCCCCAAGCCACCACGGACGTACTGGGTCAAAGGATGCACGGTATCGGCGTTGGGCCCGCCCCGGGAATAACCGGAGGCGGGTTTTTCGTGAGGAGGTGACGCGTGAGTGAGACCAAAACATCCGTTCAATTGCTGGCGGAGAAAGCTGATCGGAGAGCCCAGCAAGCAATAGACGGTAAAGCCGCAATGAGGGAATATCAGGACCAAGTCGAACTGACGCGGGAGAAAACCGAGCGCCTGCGAGCCCTGCGGCTGGCCCAAGAGAAGAAAGCAACGTCTCCTAAGGCCGTCAAGAGATCAATCAAATCGCGATAGGAACACTCTGCCACCCGTTCGACCGCTCCCGAACAAGCTCGTGGTCCGGGAATTGACTCTGGCCTGAGGCGGAGCCATCCAGTTTGGCCTTGCAAAGAGGAGATCACGATGACGCGGGATGATCTTGAAATGCTCATTGCTGACGTTACAGCAGTCCCGCTAACCGCTGGGCCTACAGGAGACCAGATCGGTCGTTCCAACGCAAAGAATATTCTCACGGCAATCGAACAAGCTGGCTGCAGTGTTGTGGGCCCGATGGACAGCGAGGGCCTGGGGCGTGGCGGCACTCGTACGCCCTGAATTGCCACCCACGTTAGGCGGCAATCATTCAGGTCGTGCTCGCTTTAACGACATTCAGGTGAACCCATTGGTGTGCTGGACGGTTACACGTTCGACTGAGGAAGAAAGCCCGGGATCATGATGCGCGGCACTGTGAAGATGTGGAATGAAAGCAGAGGTTTTGGTTTCATCACTCCAGACGATGGCGGCACCGCCCTATTTGTACACGCCAGACAATTATCCGGCGGGCTTGATACTCTGCGAAGCCGTGCCGAGGTGATATTCACGATCGGACAAAGTCAGCGGACTGGACTCGTGGAAGCGCAAAACGTGGTGCTGGCATAGCCTCATACAGGCACAAAAGCAGCCCCGGTTCTTGGCACATCATGCTTATCCTTTGACGTTTTCCTCTTTATCGCTAGCCGTGAGTGTCTGTGTTTCCCAGCCGTGAAGCGCGCAAATACTCGCACACTGGCTACACCTGCTTGGGTCGTGGGAGCGGCGTCTCTTGCCAGACGGTGCGCTGACAATGGTCGCATTGGAACAATCTGGTCGTTGGCGCACCCTCCGTCAGTCCCGGCATCGTTGCGATGTGCAGCATGTTCTCACCGCAGCTACAAACTAGGACCGACAGGGGCTCCGCCATGCGCGCTCACTCCAAGGTTCGGGGAGCGCAGCAGCGTCTCTCAGTCGCCAGTCGACCACCCAGCGATAGTCGATAAGTACCAGAGAGATTAATCGTTCCACGATCGCTTGTTGAAGCGAGGACGACGCGAAAGCCCAGGCCCTTGACAACGCTGACTTTCGTTAAAAATCAGCCCTTCGGCTTCGTCCTGTCAAGATCCTGAAATTCCGACGGCCCTTTGAGCAGCCGGCTTTTGCGGGTTGCCCGTTCCTCGAGAGAAGCCGACTTGTCTTCGAGGCGGTCGAGTTGATCGCCGGCCATCTCCTTAGCCCTTGCGGCGGCTTTGGAACGTACGGCTTTGCGACGGGGTGCATGGGCCAGGCCGATCTCGACAAGGCGGCGGACGGCCTCGGCCCGTCGCGGTAGATCGGCCTCCCGCGAGCGCCAGTCATCGACGGCACGAAGAAACTCCTCCGATGCGCGCATTTGAAACGGACGATCATGGATGCGTCCGGGAGGCCTGCCCATAATGTACTGCCCCTAAAATTGTTAATGTCATTACAAATATACGCGAGCCGGGCGGTGCTCGCAACACCCGCGCCGGCCCTGACCATGAGGTAAGTCGGGCCAAAGGCTGGTCGCGTGCTACGATGATGTTTACCCAAATCCGCTGAAATTCGCGAACTATTGCCGTCCCCGATGGTCAACTGATCCGGGCGTGCTGCATTGCAGCAGCAAATCAACATCTGCTCCTGGCGGATTATGTTGAAAAACTCGGCATTGCTGCGGGTGTGAAGTCCTGATTCAGTCATCCTTGTGGATGGGGAACTGGCTGATGATGGGCGAGCGTACAGTGATGCAGGCCGCGCTGTTCTACGAGTTCGGCCTTGAGCCCCATGTTCTCGCCGGCCACCTCGTGTGTGCCATCGACAGGTTCGTCGACCTGTCCGGCATCCGCAGGCACCTGCGGCCCTTCTACAGCGAGGCCGGTCGGCCTTCCATAGATCCAGAGCTGATGGTCCGGATGGTGATCAATGGCTATTGCTTTGGCATCCGCTCGGAGCGGCGGCTCTGTGAGGAACTACATCTCAATCTCGCCTATCGCTGGTTCTGCCAGCTTGGCCTCGATAGTGCCGTTCTCAATCACTCCACTTTCTCGAAGAACCACCACGGCCGCTTCCGCGACAGCGATCTTCTGCGCGAGCTGTTGGAGACCACTGTCGGACGTTGCATCGAAGAGGGGTTGGTGGGTGGCGAAGGTTTCGCCGTCGACCCTAGTCTGATCAAGGCAGTCACTAACAAGCAACGGTCCGCCGAGGCCTCGGAACCGGTGGACTGGGACGCGCTCGCCCAGACGCACCGTTCAGTCAGGAATATCTCGACACGCTCGATGAAGCCGCCTGGGGCGCGGCCAGCGAGGTGAAGCCGAAATTCGTGTCGAGATCGGATTCGGCGGCGCAATGGACCGGTACCCTGAAGGGTCATGCCTTCTTCGCCTATGCCACCAACTATCTGATCGATCTCGACCACGCCGTCATTGTCGATGTCGAAGCGAGTCGTGCCATCCGTCAGGCGGAGGTCGGCGCGGCACGCACCATGATAGAGCGCACCGAGGATCGTTTCGGCCTCTATCCAGCGCGGCTCGCTGCCGACAGCGCCTGCGGCTCGGCTAAGATGCTCGGTTGGCTGGTGCAGGAGCGCGGGATCTAGCCGCACGTCCCGGTGTTCGACAAGTCCGAGCGCCAAGACGGCACCTTCAGACGGTCCGCCTTTTTCTATGACAGCGAGGCAGATGCCTATATCTGCCCGGCTGGCAAGCAACTGAGGCGGCGTCAGGGGGTCTACCGGATACCACGCCCGCTCGTGGACAAAGATGGCATGATGCGCTCTCGCGCCAGCAAGCTTGATTGCGATGTGTGCTCACTGAAGCCCCGCTGTTGTCGGAACACGCCCGCCCGCAAGATTCCACGCTCGATCCATGAAGGCGCGCGCGACGTGGCACGAGACATCGCCGCTACCGACGAATATGTCACTTCCCGACGGCAGCGGAAGAAAGTGGAGATGTTGTTCGCCCACCTGAGGCGCATCTTGAGGCTCGACCGGCTTCGCCTGCGCGGACCGCAAGGAGTCCGCGACAAGTTCCACCTTGCGGCTACTGCCCAGAACATGAGGAAGCTCGCCAAGCTCCTGCCACTCGGACTCAGAGCAGTAACCACCTAAACGGGAAGGGCGGTTGCACCTAAACGTTGCCGTCAGCCTGGCCCCGATTTGAAGCCGAGTTTTTCAACGACATCGGCGCCAAGCGGACCTTCGCATGTTCGTCGTGAGGCCATCTCGCTCGAAGCTGAATACTTTGATACATCACCCACCTTTGGCAGATCGAGGATATTGCATCGATTGTAGCCTGGTCGGTCGTCCGCTCGCTGGCAATGCATGGCCGGACCCACGATGCCGTCAATAGACGGCCGCCCAGCCGGTGACGACAATAAGAATCAGAGTGACCAGTGCCCCTGAGACGTAGAGGACGGTCCTGACGCTGCCACCTTTGGCCGCGTTGCCTCCGCGCAAATAGATCATCAAATGAACCAGCCGAATCCCGACATGGAGCCATATCAGCACCGCCAGCGTGGCTGGCGCAACG
>Ga0180223_1000504_pt1 | contig 48390 bp, 45 predicted proteins | sample eDN5th30CKraftOP_FD_151337 | JGI IMG/M metagenome (GOLD analysis project Ga0180223, IMG submission 151337) | Enriched Organic Plus compost microbial communities from Emeryville, California, USA - eDNA 5th pass 30_C Kraft OP (version 2) (version 2) ... | reverse complement strand
ATGTCTTTGAAGAATATGCGTTCTGAGACACTGGCGCTTCGGTTCAGCTTGTGTTCATCCTAGGCGCCGTTAACTCCGGCTCCAGGGTACGGGGGGCCACAGGGTATTCGTTTCGAGCGCCGGAACGGGTGCCGCAAGCGGCGGGAGAACGGACGTGCTCGGACGCAAGCTGAATTGGGCGGTGGTATACGCTGTCGCCCTCACGGCGGTGCTTTTTACCATCGGTCTGGCGTCGGTCGACCGTGTTGCCGCTGGCCAGTGCGGCGCAAGCTGCCGCAATGCCTATAACCAGTGCCGGATGTCCACCAAGGGCTCGCCGTCGTGCGAAGTCGCCTTTACCAAATGCATGCAGAGCTGCATCAAGCGCTGACGGGGACAGAGGGCGTGTGCGGCCCATAGATCAACACAGCCAGACGGCGGGGGCCGTGCGCCCCCATGACGATCTTGCCGCCGATATCGCCTGTTCGTGAGGCGCCCGTCACGAGATTGACGGTGCGCGGCAGGCGCCCGCCGCAGGAGGCAACGACCATTGCAAGCGCTTCCTCGTAGCAAGCGACAATGGCGTCGGCTTTGAGCGCTACTATGTGGGTCTCCGGCAGGAAGGCGAGGGTCAAGGGGCTCTCGGGCCCCGATGCGAGCACGAGGGTTCCGGTTTCGGCGACACCGGCAACGGCGTGTGAAAGACCGGCGGTGTCGTCCGCCTTAGCGGACCCTGTATCCAGGGTGAGGGCCGGCGCGGTCTCCCACGGCAGCGAGGCCAGCGGGCCATCGTTCGCGCGCCTCAGGCGCATCGGCAGACCGCGCGCTGTCAAATAGTTCACAATAGCGGAGGGGATTTCACCTTCGCGGGCGATTTCGACGGGATCGGCGCCGAGACGCTGCAAATGTGCTTTGAACCGCGTGGCTAGCTCAACCGGCAGCATAGGCGCGCCTGTGGCGCCAGCAGGATGGAGCGGCGGATTTGCCAACCGCTCAGCGACCGCGCGGCTGCGCGCTCGACCGTTGCCGCTTCCTGACAACGCCTCGCGTACGCCGGCAAAAATGCGCTCGCGGCTCATGTCGGCTCCGCCCGATCAATTCGCTTTCGGCGCGCCCACTGCTCCTGGAAAGTCCGGCCCTCCGGGGCGGGCAAATCACGGTATCGCGTCCAGGCGGATGCGAAGGGAGCACGCCGCAACCGACCGTGGCGTCCACTCAGCGTCGTAAGGACACGCACGCCGAGGCGTGCGGCCATCCGATAGGCCCGTGGGCGAGCGGCAAGAATTGCCCAGGCCCTGAGTAGCGCGCGGCTTTTGCGCGAGGTGGGGGACGGACGTGAGAGATCCCGCATCCGCCATTTGCGCAACATCGATACCAGAGGGATTTCGACGGGGCAGACTTCCTCGCAGCGGCCGCAGAATGTGGAGGCCTCGGCGAGGTGCGCGGTTGCGCTCGGACCGCCGAGTGCTGGTGACAGCACGGCACCGATCGGCCCTGGATAGACGGAACCGTAGGCATGGCCACCGATGGAGCAATAGATCGGGCAGTAATTCATGCATGCGCCGCAGCGGATGCAGCGCAGGACGGGCCGCAGATCGCTGGCGAGCAACTCGGTGCGCCCGTTGTCGAGGATGACGATGTGGCAGGCCTCAGGGCCTTCGCCGTCGCCCTGCCGGCGAGGGCCGGTGACGATCGTCGTGTAGGCGGAAAGCGCCTGGCCGGTGGCGGAACGCGCCAGAAGCCGCAGCAGCGGCCATGCGTCAGCGAATGTCGGCACCACCTTCTCTAGCGAGGTGAGCACGATGTGCACCTTCGGCAGCGACATCGTGAGGTCGGCGTTTCCCTCGTTGGTAACGATGATGGCCGATCCCGACTCGGCGATGAGGAAGTTTGCACCCGTGATGCCGACATCGGCGGCGAGGAACTTTTCACGGAGCACCTGGCGCGCCTCCGTGATCATGGCTTCCGGCGTTTCGAGCTCGCGATCGCCCGGCAGATGCGAATGCTGCAAGCGGAGCGCCTTCGCCACATCGCCGACGCGCAGGTGAATAGCGGGAGCAATGATGTGGCTCGGTCGCTCGCCCCGGATCTGCACCAGGTATTCGCCGAGGTCGGTCTCGACGACATCGAGCGAAGCCTTCTCCAGGTGCTCGCGCAGCTCGATCTCCTCGGAGACCATGGACTTGCTCTTGGTGACGACGCGCGCGCCCGCCTTGCGGCAGATGTCCAAAATGATGCGTCGCGCGTCCTCCCCGTTCGAGGCCCAATGGACTTGAGAGCCCGCCTTCGTTGCGTTGGCCTCGAAGGTTTCGAGATAGACATCAAGGTTAGCGAGGATGTGATCGCGGATATCGCGCGCGGTGCGGCGCAGGCGGTCGAACTGGGGCAACTCGGCGCGGGCGCGCTGGCGGCCGGCGACGAAACCGGCCGGGACATCGGCCAGCGCCAGTTGCAGCGGCTCGTCCGCAAGCGCTGCGGCGATGGCGGCCTCGAATGTCGATCGATCCGTCATGCCGCGCCGCCTTCCCGTCCTGCGCCGATGGGCGGAGCATCGAGTTCGCCAGCCAATACCTCAGCAAAGTGGCGGCAGCGGATGGCCGATCCCTCGCGCGACAGCTTGCCCGCAACGTTCAGGAGGCAGCCGAGGTCTCCCGCCAGCAGGAGGTCCGGCTCGACGGCCGCAGCGCTGGCGCACTTCGCCGTCACCATTGCGTTGGAGATGGCAGCAAACTTCACTGCGAAGAGCCCGCCAAAGCCGCAGCACGTCTCCGTGTCAGCCATCTCGACCAATTGCAACCCTGGCACGGCGGAGAGGAGACGGCGCGGCTGCTCCCGCACCTTCAGTTCGCGCAGGCCGGAGCAGCCGTCGTGGTAGGTGACACGCCCGCTGAAAGAGCCAGGCACGGCCGTCATGCCGCGTACATCGACGAGGAAGGACGACAGTTCGTGCACGCGCTCGGCGAATGCGCGCGCGCTCGCTTCGGCTTCTGAGTCACCGGCCATGAGGCGCGGATAGTGGAGCTTCAACATCGCGGCACATGAGCCGGACGGCGCAACGACATAGTCCAGTCCGTCGAAGGCCTTCATCGTTTGCATCGCGAGAGTGCGCGCGCTTGTGTTATCGCCGCCGTTGTAGGCGGGTTGCCCACAGCACGTTTGCGCAGCAGGTACGATGACCTCGCAGCCTGCCGCCTCGATCAGGCGCGCGGCGGCAAATCCGACCGATGGACGCATGAGATCTACGAGGCACGTCACGAAGAGCCCGACGCGCGGCCGTCTTGCAGAGCCTTCGTTCATCGCCTGTCTGCCAATGATTGCCCCATGCCGGTACACCAGCAAATCGCCGGGAACCGATCAAGCAGCGCGAAAAATCAATGTTCCGCGGCCGGGGGTTTCACCGGCGGAGCATGCGAGAGCAATGCTCAGCTGCGTGCTTCGACCGCGGTCGCCCCTTTGCTCGCCCTGCGGGAACCGGAGTGCCGCCTCCGACGCTCCTGCACATTGTCGAGGTTGAGATCCTTCTCCCAGTAGGGGATGGGACCATAGAGGGCGTCGAGAAATTCGATCAGGACATCAACCCTGGTTGGCATGAACTCGCGGCTTGGATAGACGGCATAGACGCCACTCGTCGCTAGGCTACGAAACTCCGGCAGCACACGACGTAGTTGGCCCTCGCGCAGTTCCGCTCCGATGTCCCAGGCGGACAGCATGCCGATCCCGACCCCGGAGAGCACAAGCTCGCGCACAAATTCTCCTGAATTGCTGCGCACATTACCATAAGGACGCAATTGCCCTTCCCCTTCAGGGCCGATGGCCCGCCACACCTCGATCGGATCAGCCGCGAGACAATTGTGCAGCTCCAGCTCCGCGAGGCTGGCAGGCATGCCATGGCGCTCGATATAGGAGGGAGACGCGCAGAACACGCGCGTGTCGGGTGCGAGCTTACGGGAAACAACCGAGGAATCGGGTGGTTCGCCGAGGCGGATCGCGAGGTCGTAGCCCTCGCGTATGATGTCGACCGCTTCGTCCGTCACATTCGCCTGCAGCTCGATCTCCGGATAACGGGCAAGAAATCCCTCGAGATGGGGCGCGATATGGCGGCGGCTGAATGCGGTCGGAACGGTGATCTTCAAAACGCCGCGCGGCGTGGTGTTGCGGCGGCTGACGAAATCCTCCGCCTCCTCGCAAAGGCTCAAGATGTCGGCGACCCGCTTGAAATAGCCCGTGCCCGTCTCGGTGAGCTTCAGGTGCCGCGTGGTGCGCTGGAAAAGGCGGGCCCCCAGGCGCTCTTCAAGCTGGCTGATGCGCTTCGATACGACGGCCGGCGAAAGCCCCATTTCCCGACCAGCGGCCGACATATTGCCGGTGCGGGCGACGCGTGCGAATATGTCGAGGTCGCTGATAGCAGTCACTTTTCCCCCGTCCGCATTGGGCCCGCGGCTTTCCAAGCGCGCTGCTGGATGGCAAAGCAATGAAGTAATGCGAGCGACGATAATATTAAGGGTCGGCCAGGATGCCGGGAAGCAGTACTGTGGTCCAATACCGTCAGTATGCCAGTAAGTTGCTCCCTTGCGATACTTAAATTGTAGATCCCGCCGTGGCCCTGGACTGTAGAGCTGGAGAACCGCATGACGCTGTCGAGGATGCCGGAGCCCGACCGGGCGGTGCTCGACCGGAGCGGCACCATCATCAAAGAGCTAGAGACCCTGCTCGGCGCCGATGGTGTGATCTCAGAGGATGACGGCCGGCGCGCGTTCGAAGCCGATGCGCTGACGTCCTACCGGCAGGCGCCGCTCGCCGTGGTACTGCCGCGCTCCACTGAAGAAGTCTCCAATGTTCTCAAGTACTGCCACCAGAACAACGTCAAGGTTGTGCCGCGCGGGGCGGGCACATCGCTGTGTGGCGGCGCGCTTCCTTCGGCGGATTCGATTGTGCTTGGCACCTCGCGCATGAACCGTGTTCTGGAAACAGACTTTGTCAATCGCACCATCACGGTCGAATGCGGCATCACCAACCTTGCCATTACGGACGCGGTTTCGGCGGAGGGATTTTTCTACGCTCCGGACCCCTCGAGCCAGCTTGCGTGTACCATCGGCGGCAATCTGGCCATGAATTCGGGCGGCGCGCACTGCCTCAAGTACGGCGTGACGACCAACAACGTGTTCGGTCTCAAGATCGTCCTGATGGACGGGGAGATTGTCGAGATCGGCGGTCCTTATCTCGATGCGGAAGGCTACGACTTCCTTGCGCTGGTGATCGGTTCGGAAGGCCAGTTCGGGATCGTGACCGAAGCCACACTGAAAATCGTGCCGACGATGCCAGCTGCACGGCCGGTCATGCTGGGGTTCGATTCCTGTGAGGCGGCGGGGCAATGCGTTGCTGCCATCATCGGCTCCGGGATCATTCCCGTCGCCATAGAATACATGGACAAACCCGCCATCGAGGTTGCAGAAGCCTATGCGAAGGCGGGCTATCCGCTGGACGTCGAAGCGCTGCTCATTGTCGAGGTCGAGGGCTTCGAGGACGAGATCGAGCGGCTGATGCGCGCGATTGTCGACATCGCACGCGGGTACCATCCCAAGGTCGTCGAAGCGAGCACCTCGGCGGAGCACAGCGCCCGCATCTGGAAGGGCCGTAAGGCAGCGTTCGGCGCCATGGGCCGCATCTCCGACTATTACTGCATGGACGGCACAATTCCGCTGGCGAAGCTGCCAGAGGTGTTGGCCCGCATCACGGAGATCTGCGCCCTGCATCGCCTCAAGGTGGCGAATGTGTTCCATGCGGGCGACGGCAACCTGCACCCGCTCATTCTCTACAATGCGAACGACGCGGACGAAGCGCGCCGGGCGGAGCTCGCCGGCGCCGAGATCCTCAAGCTTTGTGTTGCCGTCGGCGGCTGTCTCACCGGCGAGCACGGGGTCGGCATCGAGAAACGCGACCTCATGGATGTTCAGTACTCCCCATCCGATCTTGCCGTTCAGATGCGGATAAAGAGCATCTTCGATCCCAACTGGCTGCTAAACCCGGGTAAGGTTTTTCCGCTGAGTGCCCTCGAAGCGGGCGAGCGCCCCGCGGCGGAACAGGCGGCCTGAGGAGAGGACATTGAGCGATTTGCAGCGCCCCGGCGCCGACTGGGAGCTTCAGTTCGTCATCGCCGGCTGCCTCGAACGGCGCCTGCCCGTCGAAATTGTCGGCTCGGGATCCAAGCGCGGCATCGGCCGTCCGGTCGACGGCGCGGTAACAGTGACAACCGCGTCGCTGCGCGGCATCTCACTCTATGAGCCGAACGAGCTCGTGATGTCGGCACGCGCGGGCACGACGCTGTCGCAGATCGAAGCCGAACTCGCAGCGCGTGGGCAGATGCTGCCCTTCGAGCCAATCGACCTTGCGCCCGCTACGGGCGGACCGCAGGGGGCCCAGACCATCGGCGCCGTCTTTGCGACCAACATGTCGGGCGCGCGGCGCATCCACGCCGGAGCGGCGCGCGATCACCTGCTCGGCATCAAGGGCGTCAACGGCCGCGCGGAGCTGTTCCAGGCGGGCGGCCGCGTGATGAAGAACGTCACGGGCTATGACGTGGCGCGCGGCCTTTCCGGGAGCTGGGGCACGCTTGCGGTGATGACCGAAGTGACGTTCAAGGTCGTTCCCTGGCCGGAAACGGCCGCAACAGTCATCTACCTCGGGCTGCCGGACAATCTCGCCATCGAGGTGCTTTCGACGGCCATGGCGTTGCCGGTGGAGATCTCAGGCGCAGTGCACCTGCAGGCGTCCGTCGCGGCGCGTCTCGGGCACCCCGGCCTACGGACGATGAACAAGTCGGTCACCGCGCTGCGGCTGGAGAACTTCGCCAGCGCCGTGGCGGGCCGTAAGCAGCGGCTCAAGGAAGCACTGAAGGTCTATGGGAAGGCATTGGAGCTGGACCATCGCGAGACGCTAGATTTCTGGGGCGAGTTGCGACGGCTTTCCGTGATGCCGAACCGCGAGACGCTGCTCTGGCGCATCTCCACCAAGCCCACCACGGCGCCCAAGCTTGTCGCGGCCATCAAACGCTATATGGATGTCGACGCCTTCTACGATTGGGGCGGCAGTCTCATCTGGCTGGAAGTTCCAGCGGCGGCCGATGCCGGCACGGCCGAGATCCGCCGCGTCACCGCCATACACGGTGGACACGCGACGCTCATTCGCGCCGAGCCTGCGGTGCGTGCCGCCGTCGAGGTGTTCCAGCCGCTCAGCCCTGCCCTGGAGCGCCTCACGCGCGGTCTCAAGGGCGCATTCGATCCGGCGGGCATACTCAACCCCGGCCGCATGTACGCCAACCTCTAAGGGCATACGCCAGCGCATGCAGACGAATTTCAGTCCTGAGCAGTTGAGCAACGAGCGCATCGCGGAAGCGGACGCCATCCTGCGGCGCTGCGTGCACTGCGGCCTGTGCACCGCCACCTGCCCCACTTACGTGCTCAAGGGCGACGAGCGGGACAGCCCGCGCGGACGCATCTACCTCATCAAGGACATGCTGGAGGACAACGTTCCGGCAAGTGCGGAGGTGCAGCTCCACCTCGACCGCTGCCTGTCGTGCCTTTCTTGCATGTCGACCTGTCCCAGCGGCGTCGACTACATGCACCTGATCGACTTGGCGCGCGGCTATGTCGAGCAAACGGCTACGCGCCCCTGGAAGGAGCGGTTGGTGCGCCAGACGCTCGCGCGGGTGCTGCCCTATCCGGAACGGTTCCGCCTGGCACTGAAGCTCGCTCCGCTCGGACGGCCTTGGCTCAAGACGCTGCGCCGATTTGGCTTCCACCAGTTCGCGGCCATGATCGAGCTCGCACCGGCGGTGCTGCCGCCCTCGCCGAAGTTCGAGGGTGCGGGCGTCGCCGCAACGGAACGCGAGCGGCGGGCACGGGTCATCATGCTGTCGGGTTGTGCTCAACAGGTGCTGCGTCCCGGTATAAACGATTCCACCATCCGCCTGCTTGCCCGGCGCGGCGTCGATGTCGTCGTGGCCGCCGGGGCGGGGTGCTGCGGTGCCCTTACCTATCACCTCGGCGATGAGGCGGGTGCCATCGAGTTCGCTAAGCGCAATGTGGATGCGTGGTCGCACGAATTGGCGAAGGAGCCGATCGATGCGGTCATCGTCAACGCATCGGGTTGCGGCACGACAGTCAAAGATTACGGCCACCTTCTCAAGCGCGAGCCGGAGTACGCGGCGCGTGCTGCACGCATCTCGGGCCTTGCGCGCGACGTGTCAGAGTTCATCGGCAAATACGACCTCGGCCCGCCGAAGCGCTGGTCTTCCTTAAGGGTTGCCTATCACCCGGCCTGCTCGCTGCAGCACGGCCAGGGCATCAAAGAGGTGCCGCGCGATCTGCTGGTCAAGGCGGGCTATAGCGTCGTCGACATTCCGGAATCGCACATCTGCTGCGGCTCGGCCGGAACCTACAACATCCTGCAGCCGGAGATTGCGGGCGAACTCCGCGAGCGCAAGGCGAAGAATATCAAGCGCGTGAAGCCGGATGTCGTCGCAACCGGCAACATCGGCTGCATCACTCAGCTCTCCCAACAGCTGGACGTTCCGGTCGTCCACACCGTGGAGCTGCTCGACTGGGCGTATGGCGGTCCCGTGCCATTGGGTCTAGAAGGGCTCGCCCGCTTCGTCTCCAACGTCCCCGAGCCCAAGCGCCGCGCCGACGACTACATCTACGCCTAGCCGGAACAGGCTAGGCACCGGGACGCATCCATTCCATGCCGCACCGCGTTTCCCGAGGTTACGCGCCCTGCCGCATCGCCGGAGCCTTGGAAGAATATGGCAAAACAGCACGCCACAGTGGGGGGATCCGAGCCGGTTGCGACCGACTGGCGCCACGAGCGCGGGCCTTTCGATATCATTGGCGACGTGCACGGCTGCACGGAAGAGCTGATCGCGCTGCTCGAAAAGCTGGGTTATTCCGTGCGTCTTGAAGGCAAGGGCGATAACCGCCGCGCCATCACGACCCCGCCCAAGGGGCGGCGCGCATTTTTCGTTGGCGATCTGATCGATCGAGGCCCTGCCTCTCCCGATGCGCTGCGCATCGCGATGGATATGGTCGCGAGCGGTCACGCACTGATGGTGCTCGGCAATCACGACGACAAGTTCCTGCGCTGGCTGAAGGGCCACCAAGTCAAGATCGGGATGGGGCTGGAACGCACCATCAAGCAGCTCGAAGGCGAGGGCGAAGCGATCAAGACGCGGGCGCGTGGGTTTCTTGAAACGCTTCCGAGCCACGCCTGGCTCGACGGCGGCGCACTGGCCATTGCGCACGCCGGCATCCGCGAGAACATGCTGGGACGCAACTCGCCTCGAGCACGCGATTTCGGTCTCTATGGCGAAACATCGGGCCACGTCGACGCCAACGGCCTGCCGGAGCGATTCAACTGGGCCGCAGGCTACGGCGGCTCGGTGCCGGTCATCTTCGGACACACCCCCGTCGTCACCCCCGAGTGGCAGAACAACACCCTCTGCATCGACACGGGTTGCGTCTACGGCGGAACGCTGACAGCCCTGCGCTGGCCTGAGCGGGAGATTGTCTCGGTTCCGGCAAAGGAAGCCTTCGCGGAGCTTAAGAGGGGCTTTGGGCTACCGCCGCCGCGCCCGCTGGACCGGGTTGAAAGCGCGGAATAGTCCGGGGCGGCGCTGCCATGCTGCCATAGAGACGCTCTAGGGCAGATTGAGCTGCCAGGAGACACCGAAACGGTCGTTAACCCATGTGAAGAGCGTGCTGAAACCGTAATTGCCGAGCGGCATGAGAGCCGCTCCCCCTTCGAGCAACGCCTCCGCCAGCCGCCGCAGCTCCATCTCGGACGCGCAGGTCACGAACAGGGAAACGGCAGGCGTGAAGCCGAACTGATGCTTCGCGGGGCTGTCGATGCACATAAGGTCGAGATCGCGAACGCGGAATTCGGCTTTGACGATGCTTCCCTCGGCGCCGGGGCCTTCTGGGCCGTAGCGGCTTACCTCCAGCACCTCCCCGCCCAAGAGGCCGATGTATAGGCTCATGGCCTCCTCGGCTCTGCCTTCGAACATCAGCATAGGTTTGATTTGCGAATTGGCCATCATCCCTCCGGTGTCCTGACGTTGCGCCGCCCCGTCGATCCGCTATAAGGCCCCAACCCAGGTATATGCAGCGCGCTTTCGCGCCATCCGTTGTATTTCCATGAGCAAGCAGAAAAAAGACGCGCGCCCCACTCCGCGCCTGCCGCGCGGCCTTCGCGACATCGAAGCGGCAGAGCTGCGCCAGCAGCATGCGATGCTCGCGAAAATTCGCACCGTTTATGAGCTTTACGGCTTCGAGCCGCTGGAGACGCCTGCGCTCGAATACACCGATGCGCTCGGCAAGTTCCTGCCCGACCAGGACCGGCCCAACGAAGGCGTGTTCTCGCTGCAGGACGACGACGAGCAGTGGATGAGCCTGCGCTACGACCTCACCGCGCCGCTGGCGCGCTACGTCGCGCAGCACTTCCAGTTCATTCCCAAGCCCTTCCGGCGCTATGCGAACGGCTATGTGTTTCGTAATGAAAAGCCGGGCCCGGGGCGCTATCGCCAGTTCATGCAGTTCGACGCCGATACGGTGGGCGCGGAGAGCATCGCCGCAGACGCTGAGATGTGCATGCTCGCCGCCGACACACTGGAGGCGCTCGGCATCAAGCGCGGTGACTATGTGATCAAGGTCAACAACCGAAAGGTGCTTGACGGAATTCGCCAAGCTATAGGGCTAGCTGACTCCAACAGAGACGCACAATGGTTGATCGTAATGCGTGCGCTCGACAAATTTGATCGTCTCGGTCGTGACGGAGTAGGGCAGCTTTTGGGTTCTGGTCGCAAAGACGAGAGCGGCGATTTTACCGAAGGCGCAAATTTGACGCCCCGAGCTATCTTCATCCTACAGCAGCTACTAACCCTGCGCTCTCATATAGACGCGCAGCAAACTACTTCTAGCGGACTTTTCAATCCCAACGTGATGATATCTTTTGGTTCTGGCCCTGCAGTTGTCGGAACTATGACCTCAACAATCTCAAAAATCGGCGGCGGAATATACGAAGAGCTGGCACAACGCGATCGTCGCGAATTGACCCTTTTGGAAGAGGGCATACGAGAAGTCGAAGAAATGCAAAAAGTCATTGCCGCAGCTGGCTATGACGATGGGCGCATCATCCTCGACACATCCGTCATCCGCGGCCTTGAATATTACACTGGCCCCGTATTCGAGGCTGAGCTGACGTTCGAGGTGAAGGACGAGAAGGGCAACCCGATGCGGTTCGGCTCGGTCGGCGGCGGCGGGCGCTACGACGACCTCGTTGCACGCTTTACCGGCCAGAAGGTGCCGGCCACCGGCTTCTCCATCGGCGTCTCGCGCCTCCAGGCCGCGCTAAACGCGCTCCACAACGATAGGGCGGGTCCCGCGGACGGCCCCGTCATCGTCACGGTGATGGAGAAAGAACGGATCTCCGATTACCAGAAGATAGTGCGGGAGCTCCGCTCGGCCGGCATTCGCTCGGAGCTTTATCTCGGCAATCCGAAAAAGTTCGGCAAGCAGCTCGAATATGCCGACAAACGCGGCAGCCCTTGCGTCGTGATCCAAGGCTCGGACGAACGCGACGCCGGCAAGGTGACCCTCAAAGATCTCATAGAGGGTGCGAAAGCTGCTGCCGCAATCAAGAATCACGAGGAATGGAAGGAACAGCGGCCGGCCCAGGTTACGGTCGACGCAGCCAATCTCGTCGCCGAAGTGAGGGCAATCATCGCGCGCCATTCGAACTGATTGACGGTGTGGCCCAATTCCGGCGCGCGTGGAAACATCTGGGCTGCTGGTGCGATCGCGGCTTTTTGCCTAGCTAAAATTGATCCTGACGCGCCGCACCGCTAGGTTCTGGCCACCCGCGGCATCGAAAGGCCACCATGCACGCCACCCCGACCACCGACAATTCCCGCGTTGCAGATGCTCCGCCTGGCAACTGGGCCGACCGTTATGCGCCGGAAGCGGTGCGGCCCTACCTGCGGCTTGGCCGAATCGACCGGCCTATCGGCTTCTGGCTGCTGCTGATCCCCTGCTGGTGGTCGGTCGGCCTCGCCGAGGTGAAGCTCAACCAGCCCTACCCCAATCCCTGGCTGCTCGCGCTATTCGCCATCGGCGCTCTTCTGATGCGCGCGGCGGGCTGCGCGTATAACGACTACGTGGACCGCGACTACGACGCACGCTCAGAACGCGGTGCGAGCCGGCCCATACCCGCTGGCCAAGTGACGCCTGCCGAAGCCCTGGCATTCGCCGCGACATGCAGTCTCTGTGGCCTGTTGGTGCTGCTGCAGTTCAACAGCTTCACCATCAAGCTTGGCGCTGCCTCGCTGCTGCTGGTGGCAATCTATCCCTTCATGAAGCGCTTCACCTATTGGCCGCAGCTCATCTTGGGGCTGGCGTTCAATTGGGGTGCGCTCGTCGGCTGGAGCGCGGTAATGGGCTCTGTAGGGTTGCCGGCGCTGCTGCTCTATGCGGGTTCAGTGCTCTGGACCATCGGCTACGATACGATCTACGCGCATCAGGACCGCGAGGACGACCTAATGCTCGGCCTGCGGTCCACGGCGATCCGCTTCGGCGAAAACACAATGACGTGGGTCGGCTCCTTCTATGCCGCCGCGATCGTGCTGTGGCTGCTCGCTGGATTCCTTGCGGGCACGCATCTCATCTTCTTCATGGCGGTGGTGCTCGCCTCGCTGCAGATGGCCTGGCAGGTGACAACGCTCGACACTACCGACCCGGCCAACTGCCTGCGCCGTTTCCGGTCGAACCGCGATGTCGGTCTGGTGATCTTCTTCGGCCTCGTCGCCGATCTCGTCATATCGCGCATGGCGGGCCTCAGTTGAGGCGGCGGCAGGAATGTCCGTTAAGCAATTTCGGCCCGGCCCCGTGCCGGGGACCAAGCCGAAACTGAGGAGCCTCGCCGTTGTCTTCAGAGCAGCCGTCTAAGCGCGACCATGCAGGCAGAATGACACATCCGGCTTCCTACTGGCTTAAAAGATAGCGTAAATTCGCGGTAAGCGGACGGCCCGTTCCGGCCTGTGCCGATCTCACCAATCCTGTTTCGAGGGGACCTGTCTCGATGAGCGACAAGACGACAACGCCGAAGCAACTTCTCCATCTCGTCTTCGGCGGCGAGCTTACATCGCTCGACGGCGTAGAATTTCGCGACCTCAAGGATCTCGATATCGTCGGCATCTATCCGAATTACGCGGAGGCGCACGCCGCCTGGAAGGCTGCCGCCCAGCGCACCGTCGACAACGCCATGATGCGCTATTTCGTTGTCCACATGCACCGGCTGCTCGAGCCGGACGATAAGAACGCCAAGGCGCCATCGTGACGGTTGCCACATCTGCGCCGACAAAGCCGGCCGCCGGTGCGGTTGCACTGAGCGAGCACCAGCGTGGCCTGCTGCTACGCTTCCTGCGCGAGTGGATCTATCCGCGCTGGCGCGAGCTGATTGTCGCGTTCATTCTCACCGCCCTGCTCGCCGCCATAACCGGCGCTTACCCGATGATCATCAAGGCGTCGTTCGACACCTTGATGAAAGATCAGACGGGCATGCTGGTCTATGTGCTGGTCGCCATCGTGGGCGCCACGATGCTGCGCAGCGTTTTGCTCTACATGCAGACCGTGCAGACCAATCGTATCGTCATGCGCATGACGACCGATATGCAGCGCGTCGGATTCGCCCATCTGATGACGTCCGACTTCGGCCGTCTGTCCCGTGAGACGCCAGGCCGGCTCGTCTCCAAGCTCACCAACGACATCGGCTTTGTGCAGGCCGCAGTGCAGGCGGCGATCAACACCGCGGTGCGCGATGCCCTCATGATCGTCGCGCTCGTGGCGTCGATGATCTACCTCGATTGGGTCATGTCGCTCATCGTGCTGTGCGTCTATCCGATCGCGGCGCTGCCGGTTGCAAGCCTTTCGCAGAAACTGCGGCGCGTCGCCAAGCAAACGCAGAACGAGCTCGGTGACATGACATCGCTGCTCACCGAAAAGCTATCCTCGGCACGGCTGATCAAGTCGTACCGGCTCGAAGACTATGCTTCGAAACGCCTGAACAAGAGCTTCGAGCACGTCTACCGGCTGCGCATGAAAGCGGTGAAGAACCGCGCGCGCATCGATCCGCTGCTGGAGGCACTCGGCGGCATCGCCATCGCGGGCGTTATCGCCCTCGCCTACTGGCGCATCGCCAGCGGTATATCGACCGTCGGTGACTTCATGGGTTTCATTACGGCGCTGCTGATGGCGTCACAGCCGATCCGCGCGCTCGGCACGCTTTCGGGCCGGATCAATGAGGGCCTTGCGGCGGTCGAGAGCTTCTACGGCCTCATCGATGAAAAGCCTCTCATCGTCGACAAACCGGGCGCCAAGCCGCTCGCCATCGGCAAAGCCGCCATACATTTCGACCGCGTCGGCTTCTCCTACGACGGCAACGGCGCGCAGGCCGTTACCGACTTCTCGCTTCTCGTGCCGGGAGGGAAAACAGTCGCGCTGGTTGGCCGCTCGGGCGCGGGCAAATCCACCGTCCTCAACCTCGTGCCCCGCCTGTTCGACGTAGAAAACGGCGGCATTGCCATCGATAGTCTGGATATCCGCGACGTAACGCTCGACTCACTGCGCGATGCCATTTCCATCGTCTCGCAGGACGTGACGCTGTTCGACGACACGATCGCCGCCAATATCGCGCTTGGGCGGCTCGGGGCGCCCATGGTGGATATCATAGAAGCGGCGAAGGCGGCCGCCGCACACGAATTCATCCTCGCGCAGCCGGACGGCTATGATACCGAAATCGGCGACCGTGGCTTGCGGCTGTCCGGGGGGCAGCGTCAGCGACTTGCGCTCGCGCGCGCCATCCTGAAGGACGCGCCCATACTGCTGCTGGACGAAGCCACGAGCGCGCTCGATACTGAATCGGAGCGCTTGGTGCAGGAAGCATTGGCGCGCTTCACCCGCGACCGGACAACGCTCGTCATCGCCCATCGACTATCGACGGTGCAGAACGCCGATCTCATCTGCGTCATGGATGACGGGCGGATCGTCGAGACGGGAACGCACATGGAGTTGCTGGCGGCGGACGGATATTACGCGCGTCTGGTGCGCTCGCAGGCACTGGTTGCCGCGCCCACCTGAGCGGGCAGCCAGCCCGCACTAACTGACCATTTGCCACCCCGGCGCAGCGCAGCCGCACCTGCCAATCACTCGCGGCGCAGAATGCCGTCCACGATGCGGTTGGCCCAGCCATGGGATTGAAACGTGCGCTTCAACTCGTCCGGGTCATAGACCGTATCGACCCACTCGAAGAACTCCATGGGCCGCTTTTCGTTGTCGGCAAGGTAACGCTCAAAGAAATAGTCGAGAATGCCGGTGTGTGCCTGGCGGAAGTGGCCGTATTTGAACGACAGCTCTTTCTTCGCCTCCTCGAGCGGAACACCTTCATGCAGGAAGCGGTAAAGTACGCTCATCAGGCCGGCGCGGTCCGCACCGGACTTGCAGTGCATGAGGGCCGGATATTCGATCTCCTCGAATAACCGTGCGGCTCCCCTCAGCTCTTCCCGCGTCGGGGCGGCGCGTGATCGCACCTGATAGTTGACGAGCTTGATGCCGAGCTGCTTGCAGGTGCGGCGCTCCAGCCAGTAGCTGCCGCAGTCCCGCTCGCCGCGCAGATTGACGATGGTGCGCACGCCGGCGTTGGCAAAGCGGCGGATCTGGTGCGGCGCCGGCTGTGCGGACCGCCAAACCTTATCGGAGAGCCTGTGGCTGTTCAGGTAGACGAGGCGGAAAACGCCGTGGTCGACGAGAAGCATGCCGATATACGATGCGGGTGCGGCCACCGCCCGGCGTGCGCCGGGTGGAAGGGCATCTGCCGCCCGTTGGCGCAGGCTACGTCCAGCGCGCCGCCACGAGCGTTTGGCCCGCTTCACCAATCCTGCCATCAAAGTCCGCTGATTGAGGGTTGGGGGGCGCGGGGCGCATCCGGACAGCCACCGAATTCACGGTGTTGCCCCACGTCCCGGTTTGCCATCGCTAAATATTCGCTATAGGAACCACCTGCAAGTGGTTCGCACAGAACCATTGCCTGATGGGGCGATCTGGCGCCGAGGCACCTATTGTGATGACCGAGATATTCGCCATCATGGGAGGCACGGTGGCGAGCGCATTTCTCGATTCGAATCACACGAGCAAGCATAAAGCCCTAGTGTTCCTTATGCTTGCGAAGCTCGCTCCAGATTTAAGCCGCGAACCCTGCCGAGCGTCGGAAGCGGAACACTAGCGGATGGCTCGTTCGCCTGAAACCAAACGCAAGCTCAACCGCCTCGCCGGCAGCGCGCTTGCCGGCATGATTTCCCTGGTCAGGGGTACCTCCCGGATCAGCTACGATCCGCCGGATGCGCTCGACCGGCTGGCCGCGGACCACCCGCTTATCGTTGCCGTCTGGCACGGCCAGTTCATGCTGACCTCGGGGTTCCGCCCCTCGCCGGAGACGAAAGTCGCCGCGATGGTAGCCCGGCATGGGGACGCCGAACTGATCGGCTCGGCCATGGCGCGGTTCGGAGTGGAGCTGATCCGGGGCGCGGGCGCGGGAAAGCGGCGTAAGGACCGGGGCGGGGCGTACGCCCTCCGGCAGTCCGTGCGTGCCCTCAAGGATGGCTATTCCATCGTAATGACGGCCGACGTGCCGCCGGGGCCTGCGCGCAGGGCGGGAATCGGCATCGTGATGATGGCGCGGCTTGCGGGACGACCGATCGTACCGTGCGCGGTTGCCTCATCACGCTTCCTCGCGCTCAATACGTGGAGCCGGATGACGATCAACCTCCCGGCTTCGAAGATCGTGTACGTGATGGGAGATCCGGTGTGGGTTCCGCCGGATGCCGGCGAAGCGGAACTCGAACAAGCGCGCCAGCAGGTGGAACTCGGGCTCAACGCAGCCACAGCGCGCGCCTATGAGATGGCCGGTGCCGACCTGTCGCGCGCTTCCCCGCCCCGCACCGACCCTTCCGCCCCACCCGCTCCGCCGGATATGCGCCTCAAGGCCTACCGCACGGCCATGAGCCTGATGCGGCCGTTCGCCCCCGTTCTCCTCAAGGTGCGCGAGCGCGGCGGCAAGGAGGATGCGCGCCGACGCGGCGAGCGGCTCGGCTATGCGTCCGTCGCACGTCCTATAGGGGGCGTGTGCTGGGTGCACGCAGCGAGCGTCGGCGAGACAAACGCAGTGCTGCCGCTCATCGAAGCTCTGGGGCGTGCCCGTCCCGATCTGAATTTTGTGCTCACTACCGGCACGGTGACGTCGGCTGGGCTCGCCGACCGGCGTCTTGGGCCAAATGCGGTGCATCAATATGTGCCGCTCGATGCGCCGGAATACGCAGCGCGCTTCCTGGAGCACTGGAAGCCCGATCTCGCCGTCTTCACGGAATCGGAGATCTGGCCCTCGCTGATCCTCGAGACGTCGGCGCGAAATATTCCGATGGCGCTCGTCAACGGGCGCCTGTCGCAGCGCAGCCGCCGCCGCTGGCAGCGGAACAAGGCGATGGCGCTGCCGCTGTTCAGCCGCTTCACCGTCATCTTCGCGCAGAATGACCGCATGGCAGCGGGCTTTTCCGCCCTTGGCGCGCGCAGAGTCATCTCTGTCGGCAATCTCAAGATCGATGCGCCGCCGCCGCCAATCGATCTCGCGGAGCTGGAGCGTCTCAAGGAAGCGCTCCGCGACCGGCCTGTGTTTGCCGCGGCGAGCACCCACGCCGGCGAAGAGGAAGCCATCGCCATCGCGCATCGTGCGCTGACCCGACGCTTCGACAATCTCTGCACGATCATCGCGCCACGCCATCCGGAGCGGGGGACGCCGCTTGCTGAATCGCTGAAGAACCTTGGTTTTACCGTGGCTCAGCGCTCGCTGGGCGCGTTGCCGGGGCCACGCACCGACATCTATGTCGCCGATACCATCGGCGAGCTCGGCACCCTCTATGCGCTGGCACCCGTTGCATTCATCGGCGGCTCGCTCATCGACCGGGGCGGACAGAACCCGATCGAGGCCGTACGCCATGGCGCGGCGGTTCTCACTGGCCCACACTGGCAGAATTTCCGCGACGCCTACCGCACGCTATTGCGCCATGGGGGTGTCATCGAGGTGAGCAATGCGGAAGAGGTCGCCGCCGCGGTCACTAACCTCCTCGACAATCCCGCCGAGCTGCAGCGCATGCGTACGGGCGCAGACGAGGCGCTGGCCACACTCTCGGGCGCCCTTGAAAAGACTGTCGAGGCGCTTCTCCACTATCTCCCCGACGGGAGATTGAAGCGTGCGTCTTGACGAACCTTCCTGGTGGTATGGCGACGGCGATGACGTTCGCCGGCGCATCTTAAGCCCTCTGGGTCGTCTCTATGGCTGGGCCGCCGAGCGGCGCTACTATCGCCGCCGGCCGTACCGCTCGCGTCTTCCGGTAATCTGCGTCGGGAATTTCACTGCGGGGGGCACCGGTAAAACACCGCTGTCCATTGCCATTGCTCGCATGCTTCTCGACCGCGGCGAGCGCCCCGTCTTCCTGACGCGCGGCTATGGCGGTCGAACGCGCGGGCCCGCCTGGGTGGAAGACGGACCGGGCGGGGCGAAGATCTACGGCGATGAGCCGCTGCTGCTCGCCGCAATGGCGCCGACACTCGTTGCGCGCGACCGGCGGGCGGGTGTCATCACCATAGAGGCAGACCGACGCCCACACACTGTCGTCATTATGGACGATGGGTTGCAGAACCCTGCTATAACCAAGGATCTTGCCATCGCCTTGGTCGACGGCCGGCGCGGCATTGGCAACGGCGAGGTTATACCTGCCGGGCCGCTGCGCGCGCCATTCGACTTCCAGATGGGATTGGCCGACGTCGTCGTCGTGCGCGATCCGCCGACGGATGAAGACCCTGACAGCGTCTACACGGTGCTGCGGCACGGTTTCCTGGGCCCCGTTATGGTCGCCCGTGTCGAGGCGAGCGGGGATACGTCATGGGTCGCGCAGCGGCCTTTGCTCGCGTTCGCAGGTATTGCCAATCCGCGTCGCTTCTATCGCCTGATTGAGAAGCTCGGCGGTAGGCTGACTGACACCCTTTCGTTCCCCGATCATCACCCGTTCACACCCGCCGATGCGGCGAAGCTCATGGGCGCAGCGCGGGCGACCGGCGCTCAGCTCGTTACGACTGAGAAGGATTATGCGCGCCTGAAGGGCGATGCTGCGCTTGCGGCGCTGGCGGATTCTACGCGCACCGTAGCCATCGAGATGCGCATTGCCGGTAGCGATGCGGGGAGGCTCGCCTCGCTCATCGATGCAGCAATGAAAGGAACGTCACGCCGTCAGCGGCCACCGGCTCCCTAGGAACTCGGGGCGCCCTGCGATCAGGAAAGGTCGCCCGGAGATGTTTTGCGCGTCTGCAAAAAACGCTGCATCGAGGCTTCCGGAGTCGAATAGGCTTCCTGAAGCTCGACACTCCAGTAGCGCAGATCCGGTAGCATGATCGGCTCGCCGGTTACGGCGCAACGCACGAAATCGCCCGGCGAAAGCACCTGAAACTCCCCATCGAGGAACTTCACCTTCGCTTCGCCCCTGAGGCCGAAGAATCTGTCGATCCGGTTCATACGCTTCTCTTGCCGATATCCGCCGCTCACAATGCCAATCGCGCCGGGCTCGTCAAGCGCGGCGGAATGAAACAATTAAAACAATGACCCCTGGTCGCTGCTGCCACGGTTGCGTGGACGGCGTACGCCGGGGTTTCCCGGTGCCGCAGCAGGCCGTGTGGGTGATAATGCCTTTCCTTCTGCTGCTTTTGCGGCTCCGAGCCGAACCGCCTGCGTCTCCGCCTCGACGCGCCCGTCATGCAACTCAACTTCCAGTCTCTCTCCGACGGCGACCGCCGACGCAGAGCGAACAGCCCGGCCGTCGGCATCGCGCACGAGTGCAAATCCCCGCTTCAGGACACTTTGATAGCTCAGCGAGGCGAGCAGTTTGTCGTAACCTTCGAGCTGGCGGCGCCTTGCCATGATCCCGTTGCGCAACGCCTGGGCAGCGCGACCGTGCTGCGCGCCGACACGCTCACCGCACACGAGGATGCGATGCCTGATCGGGCTTGCGTTGAGCCTCGCGGAAATGCGCGCAAATTGCGTGTGGTGCGAACGTGTGTTGGCGAGCAGTGCCCGCCCGAGCCGCTTCTCGCAGGCATCGAAGCGCTGACGCGGCATCGCCAGAACGTCCTGCAGACGTGGCAGGCCGCGCGACGCAGCCCTCAAATGTGCGCGCGAGTGCTCAAGCGTACGTCGCGCGGCGGCGGCGAGGCGCAGGCCGCTCTTTTGCGTCGAATCTGCCAGCTCAGCGAACTTCGGCACAGCCCACTCGGCGGCCTTGGTGGGTGTCGGCGCGCGGGCGTCGGCAACCAGATCGATCAGTGTCCAGTCAGTCTCATGGCCGACGGCAGAAATGACCGGAATGGCGCTCGCCGCCACCGCGCGCACGACGATCTCCTCGTTGAAGCCCCACAGGTCTTCGAGGCTGCCACCGCCGCGGGCGACGATGAGAACGTCGGGTCGCCCGATCGGCCCTCCGATCGCGAGGGCGTTGAACCCGGCAATCGCTGCGGCGACCTCGGCCGAGCACGTATCGCCTTGCACGCGCACGGGCCACACGATCACGCGCGTGGGAAAACGCTCGTTGAAGCCGTGGAGCATGTCGCGGATTACGGCGCCGGTGGGCGACGTCACGATGCCGACGATACCCGGCAGGAATGGCCGCGGCCGTTTGCGTTCCTCCGCGAACAGCCCCTCCGCGGTTAAGCGGCGCTTGCGCTCCTCCAGCAGTGCCATCAGCGCGCCGAGCCCCGCAGGCTCCAGGCTCTCGATGACGATCTGATATTTCGACGAGCCGGGATAGCTCGTCACGCGACCCTGAACGATGACCTCCATGCCTTCCTCGGGCTTAACCTTGAGGCGGGCGTAGGTCATCTTCCAGATGACCGCTTCGATCTTGGCGCGGTCGTCCTTCAGCGCGAAATAGCAATGGCCCGAAGCGTGGCGGCCGCGGAATCCCGATATTTCTCCGCGCAGGCGCACGTAACCGAAGCCTTCCTCCAGGGCGCGCTTTATGGCGCCGGAAAGCTCGGAGACGGTGAACTCGGCGGCGTTGCCGCCTGCCTCATGGTGCTGCGCTGGTTGGCTCACGATGGGTGCTCGTTTGTGGCATTCCGATTCGATGATACATCAGTCGCCCGGGTAACGCCCGGATGGCGAACAAGGTGGCGGAAGTCCCCTTAATTTCGAGAGATCAAGCGACGATGAACGTTCTCCTCATCGGCTCCGGCGGCCGCGAGCACGCCCTTGCGTGGAAGCTCAGCGCGAGTCCGCTCCTGACCAAGCTCTATTGTGCGCCGGGGAACGGCGGAATTGCGGAGGTGGCAGAGTGTATCCCGCTCGCTGTTGCCGACCATACGGCCGTGATCCGCTTTTGCACCGACAACGCCATCGACCTCGTGGTTGTCGGGCCGGAAGCTCCGCTCGTCGCAGGTCTTGTAGATGATCTCACCACGGCTGGGATCAAGTGCTTCGGCCCGACCCAAGCTGCCGCGCAACTCGAAGGATCAAAGGGCTTCACCAAGGATCTGTGCGCCGAATTCAATATTCCAACCGCGGCCTATGGACGCTTTACCGATGCGGAACGCGCCAAGGCCTATGCTGCCCAGCAGAAGCTGCCGGTCGTCATCAAGGCAGATGGCCTCGCAGCGGGCAAGGGCGTGACGATCGCCGAAACGCGCGCTGAGGCCGATGCCGCCATCGAAGCCTGCTTTGCGGGCGCATTCGGCAAGGCGGGGAGCGAGGTCGTCGTCGAGGAATTTCTCGAAGGCGAGGAAGCAAGCTTCTTTGCGCTGTGCGACGGCAAGATTGCGCTCGCGCTCGCAACGGCACAGGATCACAAGCGCGTCGGCGATGGCGACACGGGACCTAACACCGGTGGTATGGGCGCCTATTCGCCCGCGCCGGTCGTCACGCCCGCCATTTCTTCGCGCATCATGGACGAGATCATCCGGCCGACTGTCGATGCGATGGCGAAGCGTGGCACACCCTTTCGCGGTGTGCTGTTTGCAGGGCTGATGATCACGGCGGATGGGCCGAAGCTCATCGAATACAACGTGCGCTTTGGCGATCCCGAGACGCAGGTGCTGATGCTGCGTCTCAAATCGGATTTGCTGCCTGCACTGCTCGCGTGCGCCGACGGCGTTCTCGACCGCTTCGATCTGCGATGGAGCGATGATGCGGCGCTCACGGTCGTCATGGCCGCGAACGGCTATCCGGGCGCGCCGGAGGTCGGCAGTGAGATCAAAGGGACCGACGCGGCGGCATCCGTCGAAGGTGTCGAAATCTTCCATGCCGGCACCCGCCGGGATGGCGAGCGCCTGCTCGCCCATGGCGGCCGCGTGCTGAACATCTCGGCGCTCGGCGCGACCGTGGCCGAGGCGCACGCGCGGGCGTATGAAGCGGCCGCACGCATCGACTGGCCGGGCGGCTTTTACCGGCGCGACATCGGATGGCGCGCAGTTGCACGGGAAAAGGCCGGAACCTGATCTGCTCCAGCCCGTAGTGAAGCCGGCCTATCTTTCTAACGGGCGATAAAATCCGCACCTAAGCCGCCGATAGGTCGCGACGCCAATCGAAGCCCGCTAGGGTACCATATGAGCCGAAAGCCCGTTCACGTAAGTCCCGTTGTTGGGTCCGCGACATCCTCGGCAACGCCGAGCATCGCGCTGGCCCTCGGCGGCGGCGGTGCGCGCGGCCTTGCCCACATCCCGATCCTCGAAGCGTTCGATGAACTGGGCTTGCGGCCAAAGGTCATCGCCGGCACGTCCATCGGCGCCGTTTTCGCGGCGGCATACGCCTCCGGCCTCAGCGGCAAGCAGATCCGCAAGCACGCATTTGAAGTGCTGACGAAGCGGCTCGACCTCGTGCGCGATCTTTATTCAGCGCGGGTGCGCATGGTGGGCGGGTTATTCGGTGCGCTCACGCCGCGGCCGGCCTTCCTTTCGCCGGAGAAGCTGCTCGACATCATCCTGCCGCCGCAGATCGCGCGCGATTTCGCTCACCTGACGACGCCACTCAAGATCGTCGCCTCCGACTTCTATGCGCAGGAGGCCGTCATCTTTTCGTCCGGTCCACTGCGCCCGGCCGTAGCCGCCAGCATGGCGCTGCCCGTTATTTTCCATCCGGTCGAGCTCGAGGGGCGTGTGCTCATCGACGGTGGCCTCGTCAATCCGCTGCCGTTCGACCTCGTGGCCGGAATGGCTGAACTGACCGTTGCGGTGGACGTGAGCGGTATGCCCACGCGCCGCCCGGGGCAGACCATGCCGAAGGCGTGGGAGGCGTTGTTCGCATCGAACTTCATTTTCGAGCGCACCATCATTCGTGAGAAACTGAAGCGCCGCCAGCCAGACCTCTACATCGACGCTGGCACCAGCCGCTTCCAGATCCTCGACTTTCTGAAGATCGACGAGATCCTTGCCGCCGCGGAGCCGGCAAAGGAACGTGCAAAAGCGCAACTTGCACGGATGCTCGAGGCAGAGACGCTCTCTGTCGCCGAGCCAGCCGAGCCGATCAAAGAGATCGCATCGCCGCGACGGCGGACGACGCTTCTTAAGCGCAAGCGCGGATCGAAGCCGTAGGAGGCTTTCTGTTTGCGAATGGGTGCGGGACGAGCCGTCCGCGTTTAGCGCCTTTGCGCAAAGAAGCTCTTGAGGAGATGGCTTGCGTCGTCTTCCCCGATGCCGGGGTAGATTTCCGGCACGTGATGGCATGTCACCTGGCTGAAAACCCGGGGCCCGTGCTCGACGCCACCGCCCTTCGGATCGGATGCCCCGTAATAAAGCCGGCGGATGCGCGCGAACGAGATGGCCGCAGCGCACATCGGACAGGGCTCCAAGGTTACATAGAGGTCGCAGCCGATCAGCCGCTCCGAGCCGAGCAAAGCACAGGCCGACCGGATGGCAAGCATCTCGGCGTGGGCGGTAGGATCGCATAATTCACGGGTGCGATTACCCGCCGCAGCCAAGACCATCCCATTTGGCCCGGCAACCACCGCACCGACGGGGACCTCTCCACGGGCTCCCGCCGCCTTCCCTTCGGATAGGGCGCGCAACATGTGGCCCTCATCGCGCTCCGGTGCCATAAGGGCTCCCGATCTCAACCGCTTCATATCAGATGTCCGCCGACAAACCAGCAAACCGCCACAACCGCAAGCCCACCGGTAAGCCGCCGCGGGTGAAGAGGGCGCTTGGCGCGCCGAAGACACGCGGAGCTCCGAAGGCGTCCGGCAGCAAACCGGAGGTAGCGGGAGCACCGAAGACGAAGAGGCCCCCGCGTTTGCAGGCAAAGTCCGGGCCAGCGGGTGTCAGTAGGCCGAGGCGCAGTCCTCGCGGCGCAGAGGCTGCCGCTGTCCGTCCGGCGGGCGCGGATGAGCTCCTCCGTATTGCCAAGGCGATGGCGCGCGCGGGACTTTGTTCGCGCCGCGAGGCGGAACGGTGGATCGAACAGGGGCGCGTGAGCGTCAACGGCCGCATTTTGACGACGCCGGCTTTCGAGGTGTCATCGAAAGACAAGGTGCTGATCGATGGTCAGCCGCTACCCCTCGCCGAGCCGCCGCGCCTGTGGCGTTATTATAAGCCGCGCGGGCTGGTGACGACCCACAGCGATCCGCAAGGGCGGCCGACGGTGTTCCAATCGCTGCCGGAGGACTTGCCTCGCGTCGTTTCCGTCGGCCGGCTCGACTTCAACAGCGAAGGCCTGCTGCTGCTCACCAACGACGGCGCCCTCGCCCGCTTCATGGAGCTGCCGTCGACGGGCTGGCTGCGACGCTACCGCGCCCGCGCCCACGGACGCGTTACACAGACCGACCTCGACAAGCTGAAGGACGGCATCGAGATCGAAGGCGTGCGCTATGGCCCGGTCGAAGCGACGCTCGACACCGTGCAGGGTGCGAATACGTGGCTCACGATAGGCCTGCGCGAAGGCAAAAACCGCGAAGTGCGCCGCATCCTCGCGCACCTCGGCCTGGAAGTGAACCGGCTGATCCGCATCTCGTACGGGCCGTTCCAGCTTCTCGACCTGAAGCCCGGCGAGGCCGACTCGGTGAAGCGGCGGGTTCTTGTCGACCAGCTGGGCCCGCGCCTCGCCGCGGAGCTGAACCTCAACGAGCCCACCGAGGAAGAACGGGCAAAGCGCACGGCGCGCCAAAAGAAACGGAACGAGACAGCATGAGAATTGTTGGCGGATCACTGCGCGGACGCCCCATTACGGGCCCGCAGGACGAGAGCGTGCGTCCGACAGCCGATCGTGTGCGCGAAAGCGTTTTCAACATTCTCGCCCACGGCGTGCCGGACCTCGAACTCGAAGGCGCGCGCGTGATTGATCTTTTTGCGGGCACGGGCGCGCTCGGCATCGAAGCGCTTTCACGCGGGGCGGCCTTCTGCCTCTTCATCGATAGCGATGCAGACGCGCGCGCTCTGATTCGCACCAATATAGAAAAGTTCGGGCTGACGGGCATAACGCGCATCTTCCGCCGCGATGCCACCGATCTCGGCCCCGCCGGCACCATGGCGCCGTTCAACATGGCTTTCCTCGATCCGCCTTACGATCAGGGCCTCAACGAGCGGGCGCTTCTGTCCCTCGCCGAAGGGGGATGGCTGACGCGCGGAGCGATCGTCATTGCCGAGGAGCGCGCCGGAGCGAACGTTGCGCTGCCTGAAATGTTCGCGGAGCTGGACCGGCGCACGTACGGGGATTCGCAGATCGTGATTGGGCGCTTCGCGGGCTAAGTTGCTCGGGAGACGCGGAGACGACCGAGGGCTTCGGCGGCGACGCATCGATTCGTCGGGCAAGCGGCCGCTAGTACGGCTCCTGCGGCATCAATACCCACAGCAGGATGTAGACGAGGACGCCGGGAAACCCGACCGACAATACGCTGAGGATGACATAACCGAGGCGTACGAGCGTAGGGTCCCAGCCCAGCCACTTGGCAATACCGCCGCACACCCCTCCGATGAGCTTGCCTTGACGCACGCGCATCAGCGGGCGGCGGAGGGGATCGTCCATGGACATGCGCGCAATTCTCGATTCTGAGCCGATATGAATGTTTTGCAGGAAACGCCCGTTCCCGCCACAAGTTTCACGGCGCCAGGCTGTTGATGTAGGCGATGATGGTGTCAACCTCCGTATCGGAGAGTTCGAACTTCGGCATCTCATCGTGCGGGCGCGCAATGCCGCGAGAAAGCGGCTCACGCAGCGCCAGGATCGGGTGACGGCCTGCCATGTCGATCCAGCGCGGCGCGCGGGGATTGGGGCTTTCGCCAGTGTGGCCGATGGCGTGGCACCAGGCACAGTTCTTCTGCGCCAGCTCTTTGCCGTGGTTGATCAGCGCATCGCTGCGCGCCGTCGCATCGGTGTTGTGGCCCAGCCGCTCCAGCCCCTTGGCGGCGCCGGTGAGCGCCGGATCAAGTGAAAGCGCGCGCTCAAGATCGGCGGTTGCCGCGAGCTTGTCGCCCTGCGCCTCGTGGACATAGCCGCGGTTGGCATAGGCCTGCGCGAACGAGGGATTGATGCGAATGGCGGCGGTGTAATCGGCAATCGCCGCCGCCGTGTCGCCCTTTTTGCGATGGGCAAGGCCGCGGTTGTTGAGCGCGGATGCGTTGTTGGGCTATTTGGCGAGCGCCGCGGTGAAATCTGCGACGGCCTCGTCGGCGTTCTCCTGCAACAGCCGCGCATAGCCGCGCGCAACGAAGAGCCCCGCAGAGCCCCCATCGATGCGCAGCGCGTCGGTGAGATCGGAGACGGCGCCTATGTTGTCGCCCGATGCAAGGCGCGCCGATGCACGTCCCGTCAGGGCCGGCACGGATGCGGGCTCCAGCCGCAGCGCCTCGGTGTAATCGGCATCGGCTTCGCGATAGGCCGTGCGGGCCGCGTGGGCATCGCCGCGGCGGCGGAAGGCTTCGGCGCGGTCTGCTGTCGAGGCGGTGCCTGCACGAATGACTGCACTGCAAGCATCGATGCGTGCTTCCGGCAGCTTCGCCGTTCTACACGCCGTCATCTCGCCCGCTGCAGCGGCGGGCACCGTGGTAAGCGCGCCCAGGAATAGAGCCACGCACCCGGATGCCAGCATCCGGCTCGCTTGCGCTCTCCGCTCCTTAGCTGCGTTGGTCATGGTTCCCCCAATGCTGACGCGTAGAGTTTAGCTGGATGGCGCGGCGCGACCTTGCGCAGTGTCAAACGCGGGTCCGTTCGTTCGCATGGCCCATCACCACAGTGCCTGAAACACAAACGGGCAAAGCAAGTTGCCCTGCCTGCCCGTCAACACGATTTTTATGTGCAAAACTATTTCGCTGCCGCCGCCTTGGTCTCGCTCATCACGCCTTTGCAGGGGCGCGCAACGATCTCGCAGCGGTACATCACCTGCCCCATCGTCTCGCCGATGGAGACGCGACCGCAACGGGAGACGAAATCGCGGGCGTTGTTCATGTCGAGGAACGATTCGCCGTAGTCGTAGCGCACACGCTCCATCCAGTCCTTCTTTGCGGCGTCGAGCGCGCCTTCGGTGCCGATCCACTGTGTACCGAGACCGCGCACCTTGTCGCTGCACTGCACTTCGGGCCGCGCTGCGAACTCGTCCTCGCGCTTCACGTAGCCCATGACTTTCGTGGCGCCATTGTGCGCTGGTGCATTGCTCGCGGTGCTCGTCGACTTGTTGCGATAGCGCTTTACATGCTTGGCGCGCGCTTTCTGCCGCGCGGTCGGGCTGCCGCTCCCCATCGACCAATCCCAATAATCTGTCGCGGCGGCCGGGCCGCTATAGGCCGGCAACGCGACGGCCGCAGCTAGAACCAGTAGGGCGGGCTTGATCATCGGCTTCTCCCCGGTGCTTCTGAATGGCGCCTTGGTGCGCTCAATGGCTACGCAGCACGGCGCTTGCGGCGTCGGCCGCGCAAATCACTTGCGATGTTTCGTAATGCCGGTGGTCACGCAGACTCGTTGCATCAACCTTAGCCGAAACGGCGCGCCGCAAATGGGCCGTGCGCTGCGTATCCACAACGGCGAAGCGGTTGCACACTGATGATCGTGCATGCGCTGTTGCCCTCGCGGGCCGTTGGCGCCGAGGTGTTCAAAGAGCTGGGGGAGACGGGGCGTAAAGGCACCGCGTCATTTTATTTTAGTGGCGGCGCTTTCACGCCCCGTGGCGCAGAGTGGCGCGGCCGTCCGATTTCGGGTGCCTTACTCCCGTACCGGTTGGGTTCCGGCTCCTGACGGCTCGGTACACCGGCGGCTTCGGGACGTTACCCCTCGCCAACCGGCTTGTTCACATCGCAGCCCGCTCCCAAACCTGAGACGGTCTCGAGCCTGTCCCCCAAGGGGCGGGATGAAACGAGTATGCATGCGCGTGGGCGAGCGGGGATTAAGAGGTGGCGGAAGCGCACGCGTTGCGTTCGCGGCGACTGGCGTGGATGGCGATCTTCATCGCCATGATGGAATTTGGCGCACTGCCTTCAACTAACGTCCCCCCGACGGAGGTCGGGGTCCACGCCACTTTAACGCGTTATCGCGCGAGCAATTATCGCACTCGCCGCCGCGTCATCACACTGCCTGCGTCGCGATTGGGGAGAGTTGCGTAGATCCCGGCCTGCGCCGGGATGACGATGTGGGGGCGTGGCCGGGGCCAGCCAACGCCACCCCGACGGAGATCGGGAGCCACGCCGGCTTGCGGAGGCTCATCGCGCGCAGGATGATGCACAGCATGAAACACCCCTGCGTTTACGTACTGGCCAGCAAGCGCAACGGCGTTCTTTACATCGGCGTGACAAGCGACGTTCACGGCCGCATGGCGGAGCACGACCAGGGGCTGATCGACGGCTTCACCAAGCGTTACGGCATCAAGCTGCTCGTCTACTACGAGTTTCACGAGGACATGATTGCAGCGATCCGACGCGAGAAACAATTGAAGGAATGGCAGCGCGCATGGAAAGTGCGGCTGATCGAAAGCATGAACCCGGAGTGGGTGAATCTTTTCGATGCCGAGAGCGGCGAGATCGCGCCGGGGCCCACGGATATCGTTCGGCAGAGATCATAAGTGGCGCAGGCAGATACGTGCGTAGATCCCGGCCTTCGCCGTGATGACGTCGTGGGTTGGCGGAACTGTGTAGCCACTTACGTTGGGATGTCGGTTCAGGGCGGATGAACGGTATGCAGGCCTACATACGGAATGACGGGGTGATCGTGCCGGCATTTGAGATCGTCGCGCTTGATCAACTTTCTGGGGGTTCGCAGAAAGCCGACCAAGATTGACCGCTCCGAGCGTCACTTCACTTCCCGACCCAGGCGCCAGATTTCTTCCTGGACGCGGATGTCGGCGAGGATGCGATCCAAGAGCAAGCACGTGCGCTTGAAGAGCTCGGAGCCGCGGCGGTAATCGGCGGGGGCGAAGAAATCGCAGCGGCCCGCCTTGAACAGCTCCACGCATTTCCTGCGCGATTTGCCCGGCGTGTGCACGGCGATCGCATGGCCGCCGTTCTTGCGCGTCACGGCCATCGACGGAACATCCGTATCGCCGTCTCCGAAATAGATCATGTTGGCGAACGGTATCGGGCGCTCCGCCTCGTTCATGTGCTCGTTGATCCCCTCGCCAAGATCCTCGATGCCCTTGTTGATGCGGAAGAGGTACTGCGTCTTGCCGGTGTCGGTGATGACGCGCTTCGGGTACGGCAGGTCGTACGGGTCGAACCAGTATTCGGACGCGAAGACGTTGTGGAAGTGCTTATAGATGCGCGTGCCTTCGATGATCTCGGTGAGGCCCGCGGACACGATGTAGTGGCGCAGCGCGATGCCCTGCGTTTCCGATTTCAGCTTCACGTATTCGTTGATGGTGTCGAACCATTCCTCGACGCCCGCGAACAGCTCAACGAGCTTGCCCTGCGCGACGAGGTCGGCGCGATCGATGCGCACGCCGGCAGCCTTCGCCTTGCGATACATCAGGCGCATGTAGGAGATGAGGCCGTCGGCGCCTTCGCGGCGCGCGATCTCGTTCGATTCCGCCCAGAATTCCGCGGGGTCGATGCCGATCTGCGGCAGGAACGCGTAGTCCTGCATCGGACGCGGCGAGAGCGTGCCGTCGAAGTCGTAGACGAGCGCGATTGTTTTCTTGTCGAAGGACGCACGGTGGCTTTCGCGCGGCTTCACCGCACCGGCTTCCACCTCCGCCACGTCATCGCCGTCCGGAACGCGCTCAATCATCGCTTTCGCCCTTGCCTCGACTTGCATGGGCGACCATGCCGCGATTCGGCGGGCGGATTGAAGGCGTGGCGTCCGGCTGAGCGATGAGACCGTCTAAAGCGTTGCTATTGCCGCCACTTGCGTGGATCCCGACCTGCGTCGGGATGACGTCGTACGGGAGGCGCTGCCCATGCAATTCCGCCACGGCGGCGGGGGCGGCATTCACGCCAGCCTCCGCCCTATCAACGGTGGCTAGTGCTTGCAGCCGCAGCCTTCGCCATGGACATGGTCGTGTGCGTGATCGTGCGCGTGGTCGTGACCGTGCGCATGGTCGTGACCGCCGCAGCAACCGTCGTGCCCATGCTCATGATGGTGATGGTGATCGTGGCCGTGGTGATCGTGCCCGCAGCCGCAGCCATCGCCGTGCTGGTGCTCGTTCGGATCGACCAGCGCTGCGTGCAGCCTCTGCTCGATGGCGACGGCCGCCTCGCGCGGGGCGTCGCGGTCCTCGATGCACATGGCCATGATCTCGGCGCCGAGGCGCACATCGTCGACCGCGCCGAGGTAATGCCGGCGCAGACGCCCCTGGCGATCGAACAGCAGGACCGTCGGCGTGCCCTGCATGCCGTAAGCTTCCATGGTCTTCGGCAGGTCTGATCCGCTCTGCGAATCAACCGCAACCGGGATCTCGATGTGCTCGGTCTTGAGGAAGGGCTCGAGTTGCGAAGCGCTCATATCCTTGTGGTTCTCGAACACCATGTGGAGGCCGATCACCGCCACTTCGTCGGACGAGAACGTGCGGGCGATGCGGGCCGCCTGGGGCAGCGCGTGGCGCTGCGAGCCGGGGCACAGCATTTGGAAGGCAACCAGCAGCACCACTTTTCCCTTGAGCTGCTTCAGGCTCAGCGGCTCGGAGTTGAACCACTGCGAGGCGATGATCTCGGGCGGCTGCTCGGGATTGAACTGTGCGGAGGCCATGGGGCGGGGCTTTCTCAATGGGGGGTGCAGGTGTCAGTGCCGAAACGGGCTTTCCCTTGCGGGGATACCGCAGCGAAGGGTGGCGCTCAAGCGCGGCTTGGTAGCACGCCAACAGATCGTGATCAGCGGCAGCGGGACTGAGGGTCAGGCGCGGTGGGCAAAGGCGCTTGGCAGCTATATTCGGCGCTCATCAGGCAGCCCGGATCGAGCGCCTCACGGCCCGTTGCGTAAATAGAAAAGTGAAGCGGGCAGCCGCGCATGACATTGAACGCCTCAATGCAGCCCAGCCGCGTCGGGGGCTCGGCCTTTCGCGCCGCTAACGCTGCCGAAAGATCCGGTTGCCAGCGGTCTTCCACGAGCGCGATGGCATCGTTCTTCTCTGCCATCCAGGTCGCAATCGTGCCGATGTTCGAATAGGCGGCGCGCCCGAAGGCGAATGTTGCCGAAGGCTCACGGAAGCCGACGACGCCCACCGGACCGGAGACGCAGCGCCGCAGCGGCTCCAGCGCTTCCTCCATACGCTGCGCGGGCCATGCGATTTCCATATGCGGCATCACGAGCGCAAACATCGAGGAGCTGAATAGCGCGAAGCCCAAGGCGGCAGTCGCTAGCCACGCCGCCACGTAGCCCTTGATGACAGCGACAGCGGCGAGCGTCAGCAGGCCCGTAACGACCGCGATGCTCAACACCACACCGGGATCGAAGATCGCCCCGGCCATCCAGAACCCTGAGAGATAAATGCCAGCCAACCCGAAGAATACCAGCCACCACGGCATGCGCATCGTGTTCGGCGGCATCGAAAGCGCAGCCTCCCCCTCAGGCCGACGCATGGGGGCGAGCACCAGTGCGACGGCGAGTGCGGCCGCGGGGAACGTCGCCTGCACCGTGTAGAGCGCAGGCTTCGATGCGATGAGCTCCAGATAGAGCCAGTAACCGACGATCCAGGCGAAAAGGAAACGCTCGACCGCGAAGGTGCGGGACCGCCACAGGTTCTGCAAGGCGGGGATGAGGAACAGCGTGCCGGGGAGGAAGCCCAACAGAAGCGCGATGGTGAACGTGAGCGGCGCAGCCTTCCACTTCATGTTCTGCGCACCGCCGAGCGCGCGGATGAACTTCTCCCAGCTGAGCCCCGAGAAGGGTATTCCGCCGTCGAAATGCGCGCGGATGAGAAGCCATGGAGCGCCGATTACCGCCATCAGCATAAAACCGGTGATCGGCCGCAACCGCCATAGCCAATCGAGGCGGCGGTCGAACGCGAAAAGCAGGATGATCGTCGACAGCGAGAGGATCGGCACGGCCAGCGCATTGAGAAGAATGCTGACGCCCTGCGCAGCCCAGAACGCCATCGCCAACGGCAGCTCGTGGCTGCGATCCTCCGGCTCGGCGCAATAGATGCGCATGAGACAGAGCTGCGTGACGACGATCGTCAGCAGCAGGGGTCCCTCCGGTATCGCCAAGGTCGCCTGCAGGGCCACGATCGGCGAGACGCAGAATAGCATAGCGGCAATGATGGCTCGCCGTTCGCCAACTAAAGGCCGGCTCAACCAGTAGAGTGCCAGCACAGCGAGAACAGCGCCTATCAGCGAAGGCAGCCGGTAGGTGACGATATCATCCCAGCTCCACGGCCCGAGCAATTTGCCTGCAGCGATCTGGAGCCAATAGATCCCGATGGGCCGGAAGGCGAAGTGCTCACCGTCGAAGCTGGCATCGATCAGGCTGCCCTTCTCCAGCATTCCCTGCGATGTCAGCACGTAGATGATCTCGGTGCGGTCCACCGGAGACAACAGCACCATGCCGGGCAGGTAGGCGACGAGCGCCAGAGCCATCAACGCCAATGCGGTTAGTCGCGGATGGAGCGAGAGCCGATCGAGCACCTTCAGCGTGCAACGCTCCAGGCGTTCCAGGGGTAAGGCAGGTGTGCGCATCGACAGTCACTAAGGCGCCCGTGAAAATCCCGGGAGGCTTCTGGTGGTCTATCCGTAGACGCTGGGATAATCGCTAATAGGCGCGCTGCGGGGTTGACACTGATACCGCAGTTAAGCGATTGCGCAAGCGGTCGAATTCAGGCGGAGACGTGGCGTGACACCGGCAGGCGGAAAAGGCGCGGCGCTGAAGGCGCGGCTCGTTGAAATCATTAAGGAACGTTCGTTCCAGTCCGGTCGCGAGATCAAGCTCGCATCGGGGCGCACCTCAACCTACTACTTCAATATGAAGCCGACGATGCTCGACGCGGAAGGTTCGCACGTCATCGCCACGCTGATCCTCGATGCGATCGCCGACCTGAAGCCGGATCTCGTGGGCGGGCTCGAAATGGGCGCGGTTCCGATTGCATCGGCCGTCGCTGCCGTCAGCCATGGGGCGGGCCAGCCCGTTCGCGCGTTCTTCGTGCGCAAGCAGGCGAAGGACCACGGCACGCAGAGCCTCATCGAGGGACTGCCCGCGGGGGAGAGCCTCAAGGGCAAGCGTGTCGTCATCGTCGAGGATGTGACGACCACGGGCGGCTCAGCCGTGAAGGCGGCCGAGACCGTGCGCAGCGAGGGTGCGGAGGTCGTCGGCGTCGTCACCGTCGTCGACCGTCTTGAGGGCGCGGGCGAAGCGTTCGCCGCTGCGGGGCTCACACTAACGCCGCTCCTGACGCTCGACGATTTCAGGGCCTGAGAGCTGCACTGCGTACAGCTAAAGGGCCGGCATTTACTCCATTGACCAGCTGCGGATCGCGTGGATCTTCATCGCCATGACGGAGTTGGATGGGATGGCGTTTTGCACCCACGTCGTCCCGGCGCAGGACGGCATTCGCGCCCCCATGAGCGCTGTTCGGCGATGCAGGTCACGGCGCTGAAGTTATGCGGTGCGTGCGTATACATGGATGCCAACCGTCGTCGGCATGACGGGTGGGATACGTGGAGAGAAGAAGTGCGGCGCTCAGCTTCGAAGCGACGCTTCGCTCACCCGCTGGCTCCCGGATAGCTACTCGCTTCCTTCGATGGCAATTCAAGCTGCCGCCGAGCGCGCGATGCCAACGAGACGCACCAGCTCCTTCCGGACGTCATCGCCGTTGGTAACGCGCGAGCCGAACGGCAGCCGCAGCGCCCGGGCGCCGAGCACAAGATCGCATCCTTCGGGGTCGATCCCCGTCATACGCCAAGCGCCTGCACCGCCGCCGAGAAGGCGTGTTGCATAGAGTTCGATCGCATCGGCGTGATCTTCATTCATGTGACTCACGACGCCCTGCTCGGCCTCAAGCAGCGCCTCGGCGCCCGAAAGATTCGTGAGCAGTTTCTCGCGCGGAAGATCAAAGATGCGGCCGAAACCGCCGATGAAGTGCGCGCCTTGAACATCGAGTGCGTAGAACGCGAAATCGGGAAAACCGGCATAACCTGCAGCGGCAGGATGCCGCGCGAGGAAGCGCCGCTTTGCCGATTCGCTCGTCGTCGGGCGCGCCTCACCGATGAGCGTGATGCGTGATCCCTGCATGGGATCGGCCTCGGTACCGGTGGCGTCGATCAGCAGGCTCGCGCGCGGATCGGCCAGGAGATTACGCGTATGCAGGGCGAGCTTCGAGATCAGGAAAACCGGCGATCCATCGCTGTCCGTCGCTGTTAGCAGCAGCGAAGCGTAGGGATGTCCGTCTGGCGTGAGGAGCGTCGCGAGAGAACCTTTTAGCGATGCGCGGACCATCGTCCGTGCCAGCCCCTCGGTTTCGTTAACGACCGAAATATCCGGCTGTTTCGCAGGCTCTTCAACAGACATGCTCTTCTCCCCGCTTCCTGTGGACAACCTATTCAGATAACGTTCAGACAGAAATCACGAAATTGGCTTCGCCACAATTGATACACCTTGGAGCCATAAAGCGCGGCGGGGTGATACTCTGCCGCAGGGTCGGGACATGATGAAAGAAAAAAGCACGATCGCGCTGGTCGACGATGAGCGGAACATTCTCACCTCGCTGCGCATGGCGCTCGAGGCTGAAGGCTACAAGGTGCGCACGTACAATGACGGCGTCTCCGCTCTCGAGGCTCTGACGGAAGATCCGGCCGATCTCGGAATCTTCGACATCAAGATGCCGCGCATGGACGGAATGGAGCTTCTGCGCCGCGTACGCCAGCGCTCCGATATGCCGGTGATCTTCCTCACCTCGAAGGACGAAGAGATCGACGAACTGTTCGGTCTCAAGATGGGTGCGGATGACTACGTGGCGAAGCCGTTCTCGCAGCGCCTCGTCGTGGAGCGCGTCAAAGCCGTTCTACGCCGTTTCCAGCCGAAGGAGCCGGGTGCGCCGACGGAAGCGGAGGCGGCGCGCGTCCTGGAGCGCGGCAAGCTGAAGCTCGATCCGGAACGCCATAACTGCCACTGGGACAACAAGCCGGTAACGCTTACCGTTACCGAGTTCCTCATCCTGCAGGCACTTGCCTCGCGCCCCGGCGTCGTGAAGACGCGCGATGCGCTGATGGATGCGGCGTATGATGATCAGGTCTATGTGGACGACCGCACGATCGACAGCCACATCAAGCGGCTGCGCAAGAAGTTCAAGCAGGTCGACGACAACTTCGATGTCATCGAAACCCTGTATGGCGTTGGATACCGCTTCAAGGAAGCTTGAGGCGCGGAGGTAGGATGACGCTCGAGACCGAGCGCTCCGAGCAGCAGCAAATGTCGAATGGTCTCGCCGGCCTCAAGGGGTTGGCGAGCGACATGGGTGCGGCGCTCGCAGCGGCCATGCGGCGCCTCACAGGCACACGCGCGGCGAAGACGGACGCTGGCGCGCAATCGCTTCGTTCCGCTGCGAAGTCGGGCACAGCACGGGCCAAGGCTGCGCTACGCAACGGGGTCGGTGCCGCGCGTCGTACCGCGAGCGCCATCGCGCTTGGTGCACAGTCCGCGGCTGCGCGGGTCGAGCCAGTCGGCGCCGCAACGCCAAAAATGCTTGCCCCCGTGCAGGCGTGGTTCGCGCGCCTCGCCATCGTTCGCTTCTTCTCCGCAAGCCTTCTGCGCCGCATCCTGATCTCGAACCTTATCGGGTTCGTGCTGCTCGTGGGCGGCATCCTCTATCTCGGCTGGTTCCACACCTGGCTGATCGACGCGAAACTCGATGCGCTGAAGACGCAAGGCAAGATCATTGCCGACGCCATCGCAGCCAACGCGAAGGTGGTGCGCGAGCAGATCATAATCGATCCCGATGCGATCCCCGACGCGCCGCCAACTGTCAAGCGCTTCCCCGACGATGGGCTCGCCTCTTTGGAGCTGTCCATCCACCCGGAGGATGTGACGCCGATCCTGCGCAAGCTCATCCAGCCAACCAATACGCGCGCCCGTGTCTATGCGCGCGATGGCACGCTTATCGTCGATACGCAGCAGACGCTGGCACGCTGGAAAACGGCGCGCGATGAACCGAAGGACGGCGACAGTGACGCGGCCAACACGCAGAACATGTGGACGCGCTTGACGCGCTACCTCTTCCGCGAACCGTTGCCCGTCTACAAGGAAATCGGCACCGGCAACGGCACCGCTTACAAGGAGGTGCGCGAGGCGCTCGAGGGTCAGGAAAAGAGCATGCTACTGCTCAACCGCAAAGGTGAGCAGATCGTATCCATCGCGCAGCCCATCGTGCGCTTCAACGAAGTGCAGGGCGTGTTGCTGCTGTCGACGCGTCCGGGCCAGATCGACAAGATCCTGAAGGAAGAGCGCGTCGTCATTCTCATCCTGTCCGCCGTGGCGCTGCTCGCCTCGGTGGTGACCTCTCTATTGCTGGCGCGGACCGTTGCAGGGCCAATCCGCCGCCTTTCCGCCGCCGCCGAGCGCGTAAGCCACAACATCGAAGCGCGCACGCAGCTGCCCGAATATAACGGGCGCACCGACGAAGTGGCGCAGATGGCAGAAGCATTCCAGGCCATGACGAGCGCGCTGTGCCGGCGTATCGAGGCGAGTGAGAAATTTGCCGCCGACGTGGCGCATGAGCTCAAGAATCCGCTGACTGCGGCTCGCTCGACGGCGGAATCGCTGAGCTTTGCGAAGACCGAGGAAGAGCGCATGCACCTCGTTGCGCAGATCCAGGGCGAGCTGAAGCGGCTCAACCGCCTGATCACCGACGTCTCCAATGCCTCGCGCCTCGATGCGGAACTGGCCCGCAAGGAGATGCGCCCCATCGACATTACGGCAATGCTGCACAACGTTGTCGCCATCTTCCGCGACATCATCGGCGACGACAGCCGCGCGTTGATGCTCGACATCGATAACGAGCCTTTCCCAGGAGCGTTCTCCGTCATTGGCGATGAAGGACGGCTCGGCCAGGTGCTAACCAACCTCATCGACAACGCCATCTCGTTCTCCCCGGAAGGGGGAACGGTGCGGGTGTATGCACACGCCGCTGTCGCGACGCTCGAGATCGTCGTCGAGGACGAAGGCCCCGGCATTCCAGCCGATCGGCTGGAGATCATTTTCGACCGTTTCTACTCCGACCGGCCCGCGACCGACACGAGCCGGGGCAAGAACTCTGGCCTCGGGCTCAGCATCTCGCGCGAGATCATTCTCGCGCATGGCGGCACGATTACCGCCGAGAACCGCTATGCGCCGGACGCGAAAACGGATGCCGCCCCTTGCGGCGCACGCTTCGCGGTGAAACTGCCGCTTGCAGGCCACGGCCAGCGTGGAGGAGCAAGCGGTGGCCGACGCACCTGATCGCGCGACGCATCATGGCACAGCGATCGCCCTCGGAGATCGCGCCGCGCTCATCGTGGGCCCGCCGGGAGCCGGGAAATCAGACCTCGCCCTCCGCTGCCTCACGCTGGCGCCGGGCCCCCTTATCGCGCAGTACGCGCAGCTCGTCGCCGACGACCGGGTCATCCTCATCCCAGCCGCGGGCGGGCTGCATGTCGAGGCGCCGGCGAGCATCAGCGGGCTGATCGAAGTGCGGGGGCTCGGCATTCTAAGGATACCTAACCTCGCGCGCGCGAATCTGGTGCTCATCGCCGAGCTGACGCCTGCCGAGGAGATCGAGCGCCTGCCGGATCCCCCCTTGAAGAGAACTTTAGAGGGAATAGAACTTCCACTTGTGCGCATCGCGGCTTTCGAGGCTTCCGCGGCGGCAAAGCTGCTCCTGGCCCTTACGCGGGCAACCGGCTAACTCCTTCGTGAGGCTTGATCATCCGACCCGTGGGGCACAATGACAGCAAATCCACTTGCACCCCTGCCGAACACTTGTAAATTCTGCCGCGCCGCCGAAGGCCCGCGCGTAGGGAGTATCCGGCGAAGCCACAGTCAGCGATCCCAACGGTCAAGCCCAGGCTCCGCCGTGGAGCCGGTATAAGACGAGATCGGCTTTAATCCATGATCGGACTTGTCATCGTCACGCACTGCGGGCTTGCGCTGGAATTTCGATCCGCGCTCGAACACGTGGTGGGACCGCAAACGCAACTCGAGACGGTCTCCATTGGGCCCGACGACGACGCCGCGCTGCGCCGCGGCCAGATCGTCGAGGCCATCAGACGGACCGACACTGGGGACGGCGTCATCCTGTTGACTGATATGTTCGGCGGTACCCCCTCCAACCTCGCCATATCGGTGATGGATGAAGGGAACGTCGAGGTGATCGCAGGCATCAACCTGCCCATCCTCGTCAAGCTTGCCAGTATCCGCACCGAGATGCCGCTCGCCGAGGCCGTGCATTGTGCCCGTGAGGCGGGCCGGAAATACATCAAGATTGCCAGCCAAGAGCTCTCGGGCGAAGGTTCGACCTGATATGCCCGAAATCGAGAACAGCACGCGCCCCGAGGCCCTTGTCACCATCCGGAACCGCAAGGGGCTGCACGCGCGTGCCTCCGCCAAGTTCGTAAAGTGCGCGGAAAACTTCGATGCGGTGATCACGGTAACGCGCGACGGACAGTCCGTCGGCGGGACGTCGATCATGGGCCTGATGATGCTGGCCGCCGGCCCCGGCGCTATGCTGCACATGACAGCACAAGGCCCGCAAGGACCCGAAGCGCTACAGGCGCTCATTGCGCTCGTTGAAGACGGATTCGGCGAGGATTGCGTCGAGGACACCTAAGCGGAAAAAAGGGAGCGCAAGCGAAACGCTCCCTTCAGTTCTGCATAGCGCAATCCGGCGCTATTTCGAGATGTAGAGCGACGACAGCTTGAGGGCGATGTCGCGGAACGCGTCCCGCAATTGGTCCTCATTCTCGGCGTTGTAATATTTCGTCGGGTCCGTCGCGCACTTGTTCAACACATCCTTGGCGCTGGCATTGTAGCCGATCGCAAATCCAACGGTGTAGACGGTGATGCCCTTGGCCTTCATCCCCTCGCACAGCGCCTTCGCCTGCGTCGCGGAGTCTGCGTTGGCTGGCGTCGAACCGGCACCGGCCGCTCCCGTTGCGATGCCTTCAGCGGTGTACTGGGCATTATATTCACCGTCCGTCATCAGTACCGCGATCTTGCGCAAATCGTCTCTGCCGTAGGCAGCAGCACTCGATGATGGCCACAGCGAATTCCAGTTCGGCGAAAGAGTGTACCAAGCCCACGCCGTGCCCACTTGACCCGCCGTGCCGCCCTTGCCTGTCAGCCCGCTGATTTTATCGAGTAGCTGCTGTTTGTCGTTCGTGAGCGGCATGAGGGCACTCTCCGCCCCTAGCGTGCAGTCCGCGACTTGGGTCTTCTTATTGTCGTCCACGGCCCAGCGAATGGGCAGCACGTAATTGTTCTTGCTCGGAGCAGCATCCGTGTAACGGTTGCTTCCGGCGCGCTCTACGACGCACGCTGCGGTGCGATTGTAGTAATAGGTGTTCTGGGTGCGCCCCGAGCCAGTCGTTTTGCTGATCGACAGTGTTGGGGCGGGCGAGCCCCATGCCTTGTCGATCGCATTAGAGGGCAGACGAACGGAGTCGGAAAACGGAACGATCGCCACCTTCGAGGTGAACTTCGACTGGTCCTCCCACACGACGATATTGACCAGATCCTTCGCCGCTTCCTTCATCGCGTCGATCTTCCTGCCGGACCGGCAGGGAGATTGGTTGGTTCCCGGAGCTGAGTTGCACATCGACCCGGTGATATCGAGCATGATGGAGACCTCGATGCTTTCGCCGCCATTGCCTCCGACGGCGATCTCAGAGCGGGCGAAATTGGTCTCCGCATTTCCGACCAGCGGCAGCCGGTCAATCGCCGCGAAGCCGAGCGCAGCGGTGAATGCCAGCATTGGCGTCTTGATGTAGGCGTTGCCGGACGCGGTCACGCCCATTCCGTCGGGCGCGATAGCAAACTTGATGCTGTCGGAGCCGGGGATGATGTCGAGGCGCGTAGATACATTCTCGCGGTAGTAGTTCTCCGCCGCCGCGATTGCGCCGCTGTGGTCCTTGCTGTTGAGCTGCAGAGCGCGTCCGCCCGCCAACACCGCAGCGTCCACGGCCGCGATGGTCTGCTCACGGGCGTTCAGCCAGCGCGTGAAGTCGATGGCCGCACCGACAGCCAGCAGCAGCACGATAGCCATCACGCCGAAGACGATGGCGACACTGCCGCTTTCGTCCTTGCGCAGCGGACCGAACGCCCGAGCGGGCACGCACGCGAGCCGGCCGAGGAGACTGTGCATTCTCGCCTCACCTCTGAAATAGCGTTCTTATTTGCGGCAATATCCCTCGGCGGAATCTTGAAAGTTCTTAAAAGCGCTAAAATTTATTATTGTTAGCTAACAAATCCTTATTCTTTGCATTACTGCCGTCCCGGGAAGTATCCGCCCGGGAGCAACTAATTCTGCTTTGCGCCTTGTGCTTCAGCGCGACGAGTAGACATATAAGGACTTGTTTATATGTTGTTGCGGCGCACGCCCTCGCCCGCTAGAAGGGCCGGGAACGCGGCCTGCCCCCTCGCTCGCCGCATCAGCAGGGCTGCCAGGCCCGCCACCGCAGGAGCTAAAGACGCATGGGTAAGCCCGCCGACTATGTCGTCAAAGACATCAGCCTCGCCGATTGGGGCCGCAAGGAAATCGCGATCGCCGAGACGGAGATGCCCGGCCTGATGGCAACTCGCGAGGAGTTCGGCGCTAGCCAGCCGCTCAAGGGCGCGCGCATCGCCGGCTCGCTGCACATGACCATCCAGACGGCCGTGCTAATCGAGACCCTGGCTGCCCTCGGCGCCGACATCCGCTGGGTTTCGTGCAACATCTATTCGACGCAGGATCATGCCGCCGCCGCCATCGCCGCGGCCGGGATCCCCGTGTTCGCCTACAAGGGCGAAACTCTGAAGGAATACTGGGACTTCACGCGCCGCGTCCTCGAGTGGGGCGACGGCGGCACGCCCAACCTCATCCTCGACGACGGCGGCGATGCCACCATGCTCGTTCATCTCGGCCTGCGCGCCGAAAAGGGCGACACGGCATTCCTCGACAAGCCGGGCTCCGAGGAGGAGACCGTGCTGTTCGAGCTCATCAAGAAGACCCTGGGTGAGAAGCCTGGCTGGTTCGCCGAGCTCGCCAAGAACATCAAGGGGGTCTCCGAGGAGACAACCACGGGCGTGCATCGCCTCTATGAGATGCAGAAACGTGGCGAGTTGCTGTTCCCCGCCATCAACGTCAACGACAGCGTCACCAAGTCTAAGTTCGACAACCTCTACGGGTGCCGCGAGTCTCTGGTGGACGGCATCCGCCGCGGCACCGACGTGATGATGGCCGGCAAGGTCGCGATGGTTGCCGGCTTCGGTGACGTCGGCAAAGGCTCGGCCGCCTCACTGCGCAACGCGGGCTGCCGCGTGCTGGTCTCCGAGATCGACCCGATCTGCGCCCTGCAGGCGGCGATGGAGGGTTATGAGGTGGTGACGATGGAGGACGCCGCGCCGCGCGCCGACATCTTCGTTACCGCGACGGGCAACAAGGACGTGATCACGGCAGAGCACATGCGCGCCATGAAGGATCGCGCCATCGTGTGCAATATCGGCCACTTCGATAACGAGATCGAAGTTGCCGGACTCAAGAACCTCAAGTGGAACAACATCAAGCCGCAGGTCGATGAGATCGAGTTCCCAGATGGGCACCGCATCATCCTTCTGTCGGAGGGGCGCCTCGTCAATCTCGGCAATGCCATGGGCCACCCGTCGTTCGTGATGTCGGCTTCCTTCACGAACCAGACGCTGGCGCAGATGGAACTGTGGGCCGCCGCCGGCAAGTACGAGAAGAAGGTCTATACCCTACCCAAGCATCTCGACGAGAAGGTCGCGCGCCTGCACCTCGAAAAGATCGGCGTGAAGCTCACCCAGCTCTCAGCCGAGCAGGCCTCCTATATCGGCGTGAAGCCCGAGGGACCGTACAAGTCCGACCATTACCGCTATTGAGCATAAGGGCGTGGATGGCTTGCCGACGACACTTCGCCGGCAAAAAATCCGCGCCCCTCGCCTGCCCGTTTCGCTTAACTGGCCACACTCGCACACACTCCGCATAATTCGGTATGATTCGCCTCCTGCGGGAGGTGACACCGCTGGCCTTTGTCCGTTGCACTTTGCGTCTTTGGCCTCGGGTTCCCCTCCTTTCAATGGACCCCGATGCAGTTCGCGACGCCCAAATTGGCTGGCAAGCCACACGAACTCATTGCACTCGTCGTGGCGAGCCTTGCCTGCGTACTCATCCTCGCTGGCGGCATTGCTTCCGGCGGCGCATTGCGCTTGCCGTTCGCAGGTGTCCAGCCGCTGGCGCTCATTGGGATCGGTGGCGGCTTTCTGCTCGCCCTCGGGGCACTAATCTGGCTGACGGTGGTGCGATCCAAGCGCGAAGAGCGCCGCGCACTGGCGGAGGCGCAGGGGCTCAAGCGCAGCCTCGCCGCTGCCGACTCCATCATCCGGTCAGAGCCGCAGATCCTCCTCTTCTGGGAACAGAACCAGCCGCTGCGTGTCGTCGCCTACACGCTGCACGGCATCCCTGGCCTTCCCGACACAGCGGACAAATTCCTGCGCTTCGGCCACTGGCTGGAGCCTGCTTCAGCGACGGCGCTGAAACCGGCCATCGACGATCTCTTCAGCACCGGGCGGCCATTCAATCTCATCGTGCGTACCGGAGAGGGCGGCCACCTCGAAGCCGAGGGCCGCACGGCGGGCGGGCGGGCGGTGCTGCGCTTCCGCGACGTTGCGGGCCATCGCGACGAAGTCGCCCGTATCCTCGCCCAGCATCAGCGCCTCGCGCGTGAGGTGCGCGCCAGCCGCGCGCTGCTCGACGCGCTCCCCATTCCAGTGTGGCTGCGCGCGAAGGATGGACGTCTCACCTGGGTCAACGCCGCCTACGTCCGCGCTGTCGAAGCCAAGAGTCGCGGCGAGGTGCAGGAGCGGCAAATCGAGCTGCTGGAACAGCGCCAGCGCCGCACCGCAGCACGCGTCATGGCCCGGGGGGAGAGTTATCGTGCGCGACTGCCCCTCATCGTCGGCGGCGAGCGCAGCCTGCACGATGTGGTGATGCTGCCATTCGAGGACGCAACGGCCGCGGCTGCCATAGACGTCACCGCGATGGAGAGGCCGCAGGAGCCGCTATCGCTTCCCAACGATTCGACGCTCGATCGGGTTACGACGGCCGTTGCCGTCTTCAACGCCCAGCAACAGCTCGTGTTCGTCAACGAAGCCTACCGCAAGCTCTGGAAGCTGGATGAGGAATGGCTGAAGACGCGCCCAACGGAGGGGGCCATCCTCGACCGCCTGCGCGAGCTTGGCCGCCTGCCGCAGGACGTCAACTACAACGAGCTCAAATCGAAGATGCTCTCGGCCTATGGGGACGGTCCGGCCGAGGAAGACACCTGGATCCTACCCGACGGGCGCACGGTGAAGCTGCTGCCGGAAAAACGCGCCGACGGGGGCATCACCTACCTCTTCACGGACGAGACCGAGCGGCTCGCGCTCGAGCGGGAGAACAACGCGCTCATCGGCGCCCAGCGCGAGACGCTCGACGGCCTCAAGGAAGGCGTTGCGGTTTTCGGCACCGACGGGCGCCTGAAGCTTTTCAATACGGCGTGTGAATCCCTCTGGAACATTTCGCACCGCGCGCTCGCAGAGGAGCCCCATATCGACGAATTCATCGCCCTGGCGCGGTCGCTCTACGATGATCCGCAGACGTGGGCGCGGATTGGGCATGCCGTCACGTCCTTCTCCGATATGCGAGAGGAGTTCGGCGGCCAAATGATCCGCTCCGATGGCACACTCGTTGATTACGCAGCGATGCCTATGCCCGACGGCGCAACGCTGCTCACCTTCCACGACGTGACGGATACCAAGCGCTATCAGCGGGCACTGGAAGAGCGCAACGATGCGCTCGTTGCGGCCGACCGCATCAAAAACGCGTTCATCAGCCATGTTTCCTACAAGCTGCGCACGCCGCTCACATCGATCATCGGCTTCAGCGAGATGCTGAGCAATCCGCACATCGGGCCATTAAACGAGAAGCAGCAGGAGTACCTCAGCGACATCTCCGACTCGTCGCGCGAGTTGTTGTCGACCATCGACGACATCCTGACGCTCGCAACCATCGATGCCGGATCCATGGAGTTGAAACAGGCGCCCATAGACGTGCCGGCGGTGATCGATGCCGCCATCGTCGGCGTGCGCGAAGCGGCCCAGCGCGCGCGCCTTTCGCTGCATATTGGCGTGGCCGACGATGCCAGAAGCTTCATCGGCGACGAAGCGCGGGTGCGTCAGATCCTGTTCAATCTCCTCTCCAATGCCGTAAGCTTCTCCAAAGCCGGCGACACCATCGGGATCACTTGCCGGCGCGATGGCCAGATGATGGTGTTCACGGTCCAGGACGAGGGCATCGGTATTCCGAAGGAAGACCAGTGGAAGGTATTCGACCGTTTCGAGAGCCGCAGCCACGGCTCCGGTCACCGCGGCGCAGGCCTCGGGCTCTCCATTGTCAAGAGCCTCGTGGAGCTGCACGGCGGGACGGTTTCGCTGGAATCGGAACCGGGACACGGCACGCGCGTCACTGTGCGCCTTCCCGTGCGTGGGCGTCCTGATAAAGCAGCGCCGTTGCTGCCCCAAGAAGGCCCCGAGCAACCGCTATCGGCCGGGGGCAACCAAGCCTGAGTTTCGAGATCAGGACACGAGATGCCCGCCTGCCACGTCATTGAGAGCCTCGATGAGGCGCAGCTCGTCAGCCTCGGTGAGGACCTGGCGTTCGTGTCCCGCCGCGACGATCTCATCACGCTCAGCGGCGAGCTGGGCGCGGGGAAGACAACGCTCGCCCGCGCCATCATCCGGGCGCTGCTGAACAATACCGGCGAGGAAATCCCCAGCCCGACGTTCACGCTGGTGCAGACCTATGAGACGCCGCGGATGCCGGTGGCGCACTTCGATCTCTACCGGCTGACCGCGCCGGAGGAACTGGACGAGCTGGGACTCGACCTCGCGCTCGCCCGCGGCATCGCCATCGTGGAATGGCCGGAGCGGGCGGGTGACCTGTTGCCACCGGACCGGCTGGAGGTGCGCATCGATGATCCCAGCAGCGACACGGAAGGCGGCGGCACGGACCGGCGGATTACGCTGAAAGGGCACGGCGAATGGGCGCCGCGCCTCCAACGCCTCATCGCCATGCGCGCTCTCATCGAGAACGGCGACGGCGGCGGCGACCGCGAGCTGCGCTATCTGCAGGGCGATGCCTCTCCACGGCGCTATGGGCGCGTGCGCGGACCGAACAGAGCGGACGCCATATTGATGGATGCGCCGCGCCAGCCCGACGGGCCTGAGATCCGCAACGGGCTGCCCTACAGCCAGCTCGTACACCTCGCCGAGGATGTGCGCCCATTCGTTGCCGTGGCCCATGCGCTCCGCGCCACCGGACTTACCGTCCCATGCATCCGCGCCCAGGACCTCGAAAACGGCTTCCTGCTCATCGACGACCTCGGCGACCGCGTGTTTGGTGCCGAGATCACGGCCGGGGCGGCCGACCAGGCAGCGTTGTGGCGCGCGGCGACCGATGTACTCCTGGTGCTGCGGGATGCTCCACCGCCTGCGGCGCTGCCCGTTCCCGGCGACGGCGAGCACCTTCTCCCCACCTATGATGCCGATGCCATGGCGATCGAGACGGAGCTTCTCACCGATTGGTTCTGGCCCGGCCTCCACGGCACGCCGATCCCCGACGACCAGCGCGCCCGCTTCATTGCACTGTGGGGGGAAATCATCCCCCGGCTCACCGCGATGCCGCCCGCTTGGGTGTTGCGCGACTACCACTCGCCCAATCTTCTCTGGCTTCCGGAGCGGGAAGGCATTGCGCGCGTGGGGGTGATCGACTTTCAAGATGCCATGCGGGGGCCCGCCGCCTATGACCTCGTCTCACTTCTGCAGGATGCGCGCGTCGATGTGGCACCCGAGCTTGAGGCCGAACTGTTCGATCATTACTGCGCAGGGGCGGCGGCGCGCGGCGGTTTCGATCGCGACGCGTTCGCGTTCGCCTATGCTGCTGTTGGCGCGCAGCGGAACACCAAAATCCTCGGCATCTTCGCGCGCCTTGCGAAACGCGACGGCAAACCGGGCTATCTGCGGCACATCCCGCGCCTATGGGGTTATCTGGAACGTAATCTCGCGCATCCGGAGCTTGCCGGCCTGCGCGCTTGGTTCGACGCCAACTTTCCCGCCGAGACGCGCACCGGCCTTCGTATCTGAACAGGTCGCGCCATGACGCAATCCTCCAACTGGCGTCCGCGGTCGGCCATGGTGCTCGCCGGCGGTTTCGGCAAGCGCATGCTGCCGCTGACGAAAGACAAGCCGAAGCCCATGGTGGAGCTGAAGGATCGGCCGCTGGTCGATCACGTGCTCGACCGGCTTGCCGCGGCCGGCGTAACCCGCGCGGTCGTGAACGTGCACTATTGCGCGGATAAGCTCGAAGCGCACGTGAGGCGCCGCACGCATCCGGAAATCCTGATTTCCGATGAGCGTCAAGAGCTTCTCGATACCGGCGGCGGGGTGGTCAAGGCGCTGCCGATGCTCGGGGCGGAGCCGTTCTTGATTCACAACTCCGACTCGGTCTGGATCGAGAGCGTCGGATCGAACCTCGAACGGCTGTTTGCCGTCTGGGATCCCGATGCGATGGATTGCCTGATGCTGCTCGCGACCGCGGCGACGAGCCTGGGATACGACGGCCCCGGCGATTTCGTCATGGACAAGGACGGTCGCCTCAGCCGGCGCGGCGAGCGCGAGATGGCGCCGTTCGTATTCGCGGGCGTTTCGATTGCGCACCCGCGGATGTTCGAAGGTGCGCCGGAAGGGCCGTTCTCGATGAACCGCCTGTGGGATAGGGCGATCGACAACGGCAGGCTCTACGGCATCCGGCTCGACGGTTTGTGGATGCACGTGGGAACCCCGGAAGCGCTGAACGAGGCGGAGAGGTGGATCGATCGTGAGGATGTGGCCTGACAGCTCAGCGGAAACAGCCCTGCGGGGCGCAGATTCCGGCGTGCGTGTCTTCACAGTTCCGAGCGGTCGACCCTTTCTCAACGCGGTTGCAAGCGCCATCCTGAGCGGCAACTTGCCTTCACCGGGCGGCTCTGCACCCGGCCCCCTCGATCTGCCGGACATCACATTGCTGCTGCCCACGCGGCGCGCAACGCGCAGCATGCAGGAAGCGTTTCTGGCGGCGGCGGGGGGGCGCGCGCTCACGCTGCCGCAGATCCGTCCGATCTCGGCCGGCGAGGAGGACGCAACTCTGCTGGCCGGTCTCGCCGGCCCCGGAACGCTGGGCTCCGACAGCCTCGATCTGCCGCCCGCGGTGAGTGAGATCGAGCGCCGCCTCGTTCTCACCATGCTGGTGCAGCTCTGGTCGGAGCGCATGCGGACATCGGAGGACGATGCCGCTCACCTTGCGGACATGGCGGCCGCGGGGGCCAACACACCGGCCCAGGCGGCACAGCTCGCCGCCGAGCTTGCGCGCCTCATGGACATGATCGAGACGGAGAACGTGCCGCTCGACGGCATCGGCGGTCTCGTGCCGGACGAGCACTCCGAGCACTGGCAGAAGACGCTCGAGTTCCTGAAGATCATCACCGCTTTCTGGCCCGCACACCTTGCCGAGAAGCAGCTTCTTTCGCCGGCCGACCGCCGCAACCGCGCTATACTTGCGGAAGCGGAACGTCTGAGGTCGAGGCCGCCCACAGGGCCGGTGATTATTGCAGGCGTGACCGGCTC
>Ga0180223_1000503_pt1 | contig 48402 bp, 50 predicted proteins | sample eDN5th30CKraftOP_FD_151337 | JGI IMG/M metagenome (GOLD analysis project Ga0180223, IMG submission 151337) | Enriched Organic Plus compost microbial communities from Emeryville, California, USA - eDNA 5th pass 30_C Kraft OP (version 2) (version 2) ... | reverse complement strand
GACATGAAGGGCGGATGGTCGGCCCCTTCCGATCACCCAAACATGCTGAGCAATTCATCGTTACCACAGCTTGGTTCACCGGAGATTGACCGGACATCATGCAGACAGAATTTGTCCACGCAGCCTAGGCCGAAGCGCCTTTGTCCGCTTTCCTGACCGACTGCCACTTTGCGGCTTTCCGCCGCCGCATTTTAGGCTACACAAGGGCCATGACCCGCACCATCGACATCGAAGCGCTGTGCGCCGAGCGCGGCCTGCGCATCACCGAACAGCGCCGTGTGATCGCGCGCGTCCTTTCCGAGAGCGAGGATCATCCGGACGTCGAGAAGCTCCATGAGCGCGCCTCGGCGATCGATCCCAACATCTCGATCGCCACCGTCTACCGGACCGTGCGCCTCTTCGAGGAGGCCGGCATTCTGGAGCGACATGACTTCGGCGACGGCCGCGCCCGCTACGAGCCCGCGCCCGAGGCCCATCACGATCATCTGATCGACGTGGAGACCGGCAAGGTCGTCGAGTTCGTCGATCCCGAGCTGGAGCAGCTCCAGCGCCAGATCGCCGAGAAGCTCGGCTATCGACTCGTCGATCACCGCATGGAGCTCTACGGGGTCTCGCTCGACCGCAAGAGCTGAATGGCAACGCTGCGCGCGGCCGGGCGGCTCGCCCTGCTGACCGGCTTCACCGCCGGCTGCGTCGTCCCGCATCTCGTCGCGCGCCGGCGCGGCGCCTCGCCCTGGCCGCGGCGTTTCCTGGGCGGCGCCGCGCGGCTGGCCGGCTTCGACGTCAGGATCGCCGGCGAGCCGCTCGGATCGGACGTGTTCTTCGTCGCCAATCATGTGAGCTGGATCGACATATTGGCGCTGGGCGGCGCCACCGGCTGCGCCTTCATTTCCCGCGACGATGTCGGCAAGGCGCCTGTCGTCGGCTGGCTGGCGGCGCAGAACAACACCATCTTCGTGGCGCGGGAAAAGCGCGGCGGCGTCTCCGGCCAGATCGAGAGCGTCCGCGCCGCCATGGCCGCGCACCAGCCGGTCGCGCTGTTCCCTGAGGGAACCACGGGGGACGGCGTGACGCTCCTCCCCTTCAAGCCCGCGCTCTTTGCCGTGCTGCTGCCCCCGCCGCGCGCGGTGCGCATCCAGCCGGTGCTGGTCGACTATGGCGAGGCCGCCCGCGACATCGCCTGGGCGGAAGGCGAATCCGGCATCGCCAATGCCCGTCGCCTTCTCGGCGCACCCGGCCGCCGCCCCCTCACCCTGCGCTTCCTCGACCCCTTCGATCCCGGCGACCATCCCGATCGCAAGGCGCTGGCGGCGGAAACCCGCGCAAGACTCGAAGCGGCGCGGGCGGCGCTGTAGCTTCATCCTCCCCCCGCGTGCCGGAGGGGGAGGATATCGCCCCGCCATCCAACTCAGTGCTCCTGCGAAAGCAGGCGCACTGTTCGATCACATCGGCGCTGTCCTACACGCCTCAAAACATGCAACCATTGCCGTCATGGCCCGCATGCTCTCCTCCTCCCGGCTCCATGCCGACCGCCCGGCGCGCACCCTTGCCCCCAAAGGCGTCCTATTTCGATTTCACCAGAACCTTCAGAACCTTTCGCGGCCCATGAACGCCTGCCGGGCGCCCCTTCCACCGTCCGCACATCCCCTGTATAGGCCCGCCGGATGAGCAATGACGCACCCCGCCCGGCGCCCAGGACTTTCCACGTCAAATCCTATGGCTGCCAGATGAACGTCTATGACGGCGAGCGCATGGGCGAACTGCTCGCGGCGCAAGGCATGGCGCCGGCCGCCGAGGGGAGCGATGCCGACCTCGTCGTGCTCAACACCTGCCACATCCGCGAGAAGGCGGTGGACAAGGTTTATTCCGAGATCGGCCGCCTGCGCCGTGAGGACGGCACCCGGCCGATGATCGCCGTCGCCGGCTGCGTCGCGCAGGCCGAGGGCGCGGAGATCACGCGGCGCACCCGCGCGGTCGACATCGTCGTCGGCCCGCAGGCCTATCACCGCCTGCCCGGGCTCATCGACGCCAGCCTGGAAGGCCGCGAGGCGGTCGACACGGATATGCCCGCTGCCTCCAAGTTCGGCGCGCTGCCCGATCGTCCGCGCCGCGCCAGCCCCGGCGCCTTCCTCACCGTGCAAGAAGGCTGCGACAAATTCTGCACCTATTGCGTGGTGCCCTATACGCGCGGCGCGGAAGTGAGCCGGCCGTGGCGCGACATCGTCGAGGAAGCGCGCAAGCTGGTGGATGCGGGTGTGCGCGAGATCACCCTGCTCGGCCAGAATGTGAATGCCTGGGAAGGCGAGGACGAGGCCGGCCGCCGCCAGGGGCTGGACGGGCTCGCCCGCGCGCTGGACCGCATCCCCGGCCTCGCGCGCATCCGCTACACGACCAGCCATCCCAACGACATGACGCAGGGCCTCATGGACGCGCATGCCGAAATCCCCTCGCTCATGCCGTTCCTGCACCTGCCGGTCCAGTCCGGCAACGACCGCATCCTCAAGGCGATGAACCGCAGCCACAGCCGCGAGTCCTATCTGCGCATCATCGAGCGGGTGCGCGCCGCGCGGCCGGACATCGCGCTCTCGGGCGACTTCATCGTGGGCTTCCCCGGCGAGACCGAGGCCGAGTTCGAGGATACGCTGAGCATCGTGCGTGCGGTCCGCTACGCCCAGTGCTTCAGCTTCAAATATTCGCCGCGCCCCGGCACCCCGGCCGCCGGCATGGACGGCCAGATCGCGCCCGAGGTGATGACCGAGCGCCTCGCCCGGCTGCAGGCGGCGATCAACGAGGACCAGCTCGCCTTCAACCGGGCGAGCGTCGGGCGGCGCATGGCGGTGCTGCTGGAGCGCAAGGGCCGCCACCCCGGCCAGCTCGTCGGCAAGTCGCCCTGGCTCCAGTCGGTCGTGGTCGAATCGCCCGAGGCGCGGATCGGCGACCTCATCGAGGTCGATATCGTCAGCGCCGGCCCGAACAGCCTCGCCGGCGTGGTGACGGCGCGGCAGGCGGCCTGACCAGCGGCCAATCCCAAAATATTCTTGCGCGGCAGCGTCAGGATGCTGCGCCGACCCAAAGTGGCACAAACCACCGGGTCGGCCCGACCGATCGCGCCCCAAAGCGAGACAAGTCATGGAATGGTAACGGAATCTTAACCATCACGACGCGGAATCAGCGCAACGGACCCCGGCCACGCAACGAATGGGGTCCCACATGGTCAACGCATATCTCGCGCCTGCCGCGCTTGCGCTCGCGCTCTTCACCGTCCCGGCATCTGCCGCCACGCTGGAGGTCGTCTCCGGCCCGACCGGCCAGCGCGCCGTCACCTTGCCCTATGTCGGCCTCGCCGGTCAGAGCTTCACGGCGTTCGACACGGATCTGAGCGCGATCGGCTTCCAGTGGGAAGCGCTCAACCCGACCAACGTCAACGCGCCGATCACCCTCTCGCTCCTCGCCGGCGAGACGCTGGACGGCACCGCGCTGTTCACCACCAGCTTCACCCTGCCCGACGCCGTCGCCGACCGCACGCCGACCTGGTTCGACGTGGATGTGAGCGGCTGGCAGGTCGTGACGGGCGAGAGCTACACGCTCGTCCTCTCCACCAACAGCTACCGCAACGGCGTCGTGCTCGGCCCGGAGATCAACATCTATACCGGCGAGGTGCTGGGCACCGACGCCTATGCCGGCGGCACGGCCCTGTTCCAGAACGCGCCCTATAGCGGCTTCTGCGAAACCTCCGGCCTGTGCGACCTCAACTTCCGCATCACCGCCACCACGCCGCAGGCGGCCGTGCCCGAACCGCAGAGCTGGGCGCTGCTGACGCTCGGCTTCGGCCTGCTCGGCGGCACGCTGCGCGCCGGCAAGCGCCGCGCGGCCATCCACTTCGCCTGACCCAAACCTGACAGAATGAGGAACCACGCCATGAAGATCGCCACCCTTCTCATCGCCGCCACGGCGCTCGTCCCCGCCGCCGCTTCGGCGACCGGCACCAGCCCGCTCGCCGGCTGGACGCTGGACAGCACGAACTATGTCCAGGATTTCGACGCGCTGGCCGCCACCGGCACCAGCAATGTCCTGCCCGCCGGCTTCCAGATCGTCGAGATCGGCGACGGCAGCGCGGCGGACGGCCGCTACGCCGCCGGCAACGGCAGCTCGAACGGCGGCAATGCCTACAGCTTCGGCGCCAACGGCTCGACCGACCGGGCGCTGGGCAGCCTTGCCAGCGGCAGCGTCGGGCCGGTCTATCTGGGCGGCCTCTTCACCAACGGCCTGGGCGCGACGATCAGCGACCTCGCCTTCGCCTTCACCGGCGAGCAGTGGCGCGCGGGCAATTCGAGCAATGACGGCCTGTTCTTCGAATATTCGCTCGACGCCACAGCGCTCGACAATGGCAGCTGGACCGCACTCGGCGCGCTCGATTTCCTGCCGCTCGTGCTGAGCGGCAACGCCGCGCTCGACGGCGATGCCAACAGCACCGCGATCAGCGCGGCCCTGAGCGGCCTGTCCATTGAGGCGGGCCAGAGCTTCGCCTTCCGCTGGGTGGACTATAATAGCAGCGCCAACGATCATGGCCTGGCGATCGACGATCTCTCGATCGCGACCACCCTCGCGCAGTCGCCGGCCGTGCCGGAGCCCGCGACCTGGGCCATGCTGACGCTGGGCTTCGGCCTCATGGGCGGCGCGCTGCGCGCCGGCAAGCGGAGCGGACGCCTCACCTTCGCCTGAGCCCCCTTGCCTCGGCGATACGCCCCTCGCCTGCAGCCTCCCACTCGCAGGCGAGGGGCACCTTTTTCCGCATCACCACGCCCCAAAAGGGGCAATCAGAAAGGACTATCCGTGAAAATCCACCATATCGCCGCCGTCGCATCGGCGGTCATCGCCTCGTCCACCCTGCTGCCCACGGCAGGCCACGCCACGCTGATCGACTTCAACGAGCTCAAGAAGCCGAGCGGCGAGACCTATGTCTATGGCGCCTATACCGATCCCACCGGCGACTATCAGCTCAGCGCGGGTCGCTGCTCCAGCAGCAACACCTGCTTCATCACCACGGTGAACAACGGCCGCCGCAATATCGATTTCGATGCCGGCCAGACCGGCCTCACCAACTTTCTGGGCTCCGCCGTCGCCACCCTGTCGCGCCTGGATAGCGAGGCCTTCACGCTGGGCACGATCGACTTCGCCTATAATTACGGCAATCAGTCCGGCTACGGCCCGACCGAGGTCGGCCTGCTCTTCACCTTCACTTTCGCCGACGGCAGCGATCCGCTGAGCGAGACGATCTTCATCCCGAACACGGCCGGCGAGTGGCTGACGAAGACCAGCCTCGACTTCTCCGGCTATGGCGCGCTCGCCGCCTTCAGCTGGAAGCCCACCACCAGCACGAGCGGCTTCATCCAGTTCGACAATATCAATGTCGATCTCGCCATCCCCGCCGCCGTACCGGAGCCGGCCAGCTGGGCCATGCTGACCCTGGGCTTCGGCCTGCTCGGCGGCGCCCTGCGCAGCGGCAGGCGCACCGGCCGCACCATCTTCGCCTGAGCCTTTCCGCTTCGGTGATCCGCCTCTCGCCCGCGATGTCCCACGCGCGGGCGAGAGGCGCCTGCCAGAGGCGGCAGCGCCGCTCAGCGGAACTGCCGCGCCAGGGCATGATAGAGTTTCGGTCGACAGATACTGGCGCTCACATAATCGGCGATGAGCGCCGTCACGAAGAGCGGCAGGATCATCGATCGGTCCGCGGTCATCTCGGCCATGAGGATCACGGCGGTCAGCGGCGCACGCACGACGCCCGCAAAATAGCCGATCATCCCGAGCAGCACGATCGCCCCGGACGGGCTGGCCGGAAAGAGCAGGGACAACAATTGCCCCAGCCCTGCCCCCACGGACAGCGACGGCGCGAAGATGCCGCCGGGCGCGCCGCTCAGCGCCGTGGCGAGGTTGGCGACGAACTTCGCCGGCCCGAAACTCATCGGCGCGGTCTCGCCCGCCAGCAGCGCCCGGGTGGTGTCATAGCCGGTGCCCCAGGTCACACCCGTCGCGATGCCGACCCCGGCCACGATCAGGCCGCAGACGCCCGCCGTCACCACCGGACGCGCGCGGAGCATGTCCGCGAACCCGCCGCTGCGCTGCCCCGCCGCCACGAGCATGCGCGCGAACAGTCCGCCCAGCACACCGCCGATGATCCCCGCCAGCGGCGCCACCATCAGGATAGTGGAGACCGGCAACTGGCGGCTTGTAGCGCCGAAATAGACATAATCGCCCGCCAGCGAGAGGCTGACGAGACCCGCGACCATCACCGCCACCATCACCAGCATGGCGACGCGCTGCTCGAAGGCGGAGGCCAGTTCCTCGATCGCAAAGGCGACGCCCGCCAGCGGTGTATTGAAGGCGGCCGCGACCCCGGCCGCGCCCCCGGCGATCACCACGCCGGACGTGACGGGCACCCGCAGGACACGGTGGACATGCAGCATGATCGCGGCGCTGATCTGCACCGTCGGCCCTTCACGCCCCACCGATCCGCCGGTCAGCAACATGGCCAGCGTTCCGCCGGTCTTGGCAAGAGCCACCCGCGGCGACAGGAGTTTAGCGGCATGCTCCGACGCCGGATTTCGACTCGCGGCCATGACCTGCGGGATGCCCGACCCACGCGCCGCCGGCATCCAGCGGCGCGTCATCCAGGCGACCAGCATGAAGCCGAGCGGCGTGACGAGCAGCGGCGCCCATTTGTAGCGCGCGATACTATGCTGGAATATCTCCTGCGCCAGCTCGCCGAAATCGGCAAAGGCGATGGCGGCCATGCCGAGCAGCACAGCGCCCAGCACGGCAGCGGCACGCGATCGCACAAGCATGGGGTCCACTGTCGGCAATTGCCTGATCTGCGGCATTCTGGGCATGGCGCCGGCATTAGTCCCCGCCGATGGAAAAGCCAGCATCATCCGCGCCTCGATGCTCGAAGATCGGGAACGACATGGCGAGGCGGCAGGCTTCCCAATTGCGAACAGAGCCAAATCCCGCTTGCGGCGGCCCGCCTCCCTCTGGCATGAAGGTGCGCGATGACAGCCCTCCCCATTGCGCATCGCGCGGAGATCCACGCCCATGGCTAAACGCCATGTGCAGGCCGAGCCCGGCGAGAAGGCCCGGCTCGAACTCATGTTCGACAAGCCCTATCTGCTCGGCGCCCTGTTCGGCGAATATGACCAGAATCTGGTGGCGATCGAGAACCGGCTCGGCGTCTACATCGCCGCGCGCGGCAACAAGCTGCAGATCGAGGGCGAGGCCGAAGCGGCGGCGCGCGCACGCGACGTGCTCCAGGGCCTCTACAACCGCCTGTCGGTCGGCCAGTCGATCGACGCCGGCGCGGTCGACGCGGTGATCGCCATGTCCGCCGAGCCGACGCTGGACGGCATCATCCGGCATGACGTGTCGGAGCCGCCCAAGGTGATGATCCGCACGCGCAAGAAGACCATCGTGCCGCGCTCGGCCAATCAGGGCCTCTATATGGAGGCGCTGGCCCGCCACGAGCTGATCTTCGCGCTCGGCCCGGCCGGCACCGGCAAGACCTATCTCGCCGTCGCGCAGGCGGTGAGCCAGCTCATCACCGGATCGGTGGACCGCCTCATCCTCTCCCGCCCTGCCGTGGAAGCGGGCGAGCGCCTGGGCTTCCTGCCCGGCGACATGAAGGAGAAGGTCGACCCCTATCTGCGCCCGCTCTACGACGCGCTCTACGACACGCTGCCGGCCGAGCAGGTCGAGCGGCGCATCGCCAGCGGCGAGATCGAGATCGCGCCGCTCGCCTTCATGCGCGGCCGCACGCTGGCCAATGCCTTCATCATCCTCGACGAGGCGCAGAACACCACGACCGCGCAGATGAAGATGTTCCTCACCCGCTTCGGCGAGGGCAGCCGCATGGTCATCTGCGGCGATCCCAAGCAGGTCGACCTGCCCCAGCCCGGCGCCTCGGGCCTGGCGGACGCGGTCGGGCGGCTGGAAGGCATAGAAGGCATCGCCGTCACGCGCTTCACCACGGCGGACGTGGTGCGCCATCCCATCGTGGGCCGCATCGTCGCCGCCTATGAGGGGTCCAATGCTTGAGGTGCTGGTCGAGGCGGGGCCGGACTGGAGCGACGCGACCGACTGGACCGCGCTGGCCGACCGGGCCGTGCGCGCGGCCCTCGCGCAGACGCCCGATGCCGCGCTGACCGGCATGGACATGGCGGTCGAGGTGTCGATCAAGCTCTCGGACGATGCCGAGGTGCGGACGCTCAACGCCGCCTATCGGGGCAAGGACAAGCCCACCAATGTCCTCTCCTTCCCGATGATCCAGCCCGACCTGCTCGCGGCGGCGGCCAATACCGACGATGGCGAACTGCTGCTCGGCGACATCATCCTAGCGCACGGGACCTGCGCGCGGGAGGCCGGCGAGCGCGGCATCGCGCTGGCCGACCATGCCACGCATCTCATCGTCCACGGCACGCTCCACCTGCTCGGTCACGATCATGAGAACGACGCCGAGGCCGAGGCCATGGAGGCGCTGGAGATACGCGCACTTGAAACGCTGGGCCTGGCTGATCCATATGGAGACCGGGACGGCTCCTTTGCCGGCCCGATCGACGAAACAGGGATTTGATCGAGACGATGCCCGAGACAGCCGCGCCCGGTTCCGCCAAAGAGGGCGCCAAAGAGAGCGACAGTAGCAGCGAAGGCGGACGAATATGGCGGGGCCTGCGTGCCCTGCTGTTCGGCGAGAATGAAGCGACGAGCCTCAGGCGGGAGCTTGAGAGCGTCATCGAGCACTATGACGAGCAGGAGGCGGCAGCGCCCGCCAAGGACGACCTGGCGCCGATCGAGCGGCAGATGCTGCGCAACATGCTGCATTTCAGCGAGCATAGCGTGGACGATGTCGCGGTGCCGCGTGGCGAGATCATCGCCATCTCGCAGGACGCCAGCTTCGCCGAACTGATGGCGCTGTTCGTGGCGGCGGGGCACAGCCGCATCCCCGTCTATGAGGACACGCTCGACCATATCACCGGCATGATCCACATCCGCGACGCCTTCGCCATCCTGGCGCGGGGCGAGGCGCATCCGGAGAATCTGCGGGGCCTGATCCGCCAGCCGCTCTATGTGCCGCAGAGCATGGGCGTGCTGGACCTGCTGGCCGAGATGCGCGCCAAGCGCACCCATCTCGCCATCGTGCTGGACGAATATTCCGGCACGGACGGGCTGCTCACCATCGAGGATCTGGTCGAGGAGATCGTCGGCGAGATCGAGGACGAGCATGACGAGGAGCCCGAGGCGCTGCTGGTGCCGCTGGAAGGCGGCCTGTGGGACGCCGATGCGCGCGCCGAGCTCGACGATGTGGCCGATGCCGTCGATCCCCTGCTGGCGCTGGTGGATTCGGACGTCGACACGCTCGGCGGCCTCGCCTTCGTCACCGCGGGCAGGGTGCCGGCGGTGGGCGAGAGCATCGTCCATGAGCCGAGCGGCTGGCGCATCGAGATACTCGAAGGCGACCCCCGTCATGTGACGCGCGTGCGGCTTCATCCCCCGGCGAGCGCGGTCGAGGAAGAGGCGTAGAGGCGAGCCCAAGGGACCGCCGCGACGCGCGCAAGCTGTTCGTATGAGATGGAATCAGTGCTCCTGCGAAAGCAGGAGCCCAGGGCGCAGGAGCAGTGCATGGCCGCCCTGGGCTCCTGCCTTCGCAGGAGCACGACTCCCTTTTTGCAAATCCCGGACCCCGGTGGCATTCGGCCGGGTGCCTGTCTCCGCTGCTCAGGCCACGAGCCGCTCGCCGGATAGCGCCGGGCGCGCATCGTTGCCGGCGGCGAAGATACCCAGATCGGCGATGAGGCTCGCCAGCCAGCGCGCATCGTCGGCGGCGCGGTGGCGGTTCGCTCGGTTGCGATCGGCGCTGGCCACCGCCGCATCGATCCTGTCCTGATCGACCGCATGGAAGCGCGGCAAGGCGCCGAGGCTGGTCACCGGGAGATGCGCCGGCTCGCCCGCCGCCTCGAACAGGGTGCGCGACCAGTAATCGTCCAGCACGCTGTCGGCGACGACCATGCGCCCGCCGACCGCCTCGCGCAGGCACGCCGCCACGTCCGGGGCATCCATACCCTCGTCATGCAGCCGCTCGAGCGTCAGGCCGTGCAGCGCCTGAGCATCGTCGCTCCACTGCCAGCCCGCCCAATTGGCGTGCGGACGGATGAGCCAGGCGCGGCTCCAGCCGTCCGGCGCCGCGATGCCGACCTCGATCGGAAAGGAACGGCCAACCTGCGGCAGGCAGGAGGCTTCGAAATCAATAGCAATGAAGGACATGGTCGGCCTGTATTCCATTCTTCTTGTGCGGGCCGCCACTTGTCCATGTGGGGCGCCCCCGCTCATCCTCTCTCACCCTGGCAAGACGATCGGGATCGCCTCTGGTTCCAGATATGCCCCAGAACATTGGAATTCATGAACGAGCCGTCAAGGATGAACGGAGATCGCGCCGTATCGGATGAGATCAGTGGAGCCTGAAAGCCTGCCGCCCGAGGAGCTGGCCGCCCCCGCTTCGGCGTGTCAGAGCGGCATCAATGCGCCGACGACGCGGCGTTCCTCCTGCCGCAGCACGCCCCAGGCGCGCGCGGCGGCACGGCTGTCCATGGCCTCCACGCCAATGCCGCGCGCCTCCAGTGCCTTCACGAAGGCGCGCGGCGGCTGCACGAGGCTGCGCCCGGTGCCGAGCAGCAGGAATTCGGGTGGCGGATCGAAGTCGAGCAGCCCGCCGAGCGCGGCCGGCTCCAGCGCCGCCACGGACGGCGGCGCGTCCCAATCCGCCACGCCGGCGGGATCGATGAGCAAGCCGCCGGGAAAGACGCGCTCGCCCACGCGGAAACCGCGGCCGGCGAAGCCGGTGATGACCGGCCCGCTGGCGATCTCTTCCCGGCGCAGGTCCATCGCGCCCGCCTCAGCCCTCGCGCGGGCCAATGCGCTCGGCGTTGCTCGGGATGCCCTTGGCCGGCTTGCGGTCCATGGGATTGGGCTTGAGGCCCAGGGTGATGAGCAGCGAGGAGGAGACGTAGACGGACGAATAGGTGCCGACCACGATGCCCAACATCATCGCCGCGGTGAAGCCGCGCAGCACATGGCCGCCGAAGATGAGCAGCGCACCGAGCGCGAGCAGGATCGTGACCGAGGTCATCACCGTGCGCGGCAGCGTCTCGTTGACGGAGAGGTCGATGAGTTCCTTCATCTCCATCTTGCGATATTTGCGCATATTCTCGCGGATACGGTCGTCGATCACCATCTTGTCGTTGATCGAGTAGCCGATGATGGTCAGCACCGCCGCCACGATGTTCAGGTCGAACACCATCTGCGTGATGGCGAAGAAGCCCAGCGTCATCAGCACGTCGTGGATGATCGCGACGGCGGTGGAGACGCCGAACTGCCATTCATAGCGGAACCAGGAGAAGATCGCGATGCCGATGATGGCGAGCAGCACCGCCAGCACGCCATTCTGGATCAGCTCGCCCGAGACCTTGCCCGACACGGTCGAATAGTTGCTGAACGTCGCGCCGGGGAACTTCGCGGCCAGCGCGGCCTTCACCTTCTCGACCACGACGTTCGTCGCGCCCGGATCGCTGGAATCGGGCAGCGGCAGGCGGATGGAGACGGTCTTGGCGTCGCCGAGCTGCTGCAGCGTCGTCTCGCCCAGGCCCAGCCCGTTCACCGTCGCGCGCACCTCGTCGAGCGGCGGCGGCGTGGCGAACTTCTCCTCGATGGAGACGCCGCCGACGAAATCGACACCCAGGTTGAGGCCGTGCCGCGCCGTGGACGTCACCGCCGCGACGGTCAGCAGCGCCGTCACGATGAACGCGATGTGCCGCACGCGCACGAAGCCGATGTTCGTATTGTCCGGCACGATCCGCAGCGGACCCATCTTGATCCTCGTCGGCCGCTTGCGCCGCAGCCAGGTGGTGGCGAGCAGGCGGGTGAAGGTGACGGCGGTGAACACGCTGGTCGCGATGCCGATCAGCAGCACGATGGCAAAGCCCTTGATCGGCCCCGAGCCGAGCACGAGCATGATGCCGCCGGCGATGGCGTGGGTGACGTTCGCCTCGAAGATGGTGCGGCTGGCTTCCTTGTAGCCGAACTCGATCGCCTGCACGACGCCCCGGCCCCGCCGCACTTCCTCGCGAATGCGCTCGTAGATCAGCACGTTGGCGTCCACCGCCGTGCCGATGGTGAGCACGAAGCCGGCGATGCCGGGCAGGGTCAGCGTGGCGTTGAGCATGCCCATCACGCCGAGGATGACCAGCACGTTGATGGCCACGGCGAGATTGGCGTAGACACCCCAGCGCCCATAGGCGAGGAACATGAAGGCCGCGACGAGGATCACGGCCAGCACCGATGCGGTGATGCCTGCCTTGATCGAGTCGGCGCCCAGTTCCGGGCTCACGGTCGATTCCTGCACCACCTTGAGCGCCACGGGCAGCTTGCCCGAGCGCAGCGCGATGGCGAGCTGGTTGGCGCTCGCCACGGTGAAGCTCCCGCTGATCTGCGCCGAGCCACCCAGGATCGGCTCGTTGATGTTCGGCGCGGAGAGCACCTTGCCGTCCAGGATCATGGCGAAGGGCTTGTTGACATTCTGCTGCGTGGTGCGCGCAAACTTGTTCGAGCCCGAGCCGTTGAAACGGATGTTCACCACCGGCGCATTGCTGCGCTGGTCATAGCCCTGCTGGGCGTCGATCAGCTCGTCGCCCGAGACCATGACCTGCCGCTTCACGGCGATGACGGGCTGGCCCATCGGATTGTCCGGATAAGGCACCAGTTCGCTGCCGATCGGCGCGATGCCGCGCGCGATGTCGGCCGGGTTCGCGGTCGTGTCGACCAGCTTGAACTCCAGCTTGGCGGTCTGGCCGAGCAGGTCCTTGAGCTCGGTCGGGTCCTGAAGGCCGGGCACCTGCACCACGATGCGGTTGGTGCCCTGGCGGATGACGGTCGGCTCGCGCGTGCCCATCTCGTCGATGCGCTTGCGGATCACCTCCGTCGCCACCTGCATGGCATTGTCGATGGAGGTGACGAGGCCGGCCTCGGTCGGCGTCACCACGATGGTGTTGCCGTCGCGCACTTCCACGGTGAAGTCGCGCTGGCCGGTCATGCCGGCGCCCTGCGTCAGCGGCCGGATGCGCTCGACGGCAGCATCGACCTGGCTCGGCTCGCGCACCATGAAGCTCAGGCGATTGTCCCGCGTGGACATATCGCCGATCGCGATCCGCTGGTTGCCGCTGCGCAGTTCCGTGCGGACCTGCTCCTCCATGATGGCGACGCGCTGCTTGGCGACGTCCGCCGTCTCGGCCTCGAGCAGGATGTAGCTGCCGCCGGAAAGGTCCAGGCCCAGATTGACCCGCGCCTGGAAGGCGGAGGGCAGCCGGTCCGTCACCCGCTCGGGCAGGAAGCTCGGCACCGCATAGAGACAGCCGACCAGCAGCGTGAGGACGATCGCCCAGATCTTCCAGCGGGGGAAATCCAGCATGCGCCCCTCAGTCGTTCGCGGGCTTGGCGGTCATCGGGTCGACGACGTCGCTCAGCGTGGACTTGACGGCCTTCACCTTCATGTTCGGCCCCAGCTCGACGTCCACATAGGTGTCATCCACCCGTGTGACCTTGCCGACCAGACCGCCGCCGGTCACCACCTGATCGCCCTTCTTCACGGCGGAGAGCTTGGCGCGGTGCTTCTTCATCTGCTGCTGCTGCGGGCGGATCAGCAGGAAATAGAAGACCACGAAGATCAGGATCAGTGGCATGAAGTTGACGAAAGCGGCCATGCCGGATGATCCGGAACCGGCCGGCGCAGCCGCGGCGAGTGCGAAGTTTGTGAGCATTGCGATCCTTGATCAGCGCAACTGAGCGTTGTGGGGGCCGGATGGGCCGTGCGAATGCGGCGGCCAACAGGCCAATTCAAGGCCGCGCGGCTAGCATATCCCCCGAGCCCAGGCAACCGGCATCCGATGGCCGCCCCATCGGTGCGGAGCCGCGCGGCCGATTCGCGCCCTGCACATCGCGGATCGGGGCGGAACGGACGAAAAAAGGGCGTGACAGAAAGCCCCCGCTCTTGCCAGATAGCGTCATGGGCCATGAAATGATCAGTCGGCTTACGGATCGCCAGCGCGACTGCCTGCGCCTCGTCGCGCGGGGCTTCACATCCAAGCAGATCGGCCGGCAGCTGGGCATTTCCCATTCCACCGTGGACAATCATGTTCTGGCCGCCACGCAGCTCCTCGGCGTGACCGACCGGCGCGAGGCGGGGCGCCTCGTCACAACTGATGGGCAGGAACTGCCTAGGCAGGCGCGGGGTCTTCCGAAAACCGAGAAATCCGCCATTCTGGGGTCGCTGGAGGTGTTGCACCCACCGGCACCGACTAGTCTGAAACTGCTGCCGCCGCTGGGCGGCGAGGCGAACGACCAGAGCCTGGGACGCAAGACGGTCCAGATCCTGACCATCGCCTTTCTCTCCACGGTGGCAGTTCTTTCGATGGCCCTGCTGGTGTCGGGCGCGTTCAGGACCTTCAGCTGACCCAGTCAGCCATTGAACCGTTGCGCCCGCATCGGCGCCGAGGAGGATCCATGTTCGATATTCAACAGACGGCCGGCCTGGTCGTGGCCGAGGACAGCAAGAGCACGCTCGTCGCCATCGACCGCGCGATCCTGGCGGAGACCCGCCTCACCAGCTCGATCATCGAGGCCAGCGAGCAGAGCGGCTTGCCGGTCAGCCACAGCCAGAAGCTCCTCGAGGGCATGTCGCGCGGGTTCCAGCATCTCGTCGCCGGTCGCGCGGACATGCTCGCAGTGATCCGCCATCTGACGGCGATCAAGTCCGCCAGCAGCCTGGACACGGTCGATTTCGGCTGCCCCGAGGGCGTCAATCCGCGCGTGCCCATGCCGGCCCAGGCCCAGTGCGCGCCCGTCGATGCCGACATGCCGGCGCATTAAGCGATGGACGGGAGGACGGGCACGGCCACGACCACAGGACAGGCTCTCTCATGCTGATCGCGCTGCTCTTCTGGATCCTGTGCCTGGCGGCCTGCGGCTATGCCATCCTGCTGGGCGGGTGGGAAGGCAAGGTCGTGACGGTCATCGTGCTCGTCTCCACCATCGCAACGGTCGTCGCCCTGCGGCCGCTCGACACGCACTGGTACACCACCAACCATCTCATGATGGCGGTGGACGTGACGACCTTCCTCGCCCTCTTTCTCGTCGCCGCGCGCAGCCGGCGCTGGTGGCCGGTCTGGTTCGCGGCTTTCCAGCTCAACACGCTCGCCGCGCATGTCGCCACCATGCTCAGCCCCAGCTTCAGCGCGCTCGTCTATCGCGGCTATGAAGGGCTGTGGGCCATTCCCTGCCTGCTGGCGATGATCTTCGGCATCTATCTGGACCGCGAAAGGATGACAGACCATGGCGCGCCATGATCCCGTGCCCGTGCCGGGCGCCGCCGCGCCGCTTTCAGAGGCGATCCGTCGGCGGATCGCGCAACTGCCCGGGCGGATGCACGCCGCCGCCGGCCGGCCCGGCCCGCCGCCCGCGACGCTGGACGTCTTCTCTGCGGCGCGCATCTACACCACCTTCCGCGTGACGCTGGCCGAGCATTTTCCCGAGGATCTGGGCGAACAGGGCTTCGACCTGCTCGTCGACATCATGATCTACGAATGGCTCGGCGGCCGGCTGGGCGCGCAGCCCGACCAGCCTTTCGGCATCGGCCGCCACGCGGCCGCATCGCCGCGCATCCGCGCCGTGCGCGAGGCAGGACTCATCACGCTGGAAGCCGATGCGGAGCGGGACGACATATTGATCGTCCGCCTCACCGCCCACGCCCGCGCCCGGCTCCATCACTTCTTCGACCATATGGCGCGCTATGTCTCGGCCTTGTGAACGCGTCGCCGCAAGGCCCGCATCCGGCATCTTGCAACTTGCCGCCGATGCGCCTAGGAGGCCCGCTCCGGTCGGGACGTAGCGCAGCCTGGTAGCGCATCACACTGGGGGTGTGGGGGTCGGAGGTTCGAATCCTCTCGTCCCGACCAAGGATTTCCGCCGTTTTTGGGCCGCGACGCCGGAAACGGATTGGGCTTAGCCATCACATAGCCAGCATCATGAATGATTCCGCGTCCGTCCGACTGCGGCGCCCTTCGGCAATGGCTGCGCGACATTGCCGACCATTCCAGCACCTGAGGCAAAACATCCGGCTTCCGACAGAGCGTGGTCATGGCGCATTCAGGCGCGCGGGCTACCGAATTCCCGTGCGGGTTATCTGAATAGGGAGACTGGAATGAAGAAGATCGCCGCCATGCTGGCGCTTGCCGCCCTTGCCATGCCCGCCGCCGGCGTGGCGCAACAGCAGCAGCACCGTCCAGGGCAAAGCCAGGGACAGGACCGGGGCAAGGGCAATGATCGCGGCCCCCAAGGCAGGCCGGCCCAGCAGGCCCAGCAGCCCGCTCGCCCGAACAACAACAACGCCCATCAGCACGCTCGCCCGAACAATGCGCCGCAACAGGGTCGCCCGGCCCAGGGCAACGGCAAATTCTATGCGGATCAGCATTATCGCGACGGCGCCCATTACACGCCGACCCGGATCACGCGGAACACGCGCATCTACCGCGGCGGCAACGGCCGCTATTATTGCCGCCGCTCGGACGGGACGACGGGCCTGATCGCGGGCATCGCCATTGGCGGTATTCTCGGCAACCGTCTGGGCGATGGCGATTCCGCCCTGCTCAGCACCATTCTCGGCGCCGGCGTCGGCGGCGTTCTCGGTCGCGAGATCGACCGCGGCAATGTGCAGTGCCGGTAGATCGCGATGCGCCCCGGCCGGAGACAGCCGGGGCGCTCAGTGTCTGTTTGGAAATGCGCCTATCGGCGCCTTGCGGCACCGGTCAGTTCCCTCCACCCGACCACCCATAGGCTACTATCGTTGGGTGGTGGGGTGGGAGCGGGCCGGTGTCGCAACCGAAATTCCCTCCTTCGCGAACTTCCAAACAGACTCTCACCTATTGGCCGGTATTTTCCCGCAAGAACTGGTCGAACAGGCGCTCGGCCAGCTTCAACCTTTTCCGCCGCATCCGTTACGGGATGGGCCGGAGGGCTGCGTCTCCCCCACGTGAAGAGCTTGGCACCCCCCTGCCAGTCCCAGGTCGTTTCGGCGGCCGGCGCGGGGAAGCCCGTGCTCGCGGACCCGCACGGCCTCCCCCACCCGGCCGGACGGATATCGTCCGCGAACGCATGACGGCCTGGGTGGCGCACCCCCACGCGCCGCCCAGGCCCGATTTGCGGCCATCCCTCCATGGTCGTCGTGCCGCGATGAGCCGGCCCACCGCGCTTCCGCGCCGCCATTTCCATGTTGACGCGCCTGCACCCCATCGGGCAGTTGAGACGATGACGGCCCCTATTCCGGACCGTGCGCGCATGTGCGCGGCGACGGCCGGGACCGACGGCAGAACGCCGTGAGCCCGATCCGCCAGGCGACGGCGACCCGGCGCACCTCAGGGGCATGGACGGCAGACCGGTCCCGGACGGCACGGGTCGGATGCGCGGAGAGTGGATCGCAGGCGTTGAAGACCGAGCAAGACGAGGCCATGGGCCTGCAGAGGATCATCCTCGAGCAGCGACCGCGCCTGCTTCGCTTTCTCGCCGCGCGCGGCGCCGGCGACGAGGCGGAGGATTTGCTGCAGGATCTCTGGCAGCGCATGTCCGCCGCGACCACCCAGCCGGTGGCGGACCCCGTCTCCTATCTGTTCCGCGCGGCGGAAAATCTCATGCGCGACCGGCGGCGGTCCATGATGAGCCGCGAGCGGCGCGAGCATGACTGGCACGACAGCAGCGATCGCGGCGAGGATCATCCCCAGGGCGAGCGCGTGCTCATCGCCCGCGAGCGGCTGCGCGAGGCGGAGGGGGTGCTGCTCGGCCTCGGCCCGCGCGTCGACCATGTGTTCCGGCGCTGCCGGCTGGAAGGCGCGAGCCAGCCGGCCATCGCGCGCGAGCTCGGCATCAGCCTCAGTTCGGTGGAGAAGGACCTGCAGAAAGCCTATCGCGCCCTTGCGGACCTCAAGGCGAAGTTCGATGCGGAATAGCCTCGCGGTCTCCGTCCTGTCAGGGTCATGGGCATGAGCAGCAACGAAGAGATGGACGAGGCCGCGCGGCTCTGGGCGATCCGCATGCAGGACCCGTCGTTCGACGACTGGGACGGCTTCACCGCCTGGCTGGAAAGCCATCCCGCGCATCTCGCCCGCTACGAGCATGTGCTGGCCGCCGACGACTGGGCGCAGGACCTGTTCAGGACGCCGCCGTCCGCCTTCGAACCCGCGCCCGCGCCGCATGCGGGCGGCCCACCACGCCGCCGTTGGGCCTGGCCGGCTATGGGCGGCCTGCTCGCCGCCTCGCTCGCGCTGCTGGCGACATGGACGATGCTCGGCCACGACGGCGGCGCGCAGGAGTTCGTGACCGGCCCCGGCGAGCATCGCACCATCGCGCTGGCCGATGGCTCGCAGGTCGTGCTGAACGGCGGCACCCGTATCAGCCTCGATCCGCGCGCGCCGCGCGCGGTCGCGCTGGCGCAGGGCGAGGCGCTGTTCACCGTCCGGCATGACGAGGCCCGCCCCTTCGTCGTCACCGCCAACGGCGCGACGCTGCTCGATGCCGGCACCATGTTCAACGTGGTGAGCCAGAACGGCGCGATGCGCGTGGCCGTCGCCGAGGGCGCAGTGATCTACGAGCCCGGTCCGGGGCAGGTGCGGCTCGATCCGGGCGATGCCCTCTCGGTGAGCGCGCGCGGGGCGCGGCCGGTGGTCAGCCGGGTGAACCGCGCGGCGGTGGGCAGCTGGCAGCAGCGCCAGCTTCTCTACGATGATGCGACGCTGGACGACGTGGCGCTGGACCTGGCGCGCAATATCGGCCAACCCGTCCGCGTCGCCGGCGATGCCGGGCGCATGCGGTTCACCGGTGCGCTCATGCTCGGCGACACGCCGCGGCAGACGCTGGATCGCGCCGGCCCGCTGCTCGGCGTGAGATTCGAGGCCAGAGGCGATGTTTGGACAATGACGCCGACGCATGCCATGTCGCAATAGCCTGCTCTTCGCCGCAGCCCTGCTGATTGCCCCGCCGGCGCTCGCCCAGGAGTCGGCGGCCCGGATCGACATACCCGCCGCCGCCCTCGGCGATGCCATCCGCCTGCTCGGCCAGCAGAGCGGCGCCAGCATCGGCTTTCGCGATCCCGCGCTGCGCTCGCTGCGCGCGCGGCCGGTGAGCGGCCGGCTGACGGCGCAGCAGGCGCTGCGGCGGATGCTGCGCGGCACGGGCGCCCGCATCCGTCAGGTCGCGCCCGCCACCTATCTGATCGAGAAGGCGCCGACGCCGCCCGTGATGCGCCCGGCGCCGCGACCCGCGCCTGCCGTGCCCGACACGCCGGCCGAGACCGACCCCCAGCCGGTCATCGTGGTCACCGGCACCAAGCGCGACGTGCCGCTCGGCTTCTATCCGGGCGGCGTCCAGATCATCGCCGGCGAGACCCTCTCCAGCGGCGACGCGGCCGGCGGCACGGACGCCATCGAGGCGCGCGTCGCCAGCGTCGTCTCCACCCATCTCGGGCCGGGACGCAACAAGCTGTTCATCCGCGGCATTGCCGATTCGAGCTTCATCGGTCCGACCCAGGCGACGGTGAGCCAATATTGGGGCAACAGCCGCATCTCCTACAGCGCGCCCGACCCCAGCCTGCGGCTCTATGATGTGGGCCGCATCGAAGTGCTGGAGGGGCCGCAGGGGACGCTCTACGGCGCCGGCTCGCTGGGCGGCGTGGTGCGGGTGGTGCCGCGCGCGCCGGACCTCTGGTCGACGGGCGGCACGGCCTGGATCGGCGGACAGGCCATCCAGCACGGCCAGCCGGGCATCGACGGCGGCGCGATCCTCAACATGCCGCTGGCCGAAGGCAAGCTCGCCCTGCGCGCCCTCGCCTTCGGCGCGATCGATGGCGGCTATATCGACGACACCGGCCGCAATCTCAGAGATGTGAACCAGGTCCGCACGATCGGCGGACGTGCCGCGCTGCGCTACGAGCCGGGCGACGACTGGTCGTTCATGCTGAGCGGCGTCGGCCAGCGGATCAAGGGGGAGGACAGCCAATATGCCGAGCGGGGCGGCGACGGGCTCAGCCGCTCCAGCGCGACCGCCCAGCCCTACAGCAACGGCTTCTGGCTGACGGACCTCGTCGCGCGCAAGCAGTGGGACGCGACCGAGCTGACGCTCTCGGCGGGCTATGCGCAGCAGCATGTCTTCGAGCAGTTCGAGGGGGCGACCCTCCCCCGCCCCGAGGACCCCAGCTTCGCGCCCTCCGCCATGGCCGCGGCGGCGAGCTTCCGGCAGAGCGAGGATATTTCCATGCTCACCGGCGAAGCGCGGCTGGCGCGGCGCGGCGAGAACGGCACGGGCTGGCTGATCGGCGCCAGCCTGTTGCGCAATGTGGCGACCGTCGACCGCGACATGCAGTCCGGTCCGTTCCGATCCGCGCTGACCGGCATCCGCAACAGCGTGAACGAAGCCACGCTCTATGGCGAAATGGCCGTCTCGCCCCTGCGCGACCTCGTCCTCACCTTCGGCGGGCGGCTGACCCATTCGCGACTTTCGGGGCGGTCGCAGGACGTGCTGCGCGCGGTGGCGCTGCGCGTCGATCCCGAGGCCGAGACCAGCCGCTCGGAGACGCGGCTGCTGCCCTCGGTCGCCCTCGCCTTCCGGCCCGATGACCGGCTGACCCTCTTCGCCCGCTACCAGCAGGGCTTCCGGCCCGGCGGCATCGCAGTGCGCCGCGATTTCATCCAGCGTTTCGAGGGGGACCGGCTCTACACGACCGAAGGGGGCCTGCGCTATGGCGGCCCCGGTTTCGACCTCTCCGCCAGCGTGGCCTGGACCCGCTGGAAGGATATCCAGGCCGACCTGATCGACGGCTTCGGCTTCCCGACCACATCCAACATCGGCGACGGCCGCGTATTCTCGGTCGGCTTTTCCGGCGCCTGGCGGCCGGCGCCGGGGCTGGAATTCGACGCGGCCCTGTATCTCAACGACAGCAAGGTCACGTCCTTCGTCTGGATCCTCCAGGCACCGGACACCGCCGCCCTGAACAAGACTGGCCGGGGCGAGGATTACAGCCGCCTGCCCAATGTCGCCGACGCCAGCGCGCGGCTGGGCTTCAGCTACGCCGCCGGCCTGACGCAGCGCCTCGACATGCTGGTGCGGGGCTATGCCCGCTATGTCGGCAAGTCGACCCTCGGGGTCGGGCCGATCCTCGGCCAGCTCCAGGGCGACTATGTCGACAGCGGCCTGGAGCTGCGGGTCGGCGACGAAACGCGCAGCATCAGCCTGGCCCTCACCAACCTGCTCGACACGCGCGGCAACCGCTTCGCCTTCGGCTCACCCTTCCTGCTGCGCGACGGCAATCAGATCACCCCGCTCCAGCCGCGCAGCGTGCGCATCGGCCTCGATCTGGCTTTTTGATTGGGAGGTGTCCTGCCGTAAATGAAGCAGTGCTCCTGCGAAGGCAGGAGCCCAGGGCGGCACCGGCCCACTCCCCGGCGGCGGCGCAAGGGAATGCCGCCGCCGGGTGCGCCGCGCTCACTCGTAGCGCAGCGCCTTTATGGGATTGGTGCGCGCCACCCGCACCGCATGCGCGGCGATCGTCACCACCGCGATCAGCAGCGCGAGCAGGCCCGCCAGCAGGAAAGGCGTGGGACCCAACGGCATGCGCGCGTCGAACTGGTTGAGCCAGTCGCGCATCGCCCACCAGGCGATGGGCCAGGCGATCAGGTTGGCGATCACCACCGGCCGCGTGAACTGCCACACGAGCAGCCGCACGATATCGAAGGTGCCCGCGCCCAACACCTTGCGGATGCCGATCTCCTTGGTCCGCCGCTCCGCCGTGAAGGCGGCGAGGCCGAACAGGCCGAGGCAGCCGATCACCACCGCGAGCAGCGCGAACATGCCGAACATCTGCGCCCGCGCATCGATGCGCTGATAGGTGCGCGCCATGATCGCGTCGCTGAACTCGCCTTCGAAGGAAACCTCCGGCGCGAACTGGCGCCAGACGCGCTCGACGCCGGCGCGCACCGTCACGGGATCGCCATTGTAGCGCACGTCCAGCCAGTTGGTGTTGTTCGTATCGAAGAAGAACATGATCGGCTCGATCGGGGTGCGCACGCTGCGGAAGCGGGAATCGGCCACTACGCCGATGATGGTGAGGCGCATGATGCCGCCTCCCTCCTCGCCCTGGTCATAGTCGAGCACCTTGCCCACGGCTTCCTCGGGGCGGGCGAAGCCCAGCCGCCGCACGCCGGATTCGTTGACAACGATATTGCCGCCGCGCGCGCTCAGCGCCCGCTGCGCGGCCGGATCGTTCGGATCGGCCAGCGTCATGTCGTCCATGGGCCGGTTGCGGTCGAAGATCCGGCCCGCGACGGTGCGGATGCCCATGGTGGGAAAATAGGCGGCGTCCGCGCTGTATATGCCGATGTCGATCGGCTCGGGATGGCCCGGCACGCCGACGCTGGTGCTCGACTGGTTGCCGGTGTTGACGCCGATGCCGGTGCGCGCGGCGGCTTCCACGCCGGGCACCGCCAGAATCTGCTGGATCAGGGCGTCCTGCCGGCCCGTGAGGCTGGAGGCGCCGATGCCGGCGACCTGCAGCAGCCCGTCCCGCTTGAAGCCGGGATCGAGCGAGCGGGCATAGAGAGTCTGGCCATAGACGATGGCGGTACAGGCCATGAGGCCGATCGATACCGCGAACTGCACCACGACCAGCACGCCGCGCAGCCGCCCGGACCCCTCGGCCTCGGACGCCGACTTGTTCGCCTTGAGCACGCGGGCCGGCTGGAAGCGCGACAGATAGAGGCCGGGATAGAGGCCGCCCACCGCGCCGACCACCAGCACCAGCGCGAGGATCGGCAGCAGTAGCCCGCCGGCGCCGAAATAATGCAGCTCGAGATCGGCATCGAGGAAATGGGCGAACCATGGCACCGCGATTTCCGCCAGAGCCAGCGCGACCAGCGTGGCGATGCCGGTGAGGAGGATCGATTCGCCCAGGAACTGCGCGACGAGCTGCGGCCGAGTGGCGCCCAGCACCTTGCGCAGCGCCACCTCGCGCGCCCGCTGGCTTGCGCGGGCGGTGGCGAGATTGGTGAAGTTCATGCACGCCATGGCCAGGATCATCACGGCGACCACCGAGAAGGTGATGATGGTGGTCCGGTCGTTGCCCGGCGTCATCGCGCTGTTCTGGGCCTTGCCGAGATGAACGTCGCGGACGTTGACGAGCTCATAGGTGCGATAGTCGCCCTGGTTCGTGCGCTGGCCGTTGGTGGTGTCGTCGGGGATGTTGCGCTTCTTCCACGCGTCGAACTGGCTGTTGATCGCGGCGACATCCACGCCCGGCTTGAGCTTGGCGTAGACCCAGCCGGCGGTCCAGCCCCAGCGGTTGAGGAAGGCCTCGTTGTTGCCCTGCGCGTAGAGGCTTGGCATGTCCGCGCGCAGCAGCATGCCGAAGGCCATGTGCGAGTTCCTGGGCAGGTCCCTGAACACGCCGGTGATGCGATAGTCGGCCTTCACACCCATGATGATGGTGCTCAGCGTCTGACCGACCACATCACTTTTGCCGAAGAAGCGGATCGCTTCCTTCTCGCTCAGGATCGCCGTGCCGGGACGCGACAGCGCCCGGTCATTGCCATGCAGCATCGGCAGCGCGACCACATCGAGGAAAGGGCCGTCGACCAGATAGGCGTCCTCGGGCGAATAGGCTTGCCCGTCCTTGATGACCGTGACGTTGACGCCGCCGCCCACATAGATCGCGTGCTCGATCTGGGGGAAATCCTTGATGAGCGCCGCCTTGGTGACATAGGGCACGCCCTGGTTCTCGAAGCTGTCGAAACTGGACGGGCTGCGATAGCTGCTCTGGAACTGGAACACCCGGTCATTGTCCGGCAGCCAGTCGTCATAGCTGCTCTCGTAGCGCACATAGAGCAGGATCATCAGGCAGGCGGCGATGCCGATCGCCAGGCCAAAGATGTTGATGAAGGCATAGACCTTGTTCTTGGCCAAGGCCCGCAGGCCCACCGTCAGATAGTTGCGCCACATGGCTGCGTCCTTCCCGTTCCGATCCCGTCTTCCCTCACGCCGCGCGGCGGCGCTCCTGCAGGATGCGCCCGTCGAGCATGTTGACGATGCGCCCCGCATAGTCGGCATGGGCGGGCGAGTGTGTCACCATGACGATGGTCGAGCCCTCGGTATTGAGCTGCTGGATCATACGCATCACTTCCTCGCCATGCTGGGTGTCGAGATTGCCGGTCGGCTCGTCCGCCAGGATGAGCTTGGGCTCGGCGACGAGCGCGCGGGCGACCGCAACGCGCTGCTGCTGGCCACCGGAGAGCTGGCTGGGGAAATGCTTGGCCCGGTGGGCGATGCCGACCCGGTCCATCACCGCCTCGACGCGCGCCTTGCGCTCGGAGGGCGCCACCTTGTGATAGAGCAGCGCCAGCTCGATATTGTCGCGCACGGAGAGTTCATCGACCAGATTGAAGCTCTGGAAGATGAAGCCGATATTCTCCTTGCGTACCACCGCCAGCTTCGTCTCGGAGAGGCCGGCGACCTCCTGCCCGTCGAACAGGTAAGAGCCGCCCGTGGGACTGTCGAGCATGCCGATCATGTTGAGCAGGGTGGACTTGCCGCAGCCCGAAGGCCCCATGATCGCCACGAACTCGCCCGTGGCGATGTCCAGGTCGATGGCGTCGAGGGCCGTCGTCTGCACCGTATCGGTGCGGTAGACGCGGGAGAGGTCGCGCATGCGCAGCATCATGGGGTGTCCTTTCATTTCGCGAGGTCGAGGCGGCTCTTGTCGGTGTAGCCGGTATAGGGTGAGGTGATGACGCGATCGCCGGGGCTGAGGCCGTCGAGCACTTCGATATAATCGCTGTTGCGCCGGCCGAGCCGCACGTTGCGCCGTTCCGCGCTGCGCCCGTTCGGCGCGACTACGAACACCCAGGCGCCCTGCGTGTCGTTGTAGAAGCCGCCGGCCGGCAGGAGCAGCGCCGGGGTGGGATCGCTGAGCGTCAGCCGCGCCTGCAGGCTCTGGCCGCGCTGGATCTGCTCCGGCTCGGCGCCGACGAACTGCAGGTCGACCTGGAACTGGCCGTTCTGCACCTGCGGATAGATTTTCGTCACGCGGGCCGTGTAATGCTTGCTGCCCCAGTCGACGGCGGCTCGTTGGCCCAGCGAGACGCGGCCGAGGTAGAATTCGTCCACGCCGGCTTGCAGCTTGTTGTGACCGGGGGAATCGATCTGGCCGATGCGCTCGCCGCGCTGGAGCGACTGGCCGACCTGGATGTTGAAGCCCGAGAGCTGGCCGTCCACCGGCGCGCGCAGGTTGAGCGCCTCCAGGTTCATATGCGCCAGTTGCAGGCTGGATTGCAGCGACTCCACGGATTCGCGCAGCTGGGCGAGCTGGCGGCCCTGCATCTGGGTGTTGGACTGCTGGGTGCGGCGCAGCACGGCGGCCCGCCTCACCTCGAAATCATATTGGTCCTGCGTGTCGGCAAACTGCCGCCGCGAGACGAAGCCCTGCTCGGCGAGCGGCGATTCCAGGTGGAGCTGGCGTTTCGCCTTCTCCATGGCGAGGCGGGATTCGAGCACGGCGCGCTCGTCGGCGAGCTGGGTCTGGGCCAGTGCCAGTTCCTGGCTGCGCATCGCGTTGATCTGCTGCTCCACTTCCGCCTGGTCGCGCAGCGTGGAGAGCTGGAGATCGGCATTGGACAGCACGGCGATGAGCTGTCCCTTGCGGACCGCCGCGCCATCCTCGACCAGCATCCTGTCGACGCGGCCGCCCTCCAGGGAATCGATGAACACGGTGAGCAGCGGCGTCACCCTGGCGCGCAGGGGGATGAAATCGTCGAACGTGCCGCGCTTCACTTCCGAGATGGCGAGTTGGGCGCTCTGCACCGTCTGGCTCGATCCGCTCGGCGCGAACCACCAGAAGCCGGCGCCGAGCAGCGCCAGCGCCACCGCGCCGCCGATCCACTTGAACCGCGCGGGCAGGCGGCGGTTTTCCACCGCCTGGTCCATGCCGCTGCCGCTCGCTGGGCTGGCGGGCGCATCCTCTTTCCTGTCCGTCCTGATCCGCACGATGCTCATGCCGCCGCTGGTCGCAAGCTTCATGCCATTCACCGCGCGTGCGACAATGTCCCGTCCGATCACGAGAAACCGCCCCGCCCACTGTCCGTTTTCGGACGCTGGTGTTCGAAATCGAACGCCAGCCGGATGACGGCGGCGGTCAGCACGATGCGCGTGCGCTCCTGCCCGATGTCCAGATCGAGCCCCAGCGGGCGATCGCCTCCCGTCCCGCGCAGCCCCAGCAACAGCAGGGACAGCATCGCCAGGACGGCGAGGATGCTGCTGCGTTTCTTGTCCATGGGAGCGTTCCTTTCGGCTCTTCGCGTTGCGGTTGCCCTAGGGGCATGATCCATGGAGCATGAGCCGTGCCAGTTTCGATTTTTCGCGCAAATCCATGAGGCTGGCGAACTGGCACGCATTTTGATTGTCCGAAATCGCACAGTCACCTTATGGGAACGGACAGATGGAGCGCAGCAGCGAATTCGATCTCTGCATCGTCGTCGACGATGACGAGGACATCCTCATGGCGGCGCGCATGCTGCTGCGGGGCCTGTTCGCCGAGGTCGTCACCGTCCGCGCGCCGCAGGAGGCGATGCCGCTGCTCGCCCGCAAGCCCGAGGTCGTGCTGCTCGACGCCAACTTCGCGCGCGGCGCCACCGACGCCGCCGAGGGCCTCGCCTGGCTGGATCGGATGCTGCTCGCGGATCCCGATCTGGTCGTGGTGATGATCACCGCTCATGCCGGCGTGCAGATCGCCGTCGCGGCCATGAAGCGCGGCGCGACCGACTTCGTCTCCAAGCCCTGGGCGAACGAGCGGCTGCTCGCCACGGTGCGCACCGCCGCCATGCTGCGCCGCTCCCGATCGGCGGTCTCGACCGAGCGCGGCAAGGTGGCCACGGTCGCCAGCTCCGGCACCGGCGAGACACCGCTGCTCGGCGACGCGCCGGCCATGGCGCGGGTCCACAGTCTCATCGCGCGCGCGGGACCGACCGACGCCAATGTGCTGATCCTGGGCGAGAACGGCACCGGCAAGGAACTGGTCGCCCGCGCCCTGCACCGTGCCTCGCTGCGCGCCGAGCGGGCGATGGTGACGGTGGACCTGGGCGCCATTTCTGAGGAGCTGATCGATTCCGAGCTGTTTGGCCATGTGAAAGGCGCCTTCACCGATGCGCGCGCTGACCGCGTCGGCCGGATCGAGGCGGCGGACGGCGGCACGCTGTTCCTGGACGAGATCGGCAATCTGCCGCTGCACCTCCAGCCCAAGCTGCTGACCGCGCTCGAACAGCGCAAGGTGACACCAGTGGGCGCCAACAAGCCGGTGCCGGTGGACATCCGCGTGATCGCCGCGACCAATATGAGCCGCGACCGCCTCACCGACGAGGGGTATTTCCGACAGGACCTGTTGTTCCGCCTCAACACTGTCGAGATCGACCTGCCGCCGCTGCGCGAGCGGCGCGAGGACATTCCCCTGCTCGTCGCGCATTTCCTCGCCCTCTACGCGCGGCGCTACGACCGGCCGCCGCCCGAGCTGAGCGAGGCGGCGCGCGACGCGCTGACGGCGCATGACTGGCCCGGCAATGTCCGCGCGCTGCGCCATGCCGTCGAGCGCGCGGTGATCCTCTCGAACGGCGGCCCGCTTCAGCCAGACGATTTCCCGCTGAGCGCCGGCGCGCCGCGCGTGCCGGTGACCGCGCCCGCCGTGCCGCTACCCGCCGAAACCGCCGACCTCAATCTCGACCGGACGGAAAAACGCATGGTCGAGGAAGCCCTGCGCAAGCATGGCTACAACATCTCGCTGGCGGCGGCCGAACTGGGCCTCTCCCGCGCGGCGCTCTATCGGCGCATGGAAAAACATGGGCTCTGATCGCCGCTTCACGCTCGTGCTGGCGGGCTGGGTCGCCCTGCTGGGCGCGGCGCTGGCCGCCAGCGTCAGCGCCTTCATGCTGCCGGGGCTGGGCGCAGGGCGGATCGTTGCCCTGCTCGGCGTGGCCGGCGCGACGGCGGGCCTATGGCTGCATGTCCGCCAGACCAACCGCACGGTGGCGCGCTTCATCGAGGCGCTGCGCTTCGGCGACAGCGCGACCCGCTTCGGGCTGGAGCGGGGCGCGGGCTTCGGCGAGCTGGGCCAGGCGCTGGATGCCGCCATGGCGCGCGCCCATGCGCGGCAGGAGGTGATGACGGGCGAGCTGCGTTTCCTGGAAGCGCTGGTCGACGACATGCCGATCGCCCTGCTCACCGTGGATGCGGAGGGGCAGGTGACGCCCGCCAACAAGGCCGCGCGCCGCCTGTTCCGCGATGTGGAGGGTGCCCGCGCGGAGGATTATGCCCGTTACAGCGCCACGCTGGCGCGCCAGCTCGCCGAGGGCGGATCGGGCGAGACCATGTTGCTGATCGCGCTCGACGGCATGCCGCAGAATGTGCTGGTCCGTCAGGCCAGCCTGGACCGGCTGGGCCGCCGCACCAGCGTCGTCACTGTCCAGCCCGTGCAGGGCATGCTGAATGCGGTGGAGGCCGCCGCCCAGACCGATCTGGTGCGCGTGCTCACCCATGAGATTCTCAATTCGCTGACCCCCGTCACCTCCCTGGCGGAGACCGCGGCGGGGCTGCTCCAGGCGCCGGACCTCGCCGCCGAGCCGCGCATCGCCGATGCCCGCGCCGCCGTCGTCGCGCTCGCCCGCCGTGCCTCGGGCCTCTCCCATTTCATCGAGGCCTATCGCGCCATCGCCCGCTCGCCCGAGGTGCGGCGCCAGCGCTTCCTCGCGCGCCCTTGGGCCGAAGAGCTGGTCCGCATCTTCGCGGCGGAAGCGGCCGAGGTGCCGATCATGCTGATCGTCGAGCCGCGGGACCTGCCGGTGGACGCGGACCCGGACCTGCTCGCGCAAGTCGTCATCAATCTGCTGCGCAATGCCCGGCAGGCGATGGAGGGCCACACCGACACGCCGCACATCACCCTGCGCCTGAAGCCCTATGGACAGGCGGTGCTGCTCGAGGTGGAGGATTGCGGCCCCGGCGTCCCGCCCGCGCTGCGCCACGACATCTTCCTGCCCTTCTTCACCACCCGCGCCAACGGCACCGGCGTCGGCCTCAACCTCGCCCGGCAGATCGCCATCGCGCATGACGGCACGATCGAGGTGCGCGACGCAGCCGGGGGCGGCGCCCTGATCCGCCTGGCCCTGCCGCGCGCCTGATCGGTCCTTTTTCGACACCACCGCGATCCGGCGCATTTTTAGCCCTTGCCTCGAAGGACGGTGCACGGCATAGGCGCCGGACCTGAAAATCGGGCCGCCAGCGGCGTCCCGACATGGATGGCCCCTTCGTCTAGCGGTTAGGACGCGGCCCTTTCACGGCTGAAACACGGGTTCGATTCCCGTAGGGGTCACCATAAACGCCAGAATGTCCCGGAATTGGGCAGAAATGGCGGATTTCATACATTTAGACGTGCTCACTGGTCACAATTTTGTGATACAAAGAGGCATGGAAAAAATGGCTGATATGCAACGGCTGTTGAAGCGTGGAGACACTTACCACTATCACCGCCGCGTTCCGCTCCACCTTGTCGATATAGTCGGCAAGAAGTTTGTTCGCCGTGCGCTGGGCACTGACAGCCCCAAGGAAGCGCGCCGCCGCCGCACCTTGGAAGACGCCCGCACCGAAGCAATGTTTCGGGAAGCGGAAAAGGGCATCAAGCCCGGCGCGAGCCGCGCAGGCGTGTCGCTGGACACCCTCACCGGCTATGTGCGGGAGACGGTGGAAGAGATGGACCGCAAAGCGTCCGAACAGCTGGCCCTCTCCCCTCCCGCTGACAAACGGCAGTTGGCGGACATGGTGCAGGATGCCGAAGTCCAGCTTGGCATCCTGACCAGTCCCGGCGACCCCCGGCAGGATGAGTTCGTGGCCAGCGTCACCGACCGCATTGCCTATGCCCATGGTGCAGACCTGACCGACGCCGCCCTTGTCGCGCAATTCGCAGAAGTCGTGCGGCGGGGCTTGGTGGAAGTCACCCGTCGCCATATCGGGCGGCTGACCAACGATAACGGCAGCGCCTTCCATGATGCGGCGTTTGATCCCGCAGCACCGCCGCCCGCCGCTGCAAGCGTGGCCACGCTCGACACCGACATTGTGGACGGCTGGGCAGCAGAGCGGAAACCTTCACAAAAGGCCGTGGACAGTTGCCGGAGCGAAACCCGCAAGTTCCTCGTCCATACCGGGCCGAAGGCCGTGGGCGACATAACGCGGCAAGACGTGTTGAGCTACAAGGCCGCGATGATCGCGGACGGCCAAAGTCCTGCCAACATCAAGACCCGGCTAAGCCGCCTCAATACCGTGCTGGGCTGGGCCGCCGAAAACGGGCACCTTGCCGCGAACCCAGCCAAAGGCATCACCATCAAGGTGCCGAAGAAGAGCAAGGACAAGCGCCAGCCCTTCGACGCAAACGACCTGAACGCGATCTTCGCCGGTCCTGTTCATGCGGACGGCGACCGTCCCCTTCGCGGGCGCGGGGATGCTTCCTACTGGCTCCCGCTGCTGGCGCTGTTCAGCGGGGCGCGTCTGGAGGAAATGGCCCAGCTTCGTCCCCATGACGTGGTCCAGCACACCTACACCGATGGCGACGGGCAGACCCGGCAAAGCTGGTTCATCAAGATTGTCGAGGTGGATGGCGAAGACGGAACCAGCGTCAAAACCGCAGGCAGCGAACGCCTTGTCCCTGTGCATCCCGTGCTGGAAGAACTTGGCTTCATCGCCTTCGTGAAAGCCCAGCAGCAGGCCGGACACGCCCGCCTGTTCCATCTGTTGAAGCCGGGAGCTTATGGGAAGCTGGGCAACAAGTGGGGCGAATGGTGGAGCGGCTACATGCGCGGCGTCATCGGCATCACCGACAAGCGCAAGGTTTTCCATAGCTTCCGCCACACCTTCAAGGATATGGCCCGGCATTGTGGCCTGCCCGAAGGCGTGGCCCGCCAGATTATGGGCCATAGCGGCGAGGACGTGGCCGATGATTACGGCAACGGCCATGCCCTGTTCCAGCTTGTCGAGGGCATGGCGAAGGTGAAAGCTGTGGGCGTTAACCTGCCCGCACCGCCAGCCGTCTAGCTATACCGGGCTGGGCTAAGATTTATCCCACCCTATCAGCAATCCGTTGCACGGGCGCAGTGAGTTGCCCACCCTTGAAAGAGAAAACCCCCACCTTGCCGGGCGGGGGCTTTCAGGAACGCCGGAAACCGACGCTGACTATCACCAGCGACACTACCCCCGGCGCTCCATCCACGCAACACCGGAAGGAGCCAGAACCGTGTCCAATGTCGTGCCCCTCATTGCCAGCGCGCAGGCCAAGGCCAAGATGAAAAAGGCCCTGACCAAGGGCCAGACCAAGGCCAAGACCGCCAAGGCCCCCGCAAGCCAGATAAAGGCCGTCGAGAACGCCATGAAGGCAGCGCGGAAGGCCAAGACCCAACTGGGGGCACCGGGGCATCTGGCACGATGCCGATTTCTGGTTGGCAACCATTGGGGCGCTGCTGCCCTGCTATACCGTCTGGCTGGCCAATGGCGTGATATTAAGCGGAAGTGGAATGGCAAACGTGGTCCCTGCCTCGCCATGTCGCGGGCAGAATTAGCATCGGCGGCTGGATTGGGGTCTAGGGAGATCGAAACAGCCCTGAAACGAGTTCGATCCTATGCCTTCCATATCGTCCAGATTGAGAACGAGGGCGAAGGGCGGCACAAGAAAATGTGCGTTTATTTTGACCCGATTGCCTATGCCGAAGAGATGGAAAAAATCGGTTATGAGATCGCCGCTACGGCTCAAGATGGGCTGTCCGTTTTTGACATCAAATAGGGCGCAAACGTAATCTTAAAATTACGTCTAGGCGGATAATTCATAACAGGTAAGGAGAAACAGGTAAGAGACTTCCTACTACTCCTATCTAACGATAGAAGTAGCAGGTGCATCCCGCTTCGCTGCGCTCACGGGCCGCAACAGTTCCCGAACGTTCGTCCGGGGAAGGCAGTGGGGGATACATGCTAACGCATGTCTCCCGCTGGGAAGTGTCCATGCTTCGCATGTCCCCTTTCCCGTGACCTCCTCACCCCAAAGCCCCTAGGTTCCACGCGCCGAGAATTATTGACCACGCCCGGCACCTGTGCCACAAGATCAGCAGCGCATCAGACCCGTAACGCATCGGGGAAAGCTGACCAGCTTTCGGATGACATGAAACCCATGTCCACCATCCGAAAGTCCGCGCCTTGTTTTCGTTCTTCTCTCGCAAGCCAGATGAACCATCCGCGTCTGTCGCGGATGAAGTCCGCTCGCTTGCCGAACCGACCGCGTTTGACTTCGCTGTATTCGGGGCCGTGCCTTCCCTCGCTGGCGTGGCCGTCAATCCCTCCACCGCCATGCGCGTCCCTGCCGTTGCGGCAGGCGTCAAGGCACTGGCCGAGGCCACCGGCATCCTTCCGCTGCCTGTCTATCGTCGCGGCGAAGACGCCTCCCGTGACCGCGACAACAGCCACCCCGCCTATCGCCTGCTGAACCTTGATGCGAACCCGTGGACACGGGGGCCGCAGCTTCGCGAACTGCTAACAGCCGACGCCATAGCCTACGGCGACGGGTTCGCGCTGATCGTGCGGGACGGCACGGGCGACCCCCGCGAGCTTCACCGTATCCACCCCACTGCCGTTGCCGTCGAAATCGACCGTCTCACCGGCGAACCGCGTTATCGCGTCACGACCGATGCGGGCCAGCGGCTTGTCGGGTTCATGGACATGCTGCACCTGCGCGCCCCGGCCACAACCTGCACGGATGGCGTGTCTGGCGTGTCGCCGCTGATGCAGGCCCGTGACGCCATCGGCCTGCTGATCGTGCTGCAAGGCCATGCCTGTCGCCTGTTCGCCAACGGCGGGCGTCCGTCCGGCATCCTGTCCTTCCCCCAGAAGTTGGGCGCTGAAGTCGCCAAGCGCATCCGCGATAGCTGGCGCACCGCGACATCGGGCAGCAGCGCAGGCGGCACCGCTGTTCTGGAGGAAGGCGGCACCTTCACCCCGCTGGCCTTCAGCAGCGTGGATAATCAATATCTGGAAATCTGGCAGCTTTCCTTGACGGAAGTGGCCCGCGTTCTTCGCGTCCCGCCCGTCCTGCTGATGGACTACACCCGCCAGACTTGGGCCAATGCAGAGACGGGCGGCCAGCAGTTCCTTACCTATTCGCTCGCCCCTTGGCTGGCCCGCTGGGAAGCCGAAGTTACTCTGAAGCTGATCCCTGCTGAAGATCGGGACAGCATCTTCGTGGAGCATCTGACGGACGCCTTGCTGCGCGCCGACTTCGCCACCCGTGCCACGGCATATTCGCAGTATCGTGCGGCTGGCGTCCTGACCGCGAACGAGGTTCGCCGGGGCCTGAACCTGCCCCCGCTGCCGGGCGGCGACGTGCTGCAAAACCCGTTCACCACCACCGGCAAAGATGCAGGAGGCGCGACCGATGCAGCCTGAAGCCCCCAGCCATCGCCAGTTCTTCGGGGACCGGGAACGGGCCTTCGCCCTCCCGCCCGAACTGATCGTGGAGCTTGAACGCATCACGGGCACGGGCATCGGCGGCCTGTGCCGTCGCCTGTTCAGCGGCGACTTCCACCACCGAGAAATCATCGAAACTATCCGGCTGGGCCTGATCGGCGGGGGCGAAAACCCCGAACCCGCCGCCGCGCTGATCGCTGCCTATGCCGCCGCCCGCCCGCTGGCCGAAACCTATCCGCTGGCCGTGGCGATCTTGGAAACCGCTTGGTTCGGGCAATCGCAGGAGCAGGCCAATGGGTAGCGGATTGGGGTCCGCCCAGCGGGCCGTCATGGCCATATTCGAGGATGAGCCGGACGCCCGGCTGACCGTCAAGGAAGTCGCGGCCCGTGTCTATCCGGGCAAGGACATCACACGCGGCGACACCAACAACATCGGGCGCGTCCTGCGCCAGCTTGCCCCGGTTATCGGGCTGGCATCGTGCCGCGTCCGCATCCCCGATCATTTCGGCTGGCGTCATGTCTGGGGGCGCAAATGACTGCACCCGTGACACTGATTGCGCCGGACGTGCTGGATTGCGAAGTCCGGTTCGCGCCGCCAGCCGATGACGGCACGATTGAGGGCATCGCTGTCCGGTTCAACACCGTGGACAGCTATCGCACCAGCTTCGACGCCCGTGCCTTCGCATGGGACGGGAAAAGCCTGCCCCTGCTGTGGAGCCATCGCGCCGATGAAGTCGTGGGCAGCGTCCATAGCGTAGCCGTCGAGGCTGATGGCCTGAAGGTTCGCGGCAAGCTCAATCTGGAAGTCCAGCGCGCCCGTGAAGTCCGGGCCATGCTGATCGCCGGGGACGTGTCCGGCCTGTCCATCGGCTTCCGTCGCCTGAAGGACGAAAGCCGCGCCGGGGGCATCCGCCACATCACGCAAGCCCGGCTTGTGGAAGTCTCATTCGTCGCGGTCCCCAGCGTTCCCGGCTCCCGCGTCACGTCCGTCCGCACCGTGCCGGACCTGTCCATCCTCAATCGCACCATCACCAACGCCATCGCCGCCCTGAAAGGAAAATGACCGTGACCCTTCATAACCCCATCGAAATCCGCAGCGCGCAGCCCATCGAAACCCGCGAACAGCAGCAGGATGACCCGCTGGCCGCAGTCGTCGCGGGCGTGGAGGAACTGCGTTCCGCCGCCGAACAGCACCGCGCCCAGCTTGATGAGCGGCTGGCGACTGAAACCCGCACCATCGGGGACCGCATCGCCGCGCTGGAAACCCGGCTCAATCGTCCTGGCATCGGCCAGCAGCAGCAGCAACGGCAGGACGAACCGGCAGTCGAACAGCGGGCGTTCAACAGCTTCGTCCGCACGGGCGTCGAGCGCATGGGGGCCGATGAAGTCCGCGCCCTGACCGTCTCGACCGATGCGAACGGCGGCTATCTGGCCCCGGAACAGTTTGTCCGGGAACTGGACCGCAACCTTGTGCTGTTCAGCCCGATCCGCACCGCTGCCCGCGTGTCGCCCGCCAGCGCCGGGGAAATCATCCTGCCCAAGCGCACCGGCACGATGACCGCAAGCTGGGGCGGCGAAACCACGCCCGCCACCAGCACCCAGCCCGCCTACGGGCAGCAGTCCATCAACGTCTATGAGCTGAAATGCTATGTGGACGTGTCCAACACCCTGCTGGAGGACGCCGCGTTCAACCTTGAAGCCGAACTGGCTTTCGACTTCGCGGAAGAGTTCGGACGGGCGGAAGGCGCGGCCTTCGTCACGGGCGACGGCAGCGGCAAGCCCAACGGCCTGCTGAACACCACCGGGCTGACCGGCATCACCGCAGCCGCCGCGAACTTCACGGCGGACGAACTGATCGACCTGTATCACGCGCTGCCCGGCGCTTATGCCGCCCGTGCCGTCTGGGCAATGAACCGCACCACCATCGGGGCTGTCCGCAAGCTCAAGAACAGCGGCGGGGACTATCTGTGGCGCGAGCCGATCAGCGAGGGCAACCCGGCGACCATCTTGGGCCGTCCCGTTGTCGAGTTCCCGGACATGCCGGATGCCGATGCCGAGGAAATCCCCATCGTCTTCGGGGATTTCGGTTCGGGCTTCCGCATCTTCGACCGCGTGAACCTGTCCGTCCTGCGCGATCCCTACAGCCAGCAGGTGAACGGGCTTGTCCGCTTTCATGCGCGCCGTCGCGTGGGCGGCGGCGTCACCAAGGCCGAAGCCTTCCGCACCCTCACCATGCCCGAATGATCCGAACCGGGGGCGGCGGCTTTCGTCGCCCCCAGCCTGCTGCCCCCATCTGAAAGGTTCATGCGATGACCGTCCACACCAATGCAAAGTCCCGCCTGTTCATCGGCGCGGCGAACAATACCATCAGCGAACTGGCCGATTTCGAGGCCGAAGACTGGCTGGAAATCAAGGAAGTCGAGGACATTGGCGAATTTGGCGTCGAGGGGTCCGAACAGACCTTCCTTTCGCTGGCCGATGGCTATGTCCGCAAGTTGAAAGGCTCGCTTAATTCCGGCACCCTTGAAGTGATCGCCGGGCGTGATCCTTCGGACCCCGGCCAGAACCGTGCCCGTGCCGCTGCTGGCGATTGGTTCAAATATCCCTTCAAGGTGGAACTGAACGACAAGCCGACGCCGGACGGCACCAATACCATCTATTATTTCCGTGCGCCGGTCATGTCCGCCAAGTCGAATTACGGCAACGCGGACAACATCGTGAAGACCACCTTCGCGCTGTCCATTGACGGGGCAATTCTGGAACTGCCCGCCGCCCCGACCATCACCATGTCCCCGGCTGCTGGCGCGCTCACGCCCGCCGAAGAGGATAGCGCCTACACCGTCACCATCGCGGCGACGGGCGGCGCTGGCACCCCGTCCTATGCCATCACGGCGGGCGCGCTTCCGACCGGGCTGACCCTGAACAGCGCCACCGGCGAAATTAGCGGCACCCCTACGGCGGCGGGGAATTACAGCTTCACCGTGACGGCGACGTTCGACGGGGCGGGCACCGCGTCCGCCGCCTACACGCTGACCGTTGAGGCATAAGAACGGGATGATGCGGCTGGCCGTGCCGATCATCGTCATCTTGGCGGGCGAGGCTGTAACGCTTCGTCCGTCACTGGCCTGCGCCATGCAGCTTGAACGCCGCCCCGGTTCCTTCAAGGGGCTGCTGGACGAGATCGCGGACGATAGCCTGTCCGCCGCCAGCGCGATCATCGCGCCGCATCATTCCCATCCCATGCTTGCCAGCAGGATCATGGATGCCGGGCTGGACCGCCTGCGCCCGGTCCTGATTGATTATGTGCTGCAATGCGCGGGGATCGACCCGGACGCCGAGGCCACGGGCGACGGCCCCGGCCTGTCCTTCGCGGACCACCTCCAGCAGCTTTACCGCATCGGTTCCGGCTGGCTGGGCTGGACCCCGGATGCCACGCTGGACGCCACCCCCTCCGAAATCATGGAAGCCTATCGGGGCCGCATGGACATGCTGAAGGCGATCTTCGGCAGCGCCGATGATGAACCACGCCAGCCCGACACCCGCAATCTGGACGACAAGTTCCGGGCGGCGTTCGGTTCCTTCGGCACCATCGTCGTCAACCGGGGGACAGCATGATGGCGCAGGGCCGGGAATATTGGGCGGGCATGGTCCGCGAACTGATCGCGGAAAAGGGCGTGTCCTATCGCGAGCTTTCACGGGCAACGGGCGTTCACCGCGCCACACTGCGCCGCTGGCTGAACCTTGGCAGCAGCCACATGCCCATCACCACGCTGGAAACCCTGCTGGCATATCTGGGCTATGAACTGGACGCCATCAGGCGGGAAGATGGCCATAGCGTTCGCCGGGGGACGGAATAATGCCCGTGCGCGCTCCCTCCATCCGCGCTTGCGGCTGCGTCGTGCCGTCCGGCCAGCGTTGCCAGCACATGATTGCCCGCGACCGGGACCGGAAGGCCCGACACGATCAGCACCGCCCCAGCGCCCGGCAGCGTGGTTATGATAGCAAATGGGATCAGGCCCGCGCCGCGTTCCTGAAGGCGCATCCCCGTTGCGTCATGTGCGGCAACCCCAGCCGCGTCGTGGATCATGTCACCCCGCATCGTGGCGACCGCAAGCTGTTCTGGCAGCGGTCCAACTGGCAGGCCCTATGCACCCCCTGCCATTCCAGCCGGAAGCAATCGCAGGAGGCCCGCCGATGACGCGCCGCCTGTTCACCTATCAGGGCGCTGGCCGGTCCATCCGGGAGATAGCGGGCATGGTGGGCATGAAGCCCAGCACCCTGCATTTCCGGCTGTGCGTGAAAGGCATGTCCGTCGCGGACGCCATCGCCATGCCCATCACCCCGAAGCATCGCCTGAACCCCGAAGGCAGGAAACCCCGGCTCTATGAGTTCCGGGGCCAGATGCTGGACGCCAAGACCATCGCCACTATGATCGGCAGGCATCGTGATACCGTATATCGCCGCGTCGTGGGCAACCGCGTGCTGGACATCGGGGAAAGTCCCGATCCCTACACCGGCTTTCAGGACGCCCCCAGCACGGCCATCCTGATAACCCATGACGGCGAAATCCATCCCGCAGCCGAGTGGGCAAGGCGCATGGGGATCAGCAAGGAAACCGTCTATTCCCGCATAGCGCATGGCTGGACGCCTTCGCGGGCAATCACCACGCCCCCAGACCCGCGCTTCGCCATGCGGACCATCAAGGTGCGAAACCTTCGCATCATCCGCCGCATCGCCTCCACCTTCAGGCCCATGACCGGGGGGCACCTTTCAACTTTCGCCAATTCCTTGGGGACCGGCGCGGGGAGGCACGCGCATCATCTGCAATCAGGAAAACCGGCATGACCATCATTACCGTGGCGGACGCCAAGGCCCATATGAATATCACCGGGGAAGCCGATGACGCCCTGATTGCCGACAAGATCGCGGCGGCGGAAGCGTGGATTGGCCAGTTCATCGGCACGGCGCTGGACGATGCCGGGGCCTTCCCGGACGGCACCCCCGAACCGCTGAAGGAAGCCACCCGCCAGCTTGTCGCCCATATGTATGAGCAGCGGGAAGCCGTGCTGATCGGCATCGCGTCTGATGAAGTGCCGTTCGGCGTTGCGGACCTGATCCGTCCTTATCGGGATTGGGCGTTCTGATGAGCGCGCAGCTATCCCGCCTGTCCAAACGCCTTGCGGCCATCCCCAAGGCCGTGCGTTCCGCCGTGCATCCGTCCCTGACCCAGTCGGGGGAGGAACTGGCCCAGCGGATGCGGCACCTTGCCCCCGAAGACACCGGGGCGCTGAAGGACAGCATTGCCGTCACCCCGCCCGGACAGGCCACGCCGCCCTATAGCCAGCCGGGCGGTTCCACCGTCGCCCGTGATAATCAGGTATTGGTGACGGCGGGCAACAGCGACGTACGCTATCCGCATTTGCAGGAATACGGCACGGCCAACGCCCCGGCGCAGCCGTTCTTCTGGCCTGCCTATCGCCTGACGAAAAAGCGCATCGGCAACCGTGTGAAGCGGGCCATCCGCAAGGCTGTGAAGGAGGCGCGCTGATGGAACCCAGCCTTGCCCTTCAGAAAGCCATCCGCGCCCGGCTGATCGGCACCCCGGCCGTGACGGCCTTGGTGCCCGCCGCCAATGTGCTGGACAAGAACAGCCGCCCGGAAGTCTTCCCGTCCATCATCATCGGGGAGGCCCAGACCGTGCCGGGCGATGGCCTTGCCCGCACCCGCTACACCGTCTTTGCCGACCTTCACCTGTGGCAGACCGAACCGGGGCTGGCTTTCGTGAAGGGCGTGGCGAGCGCGCTGTGGGGCGCGTTTCGGACGCCCTTCTACACGATAGACGGGCACCATGTTGCGGACCTGCATATCACGTCCAGCCGCTTCATCCGCGATCCCGATGGCCTGCATTCGCATGGCATCATCAGCGTGGAAGCCCAGCTTGTGGAGCTTGTGCCATGAGGGCGGGCAAGCTGGACCGCAGCATCACCATCGAGCGCGTGACTACGACCGTGGACGACTTCGGCACCCCCGTTTCGGGCTGGGCCACCGTCGCCACCGTGCGGGCGCAGCGCATCCAGTCCACGACCGAAGAGTTCATGCGGTCCTTCGGGGCCAGCAGCGAAACCGCCGTGATATTCCGCATTCGGCACATGGACGGCCTGACCCTTGCCGATCGCGTGAAGGAAGGTTCCGCCATCTTCGACGTGAAGGAGATCAAGGAACTTGGGCGGCGCGAAGGGCTGGAACTTCGCTGCACGGCGACGGGGGGATGATCCGTGCCCATCAAGATCATCCGCAAGAAGAAAGTAAGTGCCGATCCACCGGCCATTGATTGCACCGCGCCCGATCCGCTTGTCTGCCACAATCCCTTCCCCGACATCCCGGACCCGTTCGGCTATGGGCAGCGGGCCGTCGATTTCCTTCGCGGGCTGAAGCACCCCAAGTCCCGCCTTCCGGGCGGCGCGTTCCAGCTAGACCCGTGGCAGGAAAAGATAGTCCGCCAGATTTATGGCCCATGCGACGAGTTCGGCAATCGCATCATCCAGTCCGTTGTCATCATGGTGCCCCGTGGCAACCGGAAGACCAGTCTGGCCGCTGCCCTGACCCTGTTGCACACCATCGGGCCGGAAGCCGTGCCGGGCGGCGAAGTCCTGCTGGCTGCTGCCGATCAGAAACAGGCGAAGATTGGATTGCAGGAAGCCATCGGCCTTATTCAGGCCGGGGAGCATGAACTGTGGCGCAAGGGACAGGGCAATGTCCGCTTCGACGCCGCCCATCAAATCAAGCTCCAGGAATATAAGAACCGCATTAGCTTTCCGAACGGTTCGTGGCTGGAGGCGCTGTCAAACGACGCGGGAACCCAGCATGGCCGCACCCCCGTCTTTGCCCTGTGCGATGAAATCCACGCATGGCGGAAGCGTGACCTGTGGGACGTGATCGACACCGGCCTTGCCAAGGTGGACAACAGCCTGCGCATCACCATCACCACGGCAGGCCGGGGGCAGGAGAATGTCGCCTTCCAAGTCATCGACTATGCCCGCCGCGTGGCGCGGGGCGAGATCGACGACCCCAGCACCTTGGCCGTCCTGTATGAAACGCCCGCCGATGCCGATTGGCAGGATGAAAGCCTGTGGCACCTCGCCAATCCCGGCCTTGCCCATGGCTATCCCAGCCTGTCGGGCCTGCGCCGCATCGCCCGTGCCGCAGCCAACAGCCCAGCCGACCGGGACGCCTTCCGACAACTGCATCTGAATGTCTGGCTGGGCCATAGCTCCACGCCCTTCGTGGACATGCCCATCTATGACATCGGGGCCAGCCCCTTCGATCTGGCCGAGCTGGAGGGCGAACCCTGCTGGCTGGGCGTGGACCTGTCGAGCAATTCGGACCTGACCGTCATCGTCGCCGCATGGCGGGACGGCAATGGCGGCTATATCGTCCACCCTTGGTTTTTCTGCCCGGAAGATAATCTGCAACGCCGTGCCGACCGGGATGGCGTTCCCTATCCCTATTGGGCGGAACAGGGCTTCATCGAACCGACGCCGGGCAATGTCGTGGACTTCCGGCATGTGGAAGACACCATCCGCGACCTGTGCCAGCGGTTCGACGTGCGGGAAATCGCCTTCGACCCGCACCTTGCCCGCAACATGCTGAACAACCTGTTGGAGGATGGCTTTCCCGCCGTCGAGATGCGGCAGGGCTGGATAACGATGGCCCCGGCCATCAAGGAACTGGAACGGGCCATCATCGCGGGCAAATTCCAGCATGGCGGGCATCCCGTCCTGCGCTGGAACTTCGACAATATCGCTGTCGAAACCGATAAGGCGGGGAACAAGTCCTTCCACAAGGGCAAGAGCCGGGACCGCATCGACGGCGCTGTTGCTTCCGCCATGGCCGTCGCCCGTGCCGCGACCGGGGAGGACACCCGCTCAATTTATGAAACCGATGACCGGGCCGATGGCCTGCTGATTTTCTAGGGGACGCATCATGGCCACCGAAACAGAACAGCTTGTCGTTTCTCTTGAAGCCCGCATTCGGGACTTTGAGCGCAATTTCCAGCGCGCCAACCGGGCGGCGAATGATAATTTCGGCAAGATCGAAAACCGCGCCCGCGTATCGGCCCGCCGCATGGAAAAGAGCATGGCGGACGCTGCCACCGGCATGGGCAACCGCCTGAAGGGGCTGGCCGGTTCGCTGGCCGCTGCCTTTTCCGCCCGTGAACTGATTTCCCTGACGGACAGCTACACCCGGTTCCAGAACAGCCTTCGCGTGGCGGGCGTCGAGGGCGCGAACCTCAAATTGGTGCAGGATCAGCTATTCGCATCGGCGCAGCGTTACGGCGTGGAACTGGAAACGCTGGGCCAGCTTTATGGCCGGGCATCGCAGGCCGCTGTATCGCTGGGGGCATCGCAAAGCGATCTGCTGAAGTTCACCGATAACATTTCCGCCGCCGTGAAGGTGCAAGGCGGTTCCGTTCAGGAAGCATCGGGCGCGCTGCTGCAACTGTCGCAAGCCCTGCAAAGCGGGACGGTTCGGGCCGAAGAATTTAATTCCATCAATGAAGGGCTGTTCCCGGTCCTTCAGGCCGTCGCGGCGGGCAATGAACGGTTCGGCGGTTCCGTCGCCAAGCTGCGCGCCGAAGTCATGGCGGGCACCGTGTCCAGCCGGGAGTTCTTCGAGGCGTTCCAAGCGGGCGCGCCCATGCTGGAGGAACGCGCCGCCAAGTCCGTCCTGACCACCAGCGCGGCGTTCCAGACCCTTCGCAATGCCTTGGTGCAGTATTTCGGGGAAGCGGACAAATCCAACGGTTCCACCGCTGCCCTTGCCGAAGCCATCAAGATGCTGGCCGATAATCTGGACATCGTGATCCCGGCGATTGCCACCCTGTCCGGGGCGCTGGGCATCGGCTTCGTCGTCAATGCCGCCCGTGCCGCCGTCGCTGCCCGTGGCGTGGGCGCGGCGCTGCTGGGGGCGTTCGGCGGACCCGTGGGCATCGCCATCACCGGCATCACCGTCGCCCTTGTCGGACTGGCATCCGAAACCGCCAAGACGCGGGCCGCGCTTGATGGCGTGGAAGCCATCACCAGCGATGCCGCTCGTGCGCTGAACGATGCGCGGGGCAAGGCGGACAGTGCCGCCACGGGCGTCCGGGGCGTGGGCAGCGAAGCCGCCGCATCGGAAACCAAGGTGCGGTCCTTCGCCGGGGCCGTGGGCGAAGCGGCGCAGGAACTTTATAATCTGGCCCGCGCCCGGCAGGCAGCCTTGATTTCCGATCTGGAGGCCAAGCGGCAACAGGCCAGCCTTCAATATAGCGAACTGTGGGGCCAGACCCGACGCGGCCTTGATGCCCGTGTCCGGGGAGACGGTTCTATCCGGCATCAGATATTCAGCCTTGACGGCTGGAAAGCGGACCTGACCCGGCTGGGCCGTTCCATCGGGATGCTGGAAGACCCGGAAGCCGAGCTTCAGGACGGCATGAAAGGCCTGAAAGAGGCCATGGCGAATTATGATGCCGCCATTGCCGAAGCGTCCCGCAATCTGGAGCGGTTCGCCACCAATCCCCGCGCCCCAGCCGCATCCGGGGGGCGGCCCAGCGGCACCGGGCGGACCCGCACCGGCAAGACCGATGCCGAGCGGGCGGCAGAAGCCGAAAAGCGGCTTCAGGAACGCATCCAACAGGCCACCGACGACTTGCGCCTTCAGCTTCGCCTTGCCGATCTACGCGCCGAAGGGCTGGACGTTCAGGCGGACAAGGAACAGGCCATCGCCAGCATCCGGGGGCAATTCCCCGAATTGGTGAACACCGAAAACACCGCCCTGAAGGAACAGCTTGCCCTTATGGAAGGGCTGGCCATCGCCGCCGTGGACCGGGCCGAAGCCCAGCGGCAGGCGCAGGAACAGAAAGAGCGGGATGAAACCTATTCCGGCATCATCGGGGATGGTCAGAACTTCATCCGCGATCAGGGCAATGAGTTGCAGGCGATGGGTATGGACCCGCAAGCGGCATCCGCATTCCTGCATGAACAGGATATGCTCAATCAGGCCCAGCAGCAGGGCATTGAACTGACAGCAGGCCAGCGCGCCGAGATCGCCCAGCTTGCCCAAGGCATGGCCGCTGCCGAAGCCGCCACCACCGCCTTTGCCCAAGCCCAGCGCAACGCCGCCGAGCTATCGCGGTTCTTCGGGGACAGCGCCGTGGACGCCCTGCATGGCGTCATCACCGGCACCAAGAGCGCCCGGCAGTCCATCCTTGATATGACCAGCGCCCTTATCAAGATGGCCCTGCAATCCATGCTGCTGGGCAGCGGTCCTATGGCTGGCCTGTTCGGCGGCCCCGCTGGGGGACTTGGGGGTGTCATTGGCGGGCTGCTGGGCTTTGCCGAGGGCGGCCATATCCGAGGCCCAGGAACGTCCACCAGTGACAGCATCCCCATCATGGCCAGCAACGGGGAATATATCATCAACGCCAAGCAGGCCCGGAAGCATCTGCCATTGCTGGAGGCGATCAACAGCGGAAAGGCCCCGGCCTTCGCCACGGGCGGACGCATCGGCGCGAGCCTGTCCAACACCTATGCCCCCAGCGTCAATGTGAACGTGTCGGGCGGGCAGGACGCCCGCGTTGCCCGTCAAATCGCTGATGCCGTGGGACAGGCCCTTGATAGCCGCCGCCCGGACACCTTCCGCCGTTCCGAAGCCCAGACCCTTACAAAACTAGGGCAGGAAATGAGCCGCCAAGTCCAGCGCAACGGCTAAGTGGCACTGCTTGTCGACAATCCAACCAAGTTGGGTCAACCTAGGGCAAGTTGCTGCTGTTCCAACCCTTTCTCGCCAGCGAATGTAGAGTATTCTGCGCCTAGGCCAAGCTCATCTGCAACGCGCTCAAGGGATATTCTTTTTAGAATGTCTGCCGTTATCGGTCGCTTTTCGTCATGAAAAACCATTGAACCGAGAAATTCCTCGTAGGGTTCAGACTGGATCAATGACATGATAAAATCTGCTTCTATCTCCTCTTTACATGACAGGAAATAAATAGTGTCATCTAGTACAACCGGCCTCCCTTCATTTGGACCGATCTTTGTGAACTTCAGGTTTTTATAGAAACCTGATATAGCGACCTTCCAAGGCGCAAACGTGTAGGAACCAACACCAAAGATTGAGAAGCGGGGCTTGCCACGGTAAATTACGCTGCCCCGGCCATCCAATTTGGCAGCATGATTGGTTAGATATGCCCATGTTCGGGGAGCAGTTTCAGCAATGCCTGACGTGTCTTCTCCAATCTCTCTCTGTGGAACTATCATGAACCGCCCCGCACTGACCCGGCCCTTTGCAATGTCTGAGCTTTTGAGCATAGGATAGACAAAATCCCGCTCTATGCTGACGCGTTCACCGAGGCCATTGACCAAATGCCCGTCATCGTCATGCGACAGTTCCATAATCTTTGAACAGTCATGTTTGACCCCGGACCTCCAAACATAGGTCCGATTATTGCCAATTAGGTGGCGGTAACGAGTGTAGCCAGCAACATTTGAGACAAGCACACCATCGTGAAACCCGATTGTCGATTGGGGACAATCAGAAGACAAGCTGTCATAGACATCACAATCTTGTGAGATTTCACCTTGCTTGACAGGTAAGACGAAAAGGCAAGCATCAACAGCCGCGCCAAAATGGCGCATCGCGTCCACCTTATAAATTGCAGCACGGCCCACTTCATCACGTTGCCGCCACGCTTGCCGCAGCACCTTCCGGGCTACGGATGTCTTGACCAGCATTGCTATCCAGCCGCAACGCTTCTTGAGCCAATCAAGCTGTTGAAGAAGCATCCATTCCGAGATGTCGAAGTTGGCCTTGCCGGTTATCGCGTCGAGACCCTGATGGCCTTGAAAGTTGCTCTTAACCGGAAGATTTGTGCTGTTTAATATGCCAAGCTCAGCATTGGTTACCCACGGCGGGTTGCCCAGCACTAGCCAAGGCCCGCCGTCCCGGCTCAAGACGGCATCCCAGTCCACCGCGAAGAAGTCGCCCCGCTCGACCTGTCCAGCCTCGCCCAGTCGCTCGCTGGCCTCCGCAACATACACATCATTGAGTTCCACGCCCAAGCGGGTCCGTGCGTTGGGAAAGGCCGTGGCAGCCGCTGCAAGGAATGCACCTTTGCCGCAAGTCGGCTCTAATACCGCAGGTGCAGCAATGCCCCGCCGTGTCAGCACCGTGCATACTTCGGTCGCGAGCGCATCCGGGGTCTGGAAATCCCCATATTGCCAAATGTCACGATGCTTGGGGGTGGCCATGCTCAACGAACCCGTTGGATGCCGTTGACGGCCCCTGCCTGAGTGATGACCCGCCCATACTGAAGTCGCCATTGCAGCGCATTGGAGATTGTGAGGTAGCCCTGTAGCGGCGGCTCTTTCAGCACTGCTTCCGCGATATTTCGGGCCTCAATTTCATCTACCGGCAGGTTTTTATCCTGAATAAAGGCAACGATGTCATCCTCGTTGCCGTCGTTCTCCACGATCTGGCGCAGGCCTCGTGTCATCTGAAAATCAGCGGTTCGGCTCTTGTCCACAAAAATCGTGTGCATCATGTTCAGGCGACCCGTCTGGGCTGCCGCATCGTCCGTTTTTTCGTAAACAAACACAATCAAATGATACCCAAGACCGTATATCTTCTGCCTCGCAGACCTGAAGGGGCAAGAGGATTGCGGCTGCCTGATACTTGTGACTTTGATATCAACATCTAGGCTTGGAATATCGATGCCTGATGCTGAATTGCCAGCTCCAAACGCATAGCGTTCCAATAGATAAGACGTGAACTTGTGTTCAAGGTATGTTCCAACTGCCTTGCCGTCCGTAACGCCATAGAGTGCTGGCTCATCATATTTGCTTTCTACTTCAGCAAAATCAGCCGCTTCCGAGCAAAGTATATCCAGCGTTAGCAATGTCTTATTCGACAACTCATACCCCCTTTTGCAGCGCGGCCCGCTCTTCTCGCTCGCAGCCAATGAAGCAAGAGCTTCGACAATGTGCGGAAATTCCCGAACCATCTACAAATTGCGGCTTTCCTTGGCAACCTCATTGTGATACAAACCAAGAACCAGACACGCCTAAGTTCTTGAAATGTGGTGCATCAAGGGGGCCTAATAGCCCCTCCCGTAGGGGTCACCAGATAGCGCTCTGAATTCATTACGTGATTTCCTCACGCGCGAACAACCAAGCGCAACCGCTTGACTTTTCACCAAGACCCTGTGGGCAGTCGCCCATCCTGAATGGTGGGACCGAATGTGGTTTACCGCTCGCGGCGCCATGGGGATGTTGCCGTCCAATAAGATGATCCGGCGACGCAGCGACGCGCCGGCAATGGAGTTGGAGCTATGACGGCCAAGGAGAGCGTGAAGATCGAGGCGGCGCCCGCCCCCAGGGAGTCGGTGCCAGGCGCCGAGGCGCAGCCGGAGCAGAACTTCCGCTTCTACGACAACCGTCAGAAATATCTGATGTTCGTGAATACCTGTTCGGAGAAATGGATCGTCTCCGAGCGGGTCGAGAAGGAACTGGACGCGCTTTCCCCCCGCCCGCCGGCCGTGCGCTTCTTCGATGCCGGCATGGGCGACGGCACCGTGCTCGCCCGTGTGCTGCGCGCCATGCACCGCAAGTTCGAGCGCTTCCCCTTCTTCATTGCCGGCAAGGAGATCAGCCTGGAGGATGTGCGCCTCACGCTCGATAAGATGCCGGACCGCTTCCTCGAGCATCCCGAGATGGTGTTCGCCTTCACCAACATCTCCTATGCCGACGCGCCCTGGCTGCAGCCCTCCAATCCCGAGGCAGCGAAAGCGATGGTCTGGAAGGAGGTCGCGCTGCAGGGTTCGACCACGGCGGAGTTCGAGCGGCAGATCCTGGAACTCCAGCCCTTCCTCGCCGAGAACTGGCGCACCAAGGTCAGCGACAAGACCGGCAGCATGATCCCGGAGACGCCCGCGACCGTCATCCTCTACCGCCAGGACTGCAAGTTCCTGCTCGACCAGGTGATCCCGCGCAAGGATGCGCCGCGCGCCGATTTCGACCTGGCGCTGGCGAGCCAGCCCTTCCGCCTGCGCGCACGGACCGACTTCAAGGCGCGGCGCGTGCTGGCGCCGCTGGCGCGAGCGCTGGGGCCGGGCGGCCGGCTGCTCGGCATCCATTCGGCCGGCAATGATCCCGGCATCGAGATCGTGCAGCGCATCTGGCCCGGCGAGGACCCGTTCACCACCTCGCGCCGCGAGCTGCTCGATGCGACGCGCGATGCGCTGGGCGAGGAGGCCGCACGCTTCCGCTTCGATCCCCTGCCCAATCGCGACGCGCTGTTCCGCTACGAGATGCACACGCTGCCGCACGAGATCGACAATGAGAGCGCCTCGATCGGCACGTCCACCCTGCTCGCCGCCTGGAACGCGGCCACCTATGTGGCGCAGATCGACGACGAGCGGCTCGCCCGCGCGATGAGCAACAGCAATTATCTCGACGCCACGCGCGAAGTGCTGCGCAAGAATGGCGAGCTGTGGTTCAACGACGAGAGCTATATCATCGAACGGCTTCGCTAGGCGCGCCGCCCTTCCCCTTCACCATTTCACCCCATTGCCGGAAAGAAGGACATCCCATGCGCGGTAGTTATTTATTCACGTCGGAGAGTGTGTCGGAGGGGCATCCTGACAAGGTGTCGGACCAGATCAGCGATGCGATTGTGGACCTGTTTCTGGGGAAGGACCCGGAGGCGCGTGTGGCG
>Ga0180223_1000502_pt1 | contig 48487 bp, 48 predicted proteins | sample eDN5th30CKraftOP_FD_151337 | JGI IMG/M metagenome (GOLD analysis project Ga0180223, IMG submission 151337) | Enriched Organic Plus compost microbial communities from Emeryville, California, USA - eDNA 5th pass 30_C Kraft OP (version 2) (version 2) ... | reverse complement strand
GCCTCCCGAGCCGGAACCCGAGATCGAACCCGAACCCGAGGAAGAGCCGCCGCCCGAGCCTGAACCCGAGCCTGTGGTGGAAGAGCCCGAGCCCGAGTCCATCACGCCCGAGCCGCCGCCCAAGCCAAAACCCAAGCCCAAGCCGAAACCCAGGCCCAAGCCTGTTCCCGTGCCCATCGAGGCGCCGCCCGGCCCTCCCGCGCCTCCTTCGGGGGGGGGCGCCACCACGGCTACGCCCAAGGCGCCGGAACCGCCACCGGACAACAAGCCCCGGCTGATAGGCAGGGTGGACTACCTGGGACGCCGGCCCAACCCGGAGTATCCGCGCGCCTCGCTGCGCCGGGGCGAGACCGGCCGGGTCGTCATCCGGGTGCTGATTTCGCCGCAGGGCGATGTGGCCGAGGCCTCCATACAATCGTCGTCGGGCTATTCCCGCCTGGACGCGTCGGCGCTGCGCGCCGCCCGCACGGCGAAATTCAAGCCGTACACCGAAAACGGCGTGGCATACCCCGCGTTGGCCGATATTCCATTTGACTTCGTTATATAGGAACTAGCATGTTCGATCTTCTACACGGCGCCTTGCACGTACTGGCGCAGGTTGGCCAGGCGACGACCGATGCCGCGGCATCGGCTGCCCCGGCTGCCTCGGCCCTGACTGATGCGGCCAGCAGCGCCGCGCCCGCCGCCGCGGCGCTGTCCGATGCCGCCACCGCCGCCGCGCCTGGCTTGGTCGACACCACGGCCCAGGGGGTTGCGCAGGGCGGCATGCTGCACTTCATCTCCCAAAGCGACCTGGTGGGCAAAAGCCTGTTCGCGATATTGGTCCTGATGTCGCTGATCAGTTGGTACCTGATTTTCGTCAAGTCCTTCATGAACTGGCGCGCGCGCCGCCATTCGGCCCGCTTCCTCAACCAGTTCTGGGCGGCCAGCTCGCTGGAGCAGGTCGAGAACGAGCTCAGCACGCACGGGGCGACCGAGCCTTTTTCGCACCTGGCCAGCCATGCCATCCACGCGCGCAACCATCACGCCAAGTATGGCGCCGTCAAGCTCGAGGAAAAGGGCTCGACCGGCGCATTCGTCACCCGCACCATCCGCAAGGTCATCGACGAAGAAACCGCCAAGCTGGAAAACGGCCTGACGGTGCTGGCGTCCATCGGCTCCACCGCGCCTTTTGTCGGCCTGTTCGGCACGGTGTGGGGCGTCTACCATGCCCTCATCAACATCGGCATGTCCGACGGCGTCACCGTGAACCGCATCGCGGGGCCGGTGGGCGAAGCCCTCATCATGACCGGCCTGGGCCTGGCCGTGGCCATCCCGGCCGTGCTGGCCTACAATGCCTTCGTGCGCGGCAACCGCGTCTACCTGGCTCGGCTGGACGCTTTTGCCCACGACCTGTTCACCTTCCTGTCCACGGGGCAGCAATACTCCGAGAATCGCACCAAGGTGCGCGGCATCGCCTCGGCGGCCGCCAAAAAGGGTGAGTAAAAATGGCTTTCGGAAGCTTCGACAACAAAGGCGCGGGCCACACCATGTCGGAAATCAACATGGTTCCGCTCATCGACGTGATGCTGGTGCTGCTGGTGATCTTCATCATCACGGCGCCGCTGCTCAGTCATTCCATCAAGATCAACGTCCCGCAGGTCACCGCCGACCCGGTCGAGCAGGAGCCGAAAGTCATCGACCTGGCGGTCAATGACCAGGGGCAGCTGTTCTGGAATGAAAAGCCGGTGTTGCTCGAAGAGCTTACCCCCCGGCTCAAGGCCGAGGCGGCCCAGGACCCGCAGCCCCAGCTGCGCATCCGCGCCGACCTGAACACGCGCTACGAGGTCCTGGCTGAAATCATGGGCAGCGCCAAGGTGTCGGGCCTGAAGCGGGTCGGCTTCATTACCCGTCCGGCCGATAACCAGGCTTCGTCCGGCGGCGCGCAGGGCGACGAGGCCCAGGCCGGCGACCAGGCTGCCGCGCAGGGCGGGGGCAAGCCGGCGGCCGGCCCGGCCGCCCAGCCCGGGGCTTCCGGCCCGCCTGCAGGGCCCGCGCCGGCTCGATAGGTTTTCGGCGCATTGCGCGTCGCCTTCCGGGCCCGATCCCATGCCTTGCGCGGGGATCGGGCTCAGTCCATTGTCAGGTTTGTAACGCCGGGGGCCGAATGGCCGCGCGGGCCACGACGCGGCGGGCAGTTCGATATAGAATCACGGCATGCGAGTTCTAGTAATCGAAGACGACACCACCCTGGGCCATGCTTTGCAAGAGTTCCTGGTGGGGCAGGGTTATGCGGTCGACTGGCTCAAGGACGGCGAACACGTGCCGGGCGCTGTCGCCGGACAGGCCTATGATCTTCTGCTTCTCGACCTGAATCTCCCGGGCATCAGCGGCCTGGATGTCCTGCGCCAACTGCGCAGCGGCGGGGACCAGGTGCCGGTGCTCATCCTTACTGCCCGGGACGGCCTCGAAGACCGCGTCGCGGGGCTGGACGCCGGCGCCGACGACTACGTCACCAAACCCTTCGAGCTGGCCGAGCTGGCGGCCCGGGTGCGCGCTTTCGCACGGCGCCGGGCGGGCCAGGCCCAGCCTCTGCTCGAGGCCGGGCCTCTGGTGTTCGACACGGTGGGCCGCGAAGTGCGGGCCAACGGCCAGCGCCTGGCATTGTCGGTGCGTGAGCTTTCCGTGCTGGAAATGCTGATGGGGCGCGCCGGCCGCGTCGTCACCAAGCGCCAGATCGTCAATTCGCTTTCGGCATGGGACGCGGACTTCAGCGAAAACGCCGTCGAAGTCTATGTGTACCGCCTGCGCAAGCGCCTGGAGGGTACGGGCGCGGCCATCCAGACCGTGCGCGGATTCGGCTATCTGCTCGACATCGAAAGTGCCGTCTAATTCAAAAAAAAAATCTGTACTTCGCCGGCTGGCCGAGTCCACTCCGCCGGGCTCGCTGGCCCGCCATCTGATTCTGCGGCTGCTGCCCCCGGTATTGCTGCTGGTGGTGCTCGACCTGGCGATAACCTGGATCGTCACCACGCAGATAGACCTCGAGGTCTGGCTGCTGCGCGATATTTTCTGGGCGATGCTGCTCAGCCAGTTCCTGTTGATGGCGCTGTTCGCCTGGGTGCTGATATCGGGCGTGCGTTCGGGCCTCAAGTCCATCAGCCGCCTGTCCGAAGAAATCAACCAGCGCTCGGTCGATGACCTGCAGCCCCTGGACGTCACCGGCCTGAGCACCGAGATCGCCCCGGTGGTGATGCGGGTCAACAATCTGCTGGTCCGCCTGAACGACGCCATGCAGGCCCAGCGGCGCTTCGTGGGCCATGCGGCGCATCAGCTGCGCACGCCGCTCAGCGGCCTGAAGCTGGAATCCGAACTGATGCTGGCGCGGGACCTGCCCGACGATGTGCGCCAGCGCGCCGAACGCATCAAGACCGTGTCCGACCGCATGATACGCATGGGCCAGCAGTTGCTGGTCCTGGCGCGCACCGATTCTTCGTCGCGGCCGCAGGACAGCTTCCAGCGGCTGGACCTGGCCGAATGGGTGCGCACCGCGGGGGCCGAATGGGTGCCGGCCGCGCGGGCGCGCCATATCGACCTGCAACTGGTCGCGCCGGACGAGCCGGTGTGGATAGACGCCGACCCGCTGCTGCTGGACGAACTTCTGGGCAACCTTATCGACAATGCCTTGCGCTACGCCGGCGACGCCGCCTGGATACGGCTGTATGTCAGCGCCACGCCACCCTCGCTGGCGGTCGAGGACAACGGGCAAGGCATCGACCCCGCCGATCACGACCGCGTCTTCGACGCCTTTTACCGCTCTCCCAAGGCCGAAGCGGGCGGTTCGGGCCTGGGGCTGGCCATCGTGCGCGAAATAGCGCGGGCGCACGGCGCATGGTGGAGCCTCGCCAGCCGACCGCAATTTCCGGGCACGCGCATCAGCATTGTCTTTCCGGGCCCGCGCATCGGCGCCAATCTGAACAGGCTGGATTCCTGACATGAACACGACTTCCGACCACAAATCGGCAAGCAGGCCGGCGACTTCGCCGGGCGCGGCGTTGCTGGTAGGCGCCCTGGGCGTCGTCTATGGCGACATCGGCACCAGTCCCCTGTACGCCATCCGGGCTTCCCTTTCGAGCTTCGCGGTCCTGGACACCGAACACATACTGGGCGTCTTGTCCATCCTGTTCTGGATGCTGATACTGGTGGTGTCGCTGAAGTATGTCGCGCTCATGCTGCGGGCCGACAACCGCGGCGAGGGCGGCACGCTGGCCCTGATGGAGCTTGCGGTAAGAGGCATTGCCGGCGGGCGCCGCTGGACGCTGACCATACTCGGCCTGATAGGGGCCTGTCTGTTCTATGGCGACAGCATCATCACCCCCGCGATTTCGGTGCTGTCGGCGGTCGAGGGCATAAGCATTGTGTCGCATACGCTGGACGAGTGGGTGGTGCCTTTCTCGGTGCTGATCATCGCCTGCCTCTTCGCCATCCAGTCGCGCGGGACGGGCGCCATGGGCAAGCTGTTCGGCCCCATCATGCTGTTCTGGTTTCTTGCCCTGGGCGTGCTGGGGGGCTGGCACATCGCGCAGGCGCCGCAAGTGCTGCAGGCCCTGAACCCCTGGTGGGCCTATACCTTTATTTCCCACGCGCCCCTGGATACCTTTCTGCTGCTGGGCGCCGTGGTGCTGGCGCTGACCGGCGCCGAGACGCTGTACGCCGACATGGGCCATTTCGGGCGCTCGGCCATACGGCGCGCCTGGTTCGGCCTGGTCCTGCCTTCGCTGGTGCTGTGCTACTTTGGCCAGGGCGCGCTGCTGCTGGGCGATCCCGCGGCCATCCGCAATCCGTTCTTCCTGATGGCGCCCGGCTGGGCGCTGGCGCCGCTGGTGGGCCTGGCAACGGTGGCCACCATCATCGCCTCGCAGGCCGTCATCTCGGGCGCTTTTTCCGTTACGCGGCAGGCCGTCCAGCTGGGTTTCTGGCCGCGCATGGCCATCCTGCACACCTCGGCCAAGGAAGAAGGGCAGATCTACCTGCCGCGCGTCAACCTGCTGCTGTGCGTGGCGGTCATCGTACTCGTGGTGGGCTTCGGTTCGTCCGACCGCCTGACCCATACCTATGGCTTCGCCGTCACCGGGACCATGCTGATGACCTCGCTGCTGGCCTTCCATGTGCTGCCCAGGCGGGCGCATGGGGTGCGGCGCGTCCTGTGGATGGCCCTGCTCAGTGTATTCCTGCTGCTCGACATACTGCTGTTCGCATCCAATACACTGAAGGTGGGCGACGGCGGCTGGCTGCCCCTGGCTGTGGGCATATCCCTGTTGACCCTGATGGTGACCTGGAAACAGGGGCGCCAGCGCATCCACGAAGCGCTGGCCGACGGGCAGCCTCCGCTGAGGGAATTCATGGAGGGCATCGAGGCGTATCCCCCCACACGGGTGCCGGGCACGGCCGTCTTCATGAGCATGATCGTCAATACCGTGCCGCCGGCGCTGCTGCACAACCTCAAGCACAACAAGGTGTTGCACGAGCAGGTGATTTTCCTGACCGTCCAAAGCGCGGACGTGCCCTATGTATCGTTCAGCGAGCGCTTCAAGCTGGAAAAGCTCAGCCGCGGCAGCTGGCAGGTGACGGCGCGCTGGGGCTTCAAGCAGGAGCCCAACGTGCCGCAATTGCTGGAACAGTTGGGCCAGGAGCATCCCGAACTGAATCTCGAGCCCATGCAGACGTCATTCTATCTGTCCAGGCAGTCCATCATCGTGGTGCGCAAAGTGCCGCTGTACCTGCGGTGGCGGCGCAGCCTGTTCGCCTTCATGGCGCGCAACGCCAGCCGCAGCACGCGGTTCTACAAGATACCGCCGAACAGGGTGGTGGAAATGGGAATGCAGGTGGAGCTGTAGCACCCGCGCCGCTCGGCGGCGCGGGGTAGCGGGACCTTACTGCACGGTGCCCGCGCGAGGCAGGGTGCGAACGGCCGGATCGACCGTGGTGGGAGTGATGATGGTCGTCTTGGTGGTGGTTTCGCCGGGGATGGTGATCTCGGTCTGGCGCAATATGCCGCCGCCGGCCACGCTGCCCTGTACGGTCGTGTTCTGGCTGGATGTCATCTGGGCGACGCAGTCTTCGCGCTGGCCTGCCGGCAGCGCCTGGCAGCGCGCGGTGGCGTTCTGCTCGAACGAGCCGCCGCGCACCAGGCGCTGGCGCCGGGCTTCTTGCAGGGCGGCGCCAGCCTCGCGCTTGCAGGTGGCGACGTCCTGGCCGCTCTGGCCGGATTCGCAGCGCTGAAGGTCCATTTTGTACCGGGCATTGAGGTCGGCCGAACCCGCGCCGGACGCGTTGCCGTTGGCGGCAAGGGCGGCGGCCGAAAACAGGCACGCGCCGGCTGCGCAAAAGGCCAGGGCGTGTCGACGCAACGTTGCGGATCTGTGATTCATATTCATCTCCTTAGGACAGAGTCTCGCAGCCACAATGACTGGAATTGGCAAAACTGGCTTACCGGATCAGTATAGAAGAATGTATCGGAAGGCCGGTTACAAAATGTTTTGCCGCGCCTCAATCGTCCGGGACGGGCCGGCGCGGGTCGCGCCGCAGGCCGGCCTGCATCAGCAGGATGGCGGTGACCGGCGAAACCAGGACCAGAAACATCAGGATGAGCAGTTCGTGCAGCACGGGGCGGCTTGCTACGGCCGACGACACCAGCACGGAAGTCGCCAGCACACTGCCCGCGCCCATGGTGTTGCCCAGCGTGACGGCGTGCAGGCGGGAGTAGAAGCGCTTCAGGCGCAGCAGGCCCAGCGAGCCCGTCAGTGTCAGGACCCCGGCCAGCACCAGCAGCACAGTGCCCGGCAGGCTGACCCACAGTGGCAGGTCGTTCATCATGGCTCTATGACCTCGCCGCGCAGCAGAAACTTGGCCATGGCCGCCGAACTGACGAAGCCGAACATGCTGATCAGCAGTGCAATGTCGAAATACAGGCGGGTGCCGAACTGCACGCCCAGCACCAGGATGATGAGCATGCCGTTCACGTACATGGTGTCCAGGGCCAGCACACGGTCCTGGGGCGTGGGGCCGCGCAGCAGCTGTATGGCGGCGCATATCAGGGCCAGCGCGAAGCAGCACAGGGCGAACATGCCGGCCCAGTAAAGTACGGTGGTCATTCAAAGATCTCCATGAGTGGTCTTTCGTAGCGCTGCTGGATGAGCCGGATCCAGTACGCTTCGTCCTGAAGGTCGAGCACATGCAGGGTCAGTATGTTGGACTGCTCCGATAGCCCGGCCCACACGGTGCCCGGGGTGTAGGTGATGATGCATGCCAGCGCCGCCCTGGCATGCGGGTCGCGCATGCGCAGCGGAATCTTCATGAAGCCGGGGCTGTGCGATTGGGGTCCCAGCCATATCAGCCGCGCCACGACAAAGTTCGAATGGATGATGTCGCGCACCACGCGGCAGAACAGCCGGGCGATGGCCAGCGGGCGCTTGGGCCGCGAGCGCAGAGGGCGCAACGCCATGGCGGCCCAGGCCAGCAGCAGCGCCAGCACCCCGCCCAGCACCAGATGCCCGGCCGAGACCGAGTTGTTCAGCAGCAGCCATATGGCAAGCAGTACCGCGGGCAGTGTCAGCCAGTTCAGCACATTTTTCATGGCGCCTCCGTGCCGAGCTTGCGTACGGGCTCGCGCGCGAATACCGAGTCGACATAGGCCTGGGGCCGGTCCAGCGAAAGGGCGGTGTCGTTCAGGTAGGCCATGACCGGACCGGCCCAGATGGCCAGCCCCAGGCAGCCCAGCAGCAGCACGCCCACCGGCGCGGCTTCGCTGACCCGCAGGCGCGGCACGACCGAGTCCTCGGCGCTCCAGAACAGTCGGATGCCGGTGCGCGTCAGCGCGATGATGCCGGCAAGGCCGGACAGCAGCACGGTGGCCACCAGCAGCCAGGCGGCCGCGGAGGGGGTGTCGGTGCTGGATGTCTGCAGGGCGGCCGACAGCAGCGAGAACTTGGCCACGAATCCGGACAGCGGAGGCAGGCCCGCCACCAGCAGGGCGCAGCAGATGAAGGCCATGCCCAGAAAGGCCATGGCGGCGGGAATGGCCACGCCGACCACGTCGTCCGAGCGGTCCGGGGACTCAGGGTCGTCCAGGTCGAAGGCCTCGAGACTGACCGCCAGCACGTCGGCGCCGAAGCTGCGTGTGCGCTCGATCATTTCGACCAGCATATAGAAGGCGCCCAGCGCCAGCACGGACGTGATCAGGTAGAACAGCGCGGGCCCGGTCAGCGTGACGCCAGGCATGCCCAGGGCCGCCAGCAGCGTGCCGGACGACATGATGATGCAGTAGCCGATGAGGCGCTCGGCCTGCTGGGTGGCCAGCATGCCCAGGGTGCCGAACAGCAGGGTGGCCAGCCCCAGCGGGAACATCCATTCGCCGCCGAAGGCCGCCGGCGCCCCCGTGGGAAGCAGCAGCGAACCCAGGCGCAGCAGTGCGTAGACGCCCACCTTGGTCATGATGGCGAAAACGGCGGCGACCGGCGGGCTGGCGGAGGCGTAGGCATTGGGCAGCCAGAAGTTCAGAGGCCAGGCCGCGGCCTTGATGAGAAACGCCACGCCCAGGATGGCGGCGGCGGTCTCGAACAGCCGGCGGTCGGGGCCGGCGAGCTGTCCCGCGCGGATGGCCAGATCAGCCATGTTGAGCGTGCCGGTGGCGCCATAGACGAGGGCGATGGCGATGAGCAGCAGGAAGGAGGCCACCAGGTTTGTGGCGATGTAGTGCAGGCCCGCGCTGACCCGCATCTCGCCGGAGCCATGCAGCATCAGGCCGTAGGACGCGGCCAGCAGGACTTCGAAGAACACGAACAGGTTGAACAGATCGCCCGTCAGGAAGGCGCCGTTCAGGCCCATCATCAGCAGCTGGAACAGCGGCAGGAAGTAGACGCCGGCCCGGTCCCAGCGCGCCGTGGAGTAGATGAGCGCGGCCAGGCCCAGCACCGAGCACAGCAGCAGCATGACGGCGGCCAGGCGGTCGGCCACCAGCACGATGCCGAAGGGCGCTGGCCAGTCACCCACCAGATAGACGGCGATGCCGCCAGGCCAGACATGCGGCTCGGCGCCGGCCGCCACCGCCACCAGCTGCACGGCGACCACCAGTTGGGCCAGCACGGACAGGACGGACAGCGCCAGCCGCGTCTTGCGGCGCGATTCCTTCAGCAGCACCAGCAGGGCGCCGGTCAGCAGCGGTATGGCGATGGGCAGTACGGGCAGGTGCGTCATCCAGGCGTTCACAGGTCGGCCTCCCGCCCGTCGACATGGTCGTTGCCGGCAAAGCCGCGCGAGGCCAGCAGCACCACCAGGAACAGCGCCGTGGTGGCAAAGCCGATGACGATGGCCGTCAGCACCAGCGCCTGCGGCACGGGATCGGTGTACAGCGCCGGGTCTATGTCGCCGGTCTTGTCGATGACGGGCGCGGCGCCTACGCGCAGGCGCCCCATGCTGAAGATGAAGAGATTGACGGCATAGGAAAGCAGCGACAGCCCCATGATGAACTGGAAAGTGCGCGGCCGCAGGATCAGCCAGACCCCGGAGGCCGTCAGGATGCCGATGGCGATCGAAAGAATGATTTCCATCAGTGCTGCTCCGTGGTCAGTTCGGTCAGGGCCGGGCGGGCAGGGGCCGCCTTGCGCCTGAAGCGCAGCGACTGGTGGGCCAGCGCGACCAGCACCAGGATGGTGGCGCCGATGACCAGCATGTAGACGCCGGTGTCGAAGAACAGCACGCTGGACAAGTGCACCTCGCCGACCATGGGCAGCGGGATGTCGGTGGCGATCGCCGACATGAAGGGGCGGGCCGCCCACCACGCGGACATGGCCGCGCAGCCGGCCAGGATGAGGCCCAGGGCGATCCATTTCTGCGGCCTTATGCTCTGGCGCGACTCGACCCAGACGACGCCGCCCACCATGTATTGCAGGATGATGGCGGTTGCCATGATGAGGCCGCCGACAAAGCCCCCGCCGGGCAGGTTGTGCCCGCGCAGCAGGAAGAACAGCGACACCATGGCGGCCATGGGGAGCAGCAGGCGACCCAGCACCGCGTGCACCTGCATGGGAGGCGGCGGCAGCAGGGCGTCCGGGTCGGGCTCGGGCTCATGCACGCCGAGGTCGGGGTTGTTGGCACCCTGCTGGCGCCGCAGCGGGCCGTCCTTGATGCTTTCCGGCGGAGGGCGGAAGCGCCGCAGCAGCGCGTACACTGTCAGGGCGACGATGCCCAGGACCGTGATCTCGCCCATGGTGTCGAAGCCGCGGAAATCGACCAGGATGACATTGACTGCGTTGGCCCCGTGCCCTTCGGGCAGGGCATTGCGCAGGAAGAATTCGGCGATGCCCTGCCCGGCGGGACGTGTCAGCACCGCATAGGCCAGCGTCGCCAGGCCCGCGCCGGCCGCGATGGCCACGACCAGGTCGCGTGTGCGCCGCGTGATGGTGCGGGCATTGATGGGGGCGCCGCCGTCCTGGGATTCCACGCGCGGCGGCAGCCAGCGCAGGCCCAGCAGAAGCAGCACGACGGTGACGACTTCGACGGCCAGTTGCGTCAGGGCCAGGTCGGGGGCGGAAAACCACGCGAAGGTCAGCGCGGTGGCCAGTCCCGCGCCGCCGGACAGCGCCAGGGCGGCCAGGCGATGGTATTTTGCCTGGCGCGCGGCACCCACGGCGCACGTTGCGCCGGTCACCCACAGCGCAAGGAAGAACAGGTTGACCGGGGAAGCCAGGTCGGGCTGCAGCCATTGGCCTTTCAGCAGGGGCAGCATCGCCACGGCGATGGTGCCGGCCACGATGATCAGCATCTGCCGCTGCAGCCTGGGCGAATAAACCAGGTTGAGCAGCGAGGCACTGAAGGCATCGATGCCTTCCATCAGGGCTTCGAAGCTGCGCCGCCCGTCCAGGCGGTAGATGACCGGGGTGCGGCCCGGCTTGACGCGGTTCTGGTTCTGCAGCACGTACATGAGCAATATGCCGCCGCCCAGGGCGGTGAAGCTCATGGCCAAGGGCAGGTTCAGGCCGTGCCAGACCTTCAGGTCGTACTGCGGCGTGTCGTTGCCCAGGATGGAAAGGGTGGCGGTCTCCAGCAAGGGGCCCAGCGTGAACTTGGGCAGCATGCCGACCACCAGGCAGGTCAGCACGAGCAGGCCGCTAGGCACCAGCATCCAGAAGGGCGGCTCATGCGGGGCGCGCGGCAGGTCGGTGGCGGGGGGGCCGAAAAACACCTGCTTGATGAAGCGCAGCGAGTAAGTCACGCTGAACGCGCTGGCGACCACCGCCATGAAAGGCAGCACGAATTCCAGCCGCGGGTCGGCGCCCGTCAGGACGGTTTCGGCGAAGAACATCTCTTTGGAGATGAAGCCGTTCAGCAGGGGAACGCCCGCCATCGAGGCCGCCGCCACGACGGCCAGCGTCGCCGTGATGGGCATGGCGCGGCGCAGCCCCGACAGCCGGCCCATGTCGCGCGTGCCGGTTTCATGGTCTACGATGCCGGCGGCCATGAACAGCGATGCCTTGAACGTGGCGTGGTTCATCATGTGGAATATGGCCGCCACCAGCCCGAGCCGGCTGTTCAGCCCCAGCAGCAGGGTGATCAGCCCCAGATGGCTGATGGTGGAATAGGCCAGCACGCCTTTCATGTCCTGCTGGAAGATGGCGGCGTAGGCGCCCAGCACCAGCGAACACAGCCCCGCCGTGCCGATGATGAAGAACCATTGCTCGGTGCCGGCCAGCACGGGCCAGAAGCGGGCCAGCAGAAAGACGCCGGCCTTGACCATGGTGGCCGAGTGAAGATAGGCCGACACGGGCGTGGGCGCGGCCATGGCATTGGGCAGCCATACATGGAAAGGGAACTGGGCGCTTTTGCTCAGCGCCCCAAGGGCGATGAGCGAAAGAATGATGGTGTACCAGGGGTGGGCGCGCACCAGTTCGCCCGAGGCCAGCACCTGGTCCAGGTCGTAGCTGCCGACCACGTGGCCCAGCATGAGTACGCCTCCCAACAGGCAGAGGCCGCCGGCTCCCGTAATGGTGAACGCCATGCGCGCGCCCCGTCTGGCGTCGAGCCGGTGGTTCCAGTACGCGATCAGCATGAAGGAGGACAGGCTGGTCAGTTCCCAGAAGACGACCAGCTGGACGAGATTGCCCGACAGCACCACGCCAAGCATGGCGCCCATGAACAGCTGGAAAAAAGAGAAGAAGCGCGGCACGGGGTCCTTGGGCGACATGTAATAGCGCGCATACAGGACCACCAACGCACCCATCAGGGTGATGAGCAGGGAGAACAGCCAGGCGTAACCGTCCATGCGAAGGTTGAAGTCGATGCTCAGCGCGCCGGGTATCCATGGCATGGATACCTGCAGGATGTCGCCCCGTGCGACCGCGGGGTATTGCAGTATGGTCAGCGTGGCACAGGCCAGCGCCACGATGCCGGCGAGCCAGGCCTCTACATTACGCGCATTGGTGGGCAGCGCGACTGCGATCAGGCTGCCGATAAAGGGTAATGCGAGGATGAGGATCAGCGGCATCTAGGCTCTGGGGAGGTGAGATGTTTCGCTGTAATGATACGATATTTTGCCGGTTTTTCAGGACGCTGAAAGGAAAATAAAACGAAGTTGCATGCTTTGGCTAATCTTGCCGGTCCGGGGGCGAACCATCGCGCGGCGCCTGGTTTCTGTCCAGGGTCTCCAGGCCGAACAGCAGGTAGCCGCTGACGCCCAGGCCGGCCAGCGCCAGCAGCGCCTTGGCCGGCAAACCCGGCGCGACGGCAATGGCAAACAGCAGCGAGACCCACATCATGAGCAGCGCGGCGGCCTTGGCGCCCGCCGGGATGCCGCGTCCCGCCTCGTAGTCGCGCAGGCAGGCGCCAAGCACAGGGTTGCCGGTCAGCCAGCGGTGCATGCGTGAGGACCCGCGCATGAAGCAGGCCGATGCCGCCAGCACGAAAGGCGTCGTGGGCAGCAGCGGCAGGAAGATGCCCGCCACGGCCAGCGCCAGGGCAAGACATCCGAGGGTATTGAACAAAGCTTTCATTGTTGCGCTTTGCCGGTGTTGCGGTGGCCGGCCGTTTATTTTGCGGGAGACTGGCTATCGAGCGCCAGCTTCAGTTAACAGGCCCCTGACCGGTCTGTTGCGCGAACACGTCGAGCCGTCGTGGCGTGACCAGCAGCTTGTCGCCCTGGCGCGGCGCCAGTTGTTGATAGCGTTCGCTGGGGATGACGGCTTCGATGATTTCGTCGGTATCCTCGCGGGACAGTTCCAGCTGGGCCAGCGGCCCTATGGCATGCGCATGCAGAAGCTGGACGATGATGCCCGCGCCGCCCGGCGTGTAGCGCGCGACGTCCAGGTCGTGGGGGCGCACATAGGCCACCCCGGGGCCGTCCCGTACCGGGCTGTGGCCGGGTACCGCAAAGCTTGCCTCGCCGGCGCGCAGGACGCCTTGGCTGACTCGCCCATGCAGGCGATTGACGTGGCCCAGAAAGCCGTACACGAAAGGCGAGGCCGGCTGATTGTAGACTTCGGCGGGGGCGCCGATCTGTTCGACCCTGCCTTTGTTGATGACCACGACCTGGTCGGCGACTTCCAGCGCTTCTTCCTGGTCGTGGGTGACGAAGATGCTGGTGACGTGCAGTTCGTCATGCAGCCGGCGCAGCCAGCGGCGCAGCTCTTTGCGCACTTTGGCGTCCAGCGCCCCGAAGGGCTCGTCCAGCAACAGCACGCGCGGTTCGACCGCCAGCGCCCGCGCCAAGGCGATGCGCTGGCGCTGTCCGCCGGACAGGCTGGAAGGGTACTGGTCGGCCAGCCAGCCCAGTTGAACCAGGTCCAGCAGGCGCGTGACGCGCTCGCGTATCTCGCCGGCCGAAGGCCGGGTGGCGCGTGGTTTGACACGCAAGCCGAAGGCGATGTTGTCGAACACGGTCATGTGCTTGAACAGCACATAGTGCTGGAAGACGAAGCCCACCTGGCGTTCGCGCACGTGGCGGGCCGAGGCGTCTTCACCGTCCAGCAGCACCTGGCCGCTGTCCGCCTGGGCCAGGCCGGCGATGATGCGCAGCAGGGTGGTCTTGCCGCAGCCCGAGGGACCCAGCAGGGCGGTCAGTTCGCCGTTGGGGAAATTGAGCGATACATTGTTCAGCGCCACGAAATCGCCGAACTGCTTGTTGATGTTGCGAACCTCGATGCTCATTGTGAGGACTCCGGACGGATTTGCGCCAGCTGGGCGCGATGGGCCCGCCATTCGATGAAAGACTTGACCGCCAGCGTCACCAAGGCCAGCAATGCCAGCAGCGATGCCACGGCGAAGGCGGCGGCGAAGTTGTACTCGTTGTAGAGGATTTCCACGTGCAGCGGCATGGTGTTGGTTTCGCCGCGTATGTGGCCCGACACCACCGACACCGCACCGAACTCTCCCATGGCCCGCGCGTTGCACAGAATGACGCCATACAGCAGGCCCCACTTGATGTTGGGCAATGTGACGCGGCGGAAAGTCTGCCACCCCGAAGCGCCCAGCACCAGCGAGGCCTCTTCCTCGTCGGAGCCCTGCGCTTGCATCAGGGGGATGAGTTCGCGCGCCACGAACGGAAAGGTGACGAACATCGTGGCCAGCACGATGCCCGGCACGGCGAACAGGATCTTGATGTCGTGGTCCGCCAGCCATGGGCCTATCCAGCCCTGCGCCCCGAACATCAGCACATAGATCAGGCCCGATATGACGGGCGAGACGGAAAAGGGCAGGTCTATGAGGGTGAGCAGCACATTCTTGCCGCGGAACTCGAATTTGGCGATGGCCCAGGCGGCGGCCACGCCGAACACCAGGTTCAGCGGCACGGCGATGGCCGCCGTCAGCAGCGTGAGCTTGATGGCGGCCCAGGCGTCGGGCTCGACGATGGCTGCCACGTAGGCGTCCCAGCCCTTGCGCAGGGCCTCGACAAAGACGGCCGCCAGCGGCACGAACAGGAACAGCGCAAGAAAGGCCAGGGCGATGCCGATGAGCAGAGCCCGCACCCAGGGCGCTTCCTGCAGTGCGGAGGGCACCTGGGCGGCGGGCAGGCCCGGCGAGTGCGACGGGAGCAGCAGTGTGGTTGCGGCGCTAGACATTTCAGCTCCTGGAGGTCAGCCCGCGCCGGCGCGTCCAGGCTTGCAGAATATTGATGGCCAGAAGCAGCGCGAAGGACACCAGCAGCATTACCATGGCGATGGCCGTGGCGCCCGCGTAGTCGTATTGCTCCAGCTTGGTGACGATGAGAAGCGGGGTGATCTCGGAAATCATGGGCATGTTGCCCGCGATGAAGATGACCGAACCATATTCGCCGGCGGCGCGCGCGAAAGCCAGGGCGAAGCCGGTCAGCAGCGCGGGCAGGATGCCGGGAAAGATGACGTGCAGGAAAGTCTGCCAGCGCGTCGCGCCCAGGCTGGCGGCGGCCTCTTCGAATTCATGGTCGGCTTCCTGCAGCACGGGCTGCACCGTGCGCACCACGAAAGGCAGGCCGATGAAGACCAGCGCCACCACGACGCCCAGCGGCGTGAAGGCCACCTTCAGCCCCAGGTGCGCGAGCGCCGTGCCTATCCAGCCATTGGGCGCGTACAGGGCGGTCAGGGCGATGCCGGCCACCGCCGTGGGGAGCGCGAATGGCAGGTCTACCAGCGCGTCGACGATTTTCTTGCCGGGGAAGGTGTAGCGCACCAGCACCCAGGCCACGATGCCGCCGAACACGGCATTGACGACGGCGGCGATCAGCGACGCGCCGAAGCTCAGGCGGTACGAGGCCATGACCCGGTCGGAGGTGACGGCGGCGGCGAAGTCCGCCCATGTCAAGGTGAAGGTCTTCAGGAACAGCGCCGACAAGGGAATCAGGACAATGAGGCTCAAGTAGAACAGCGTGAAGCCGAGCGTGATGTGGAATCCGGGCATGACCCGGAAACGCTTCTGCTTGTACTGGCGCGGCAACGGCAAGGCAATAGGCATAAAAATGGAGGCGGCCCCGCCAGGGCAGCGAATGATGTTCAAGGCAGCAATGGTTGCATTGCCGGCCCGTCAAGGGAACGACTAAATTTGTATTTCCATAGATGGAATGGAAATAAAAAAGGCCGCCAGGCAAGGGTCTGGCGGCCTCCCGGGCGGGTGGCGCCCGGCCCGGCGCGATCCGAGAGCGGAATCCGGCTCGCCGGCGAAGGGGTCAGCGGCTGGGCTTGTAGATCTGGTCGAAGATGCCGCCGTCTCCGAAGTGCTCCTTCTGCACTTTGCTCCAGGGGCCCGCGACGTCCTCGATGGTGAAGAGCTTGACGGCGGGAAACTGGCTGGCGTATTTGGCCGCGATCTTTTCCGAGGTGGGGCGGTAGTAGTTCTTGGCGGCAATTTCCTGCCCGGCGTCGGTGTACAGGTATTCCAGGTAGGCCTGGGCCACTTTGCGCGTGCCGCGCTTGTCCACGACTTTGTCCACCACGGCCACCGGCGGCTCGGCCAGGATGCTGACCGACGGCGCCACGATTTCCACCTTGTCCGGTCCCAGCTCCTTGATGGCCAGCAGGGCTTCGTTTTCCCATGCCAGCAGGACGTCGCCTATGCCGCGCTCCACGAAAGTAATGGTCGAGCCCCGGGCGCCCGAGTCGAGCACGGGCACGTGGCTGAACAACTGGCCGACGAACTCGCGAGCCGATGCCTCATTGCCGTTGGGCTGTTTCAGTGCATAGCCCCAGGCGGCCAGGTAGTTCCAGCGCGCCCCCCCGGATGTCTTGGGATTGGGCGTGATGACCGAAATGCCGGGCTTGACGAGGTCGCTCCAGTCGCGGATGTTCTTGGGATTGCCCTTGCGCACCAGGAAGACGATGGTGGACGTGTAGGGCGAACTGTTGTGGGGCAGGCGCTTTTGCCAACCCTTGTCGATCAGGCCGCGATCGGCGATGGCATCGATGTCCGAGGCCAGCGCCAACGTGACGACGTCCGCCGAGATGCCGTCGATAACGGTGCGCGCCTGCTTGCCCGAACCGCCATGCGACTGTTTTAGGGTAAGCGTGTCGCCGGTCTGTTCTTTCCAGTGTTTCGCAAAGACACCGTTGAACTCCTGGTAGAGCTCACGCGTGGGGTCGTAGGAGACATTCAGCAGAGAGACCTCGGCGGCATGGACGGGGGCGACGGCGGCGGCCAGCATCAGGGCGGACCGCGATATGATTTTCAGCAACATTGGCATGACCTATGAAACGTGTTGTTCGTGTGGACGGGGCAGGGGTGCTGCGCCCGCGGTGGTCGGTCCGAAGGACGTGTTTCAAGATTAGGGCTGCGGCAAGCAAAAGAAAACGACCGATTTCTTCGTTGTTTAGATGCGATTTCATATAAAGGGCCTGGGTGCAATCCCGCCTTGGCCGCGAGCCGCGGCGGTTGCCCGCTCCGTTGCGGCTTGCTAGCATTAGCAGGCTTTGATCGAAAAGGGGAAGGGGATGAGCGAAGAAATTGGCAGCAATATCGTGCAGCCGCCGGCCGGCGCATCGCCCGGCGCGGACGACCCGCGCATGAAATCGGCCCGGACCATCACCATGGTGGTCTATGCCTTGCAGGCGGTCGCGTTTTTCGTGGGCATCACGGCCATCGTGGCCATCGTCATCAACTATGTGAAGCAGGGCGATGTGCGGGGTACTTGGCTGGCGTCGCATTTCCGCTGGCAGATACGCACCTTCTGGTTCAGCCTGCTGTGGTGCGTGGTGGGCTTCGCGCTGGCATTCGTGATGGTCGGCTACCTGGTGCTGCTGGCCGACGCCGTGTGGGTCATCTATCGCATCGTCAAGGGCTGGCTGCGCCTGGTGGATGGCAAACCCATGTATGTGGAAGAATAGCCCCGCGCAGGGCCGTCAACGGCAAAAGGACACAAGCAATGGATAGCTATCTGCAGGCCGCCCTGGACGAAGCCCGCCAGGGCCTCGAAGAAGGCGGCATTCCCATTGGTTCGGTCATCGTGCACCAGGGCCGCATCATCGGCCGCGGCCACAACCGGCGCGTGCAGGACGGCAGCGCCATCCTGCACGGCGAGATGGCCGCTTTCGAGAACGCCGGCCGCCAGCCGGCCAGCGTGTACCGAGACAGCGTGCTGTACACCACGCTGTCGCCCTGCGCCATGTGCACCGGCGCCATCCTGCTGTACGGCATTCCACGCATCGTCATCGGCGAAAATCGCACATTCATGGGCGAAGAGGCCTTATTGCGCAGCCGCGGCGTGCAGGTCGAGGTGTTGCAGGATGAGGCCTGCATCGCCATAATGCGCGATTTCATCAGCGCCCGGCCCGAAGTCTGGAACGAAGACATCGGCGTCTAGGGCCTGTCATCACTAAAAACTAAAAAGGGCAACCGTACCGGCATGACTATTCTTCCAGCATTCATGCGTGCCTGGCTGGCGCGGGGCAGGCATGCGCTGCGGCGCAAAGTCCGCCATCTGCACCGCTTGTCCCGCAAGTCCCTGCAATTGAGCCTGCTGCTGTCGGGGGCTGCGCTGGTGGCCTGCGTCTCGCTGGGCTTCGCGTGGCTGGCGGACCAAGCCCTGCATCTGAACAAATCCTGGCTGGCGGCGATGCCCTGGGCGGTGTGGCTGGCCCTGCCTTTCGGCATGGCGGCGATACGCTGGCTGACCTTGCGCTTTGCGCCCAACGCGGCCGGCAGCGGCATCCCGCAGGTCATCGCTTCTCTTTCCCTGCCGGCGGATTCGGGGCGCCACGAACTGGTGGCGCTGGCCCAGGCGGCCTGGAAAATACCGCTTACCTTCCTTGGGCTGGCGCTGGGCGCCTCCATCGGCCGCGAAGGTCCGTCCGTGCAGGTGGGCGCGGCGCTGATGCTGGCATGGGGACGGTTCTGCCGGAAAATGGGCGTGCCGCTCAAGAACGTCCATGCCAGCGAACTCATCGCCACGGGCGCGGCCGGAGGCCTGGCCGCCGCCTTCAATGCCCCATTGGCCGGCGTCATCTTCGCCATCGAAGAACTGGCCCGGGGCACGGCCTTGCGCTGGCAGCGCCTGGTGCTGCTGGGCGTGCTTGCGGCGGGCTTCCTGGTGGTGGCGCTGGCCGGCAACAACCCCTATTTCGGGCAGTTCGCCGGCCAGGCGCATGGCCACATGCTGCTTTGGGCACTGGCCTGCGGCGCGGTGTGCGGCGTAGCGGGCGGGCTGTTTTCGTGGCTGCTCAGCCGGGGCGCGTCGGCTTTCGCGCCGCGCGGCTGGCGTGGCTGGATGCGCCGCCATCCGGTGGGCCTGGCGTTCGCCATGGGCGCCCTGGTCGCCTTGCTGGGCTGGCTGACTGCGGGGGCGGTGTATGGAACCGGCTACGATGTGGCATCGGCCGCCCTGGCCGGCCAGCCGATCGAGGCGGCCGGTTTCGGTCCGGCCAAGATACTGGCCACCGTGGCCTCTTACTGGGCCGGCATTCCGGGCGGGATATTCACGCCGGCCCTGACCGCCGGCGCGGGGGTCGGCGCCGGGCTGGCCTCTTGGCTGGGCGCCGTGGGCGACCAGCCCGTGCTGGTGCTGCTGTCCATGTCGGCCTTTCTGGCGGCGGCCACCCAGTCGCCGCTGACAGCCAGCGTCATCGTCATGGAAATGACCGGCAGCCAGCCCATGCTGTTCTGGCTGTTGACGGCCTCGCTGGTCGCGTCCATCGTGTCCAGGCTGTTTTCCCCCCAGCCTTTCTACCATTTCTCGGCCGGCAGGTTCCGCCAGCAGGTGCGCGAACGCGACGCCGCCCGCCAGGCGCAGGCGGCCCAACGCAGCGCATCCGCCTGAGACCCGCCTCGCGGCTGCCGCATGCCGGCGGCCCCGGGCCGTGTCGGCCATTCGGCCGGACCGCAGCCCCGGCTGCGTTGTCGGTACGATGCCCGGCGCGACGCCTATTTGGCCGGACTGCGGCCGCGGCCCGCAGATTTGGCGGTCTTCGCCGTCTTGCGGGCCGTGGCCGGCTTGGCGGGGGCGGGCGGACGGGACACATAGGCGCCCGATTTCTCGTCGCGCCCCACTTCCAGCAGGCCGCGCGACTGGGCTTCGTCGAGCAGGCTGCCGAAGGCGCGAAAGCCGTAATACGATTCATTGAAGTCAGGCTTGCGCCGCTTGATGGCCTGTTTCAGCGTCGAGGCCCATATCTTGTCGCTGTCGCCGCGCTCGGACAACAGCGCCTCGAAGGTGTCCGTCACGATGGCCACGGCTTCGGCCTGGCGGGCCTGCTGCTTGTCTTCGGCGCGTTCTTCCGGGGCGCCGGAAGCCTGGGCGGCGGCGGGCGCGGCGGGTTTTTTGCGAGCGGCCTGGGCCCCGCGCACCAAGTCGTCGTAAAAGATGAATTCGTCGCAATTGGCGATCAGCAGGTCCGAGGTGGACTGCTTGACGCCCACGCCGATGACCTGCTTGGCGTTCTCGCGCAGCTTGGACACCAGCGGCGAGAAATCCGAGTCGCCGCTGATGATGACGAAGGTGTCGACGTGCGCCTTGGTGTAGCACAGATCCAGCGCATCCACCACCAGCCGGATGTCGGCGGAGTTCTTGCCGGACTGGCGCACGTGGGGAATTTCGATCAGCTCGAAGCTGGCCTCGTGCATGGCCGCCTTGAAGCTTTTGTAGCGTTCCCAGTCGCAATAGGCTTTTTTGACGACAATATTGCCTTTCAGCAGCAGGCGTTCCAGCACCAGCTGGATGTCGAGTTTTTCGTACTTGGCGTCGCGCACGCCCAGCGCGACGTTTTCGAAATCGCAAAAAAGCGCCAGGCTGGCGTTGTCGGGGTTGTGAGCCATGGAATACTCCGGAAGGGCGGCGAGTGCCCCATCATACCGTGCGGACGGCGGATGTTATGCTGCCTGGTTTCATTTTGTACATTCAGCCGGCGGTTAGACGCCTGCTATATAGTTGCGGGGAATGAGTTTTGTTATCGATGGGAATCATGGCACTATCCAGGGTATGCAGGAACGCGGCAAAGGCCGCCTTGTGTCTTGCGCTGGCGATGGGCGCGGCGGCGGCCCAGCCCGCCGCGCCGGGCGCCGACGCCAGGCAATTGTGGCAATTGCTGGACTATGTCGCGGTGGACTACGGCGGCGCCATCGAAAACGGCGCCATTGTCAGCGAAGGCGAATATGCCGAAATGCTGGACTTCACCGGCAACGCCGCCAAGCAGCTGCAGGCGCTGCCCGCGCACGAGGGCAAAGAGGCCATCGCCCAGGCGATCGCCCAGTTGCGCAAGGCGGTGCAGGACAAGGCCGACGCCTCCGAAGTGGCGCGTCTGGCGCACCATGCCAATGGCCTCTTGATGGCGGCTTATCCCATACCCGTGGCGCCCAAGGCGCCGCCGGATCTCGCCCTGGGCGCCAAGCTGTACGCCAGCCAGTGCGCCTCATGCCACGGCGCGCAGGGCGGCGGCGACGGTCCGCTGGCGGCCAGTCTGGACCCTGAACCCATTGCCTTCACCGACGCGGGCCGGGCAAGCTCGCGCAGCGTCATGGCCTTGTACCAGGTCATCACCCAGGGCGTGGAGGGCACCTCCATGCCCAGCTTCCAGGCTCTGTCCGAAGACGAGCGCTGGGCGCTGGCTTTCTTTGCCGGCACGCTGTCCCACGATGACGCCATGCGCGAACACGGCCGCCAGCTGTGGCAAAGCGATGCCGCGGCAAAGCGGCTTTATCCGGATCTGGCCGCCGTCACCACCATCACCCAGTCGGCCGCGTCCCAGACCCTGCCGGCCGATGCCGCGCGCGACGTCACAGCCTATCTGCGCGCCCATCCCGAGGCGGTGCGGCAGGGCAAGGCCACCGGTCTGGCGCTGGCCCGCCAGCGCCTGCGGGAAAGCCTGCAGGCGCTCAAGGCGGGCGACCAGGCCGGCGCCACCCGGCTCGGCCTGTCCGCCTACCTGGATGGGTTCGAGCCCATAGAGCCCATGGTGGGCGCGCGCAACAAGCAACTGCTCACGGACGTGGAGGACGCCATGCTGGCCTACCGGTCGGCCGTCGCGTCGGACCAGCCGGAACAGGCCGAACAGATCGCCGGACGGCTGGGCCGGCTGTTCGCGCAGGTGGACGACGAAATGGGGCACGCCCAGGCCGAACCGCTTACCACCTTCCTGGGCGCCCTGACCATTCTCCTGCGCGAAGGGCTCGAGGCGCTGCTCATCGTCATCGGCATCATCGCCTTCCTCAAGAAGGCCGAGCGGGGCGACGCCCTGCGCCATGTCCATGCGGGCTGGGTCAGCGCGCTGGTGGCGGGGGGGCTGACCTGGGCGGCCGCCACCTGGCTGGTCTCCATCAGCGGCGCCAGCCGCGAAGTCACCGAAGGGGTGGGGTCGGTATTCGCCGCCGTGGTGCTGCTGGGCGTGGGCTTGTGGATGCACCAGAAAAGCAGCGCGGGCCGCTGGCAGGCCTATCTTGGCCAGAAAGTGTCGGCGGCCATGACGCGGCGCTCGGCGTGGGCCTTGTTCGCGCTGGCCTTCATTGCCGTATACCGCGAGGTGTTCGAAACCGTGCTGTTCTACTCCGCCCTGGCGGCCGACGGCAATTCGGGCGCGCTGCTGGCGGGCTTCCTGGCGGCCGTCGCGCTGCTGGCGCTGATCGCCTGGATACTGTTGCGCACCAGCGCGCGCATGCCCATCGGCAAATTCTTCTCCATGACGTCCATCGTGGTCGCCGTGCTGGCCGTGGTGCTGATAGGCAAGGGCTTTTCAGCCCTGCAGGAGGCCGGCTGGGTGGGCGCCACGCCCGTGGCCGCGCCGCGCATCGATTTGCTGGGCGTGTATCCCACCGCGCAGACGCTGACCGCGCAGGCCGTGGTGCTGCTTGTCGTGCTGGCGGGTTTCGCGCTGAACATCCTGCGCGGGCGCAAGGGCTGAACGGCAGGGGCCGCGTGCCTGCCCGCCCGCTCCTGCTTGTGCTTGCCGCAGGCGTGCGCAGTCGGGTGTCCTGGCCCTAGGCGTCGCGCGGCGCGGGCGATGCGCGCACGCCGCGCTGGAGCATGGCATAGGCGGCCAGCGCGCCGAGCACCGCGTTCAGCGGCACGACGCCCGGCAGGCGGCCGCAGGCCAGGCCTATGCATAGCGCGGCGATGGCTCGCCAGCTGACTGCGACGAAATCCGCCGCCGGATAGGCGGCGTAGCGCCCGCGGCGCATCAGGTAGTCGGCAATGACGACGCCGCCTATGGGCGGAATGGCCGCCGAAAGAAAAGTCAGCCACCCCACGAAGTGGTCGTAAAGCCAGGGCGCCATCGCCGTGCCCAGGACGCCGTTGACCACGGCCCAGCCGCGGCTGGACCAGCCCGTGATGTTGGCGAACCCCAGCCCCGAGGCATACAGCGCGTTGTCGTTGGTGGTCCATATATTCAGGCCCAGCACGGCGATGGCGGGCAGCAGCAGCCCCTGCGCGATCATCACGTCGCTGATGTCGGCCTTGCCCAGCGAGGCGGCCCCGGCGGCGCCGAAGATGAACATCAGGGAATTGCCCGCGAAAAAGGCAACCATGCAGATGAGCACGGCCACGCGGGCGCTGCGCCCGAAACGCACGAAATCCGCCGTCAGCGTCCCCGCGCTGATGAAGGAGCCCACCACCAGCGCGACAGCCGTGGCAAGCGGCATGGGCGCCGCGGGCGCGGCCTGGCGCAGCATGTCAAGGCCGCCGGCCTGGGCCACGGCCAGCCAGGCGGAATAACAGCCCAGCACCACGATGGCTGGCACGGCCACGGCCGACAGCAGTGTCAGCCCGGCAATGCCGAAATAAACGGTAATCGTCATGGCTGCGCCGGACAGCGCCACAAGCAAGTGCACATCCCAGCCCGTGGCCTTGGCGACGGGAATGGCCAGCATGGCCACCCCCACGCCGAACCAGCCCACCTGCGTGCCGCCCAGCAATAGCGAGGGCAGCCACGAGCCTTTCACGCCGAAGGAATAATGGGCCAGCAGGTGGGTGGAGAGCCCCGTGCGCGCGCCGATATAGCCCAGGAAGGACGTATAGACGCCCAGCAGCAGGTTGCCGGCGGCGATTGCCAGAAAGAAGTCATTGAATGCCAGGCCGGCGCCCAGTGCGCCGCCGGTCCACATGCTTGCGGAAAAAAACGTCAGGCCCAGCATGACCGCGCTGAGCGCCAGCGTGCTTTTGCGTGCATGGGCGGGGACGGGCTGGCGGCTGTAGTTGCTGTCGGTGCTTTCGGGACTGGGCTGGGTCGGCATGAGTCTCATTCTGTCTGTGGGGTTCGGGGTAGGGCGGCGGCGCCCGACGCGGCGGTTTCCGGAGCCAATCATAAGCCGGAAACAACCCGGAAAACAGGTTTGCGCGCGGCGGGCGGCGCAAGGACCAAGCGCAAGCACGCATACAGCGACGCATAGAGCCCGGGCGCACAGCCTGGGGCGCAATGCCCGGGATGCCTCCCCGGCCTTGCGGCGCAGGCTTGCCGGGCATTGCGCTTGCTGGCGGAAAAAATGCCGTGGACCCGGCCCGGCAGCCGCGGGCCGGGTTCGTTTGAACAAGCATCGACCAAGGAGCAACACAATGGACGCACCGACCACCCATACGAAGACCAGCGGCAGTTTCAGCCTGGACGTCCAGGCCATACGCGACCGCGCACGCCAGAATATAGAAGAGGGCGTCATCACCGAGGCCTACGCGGCGGACCGGGACGAAGTCGTCGAACTGCTGAACGGCGCGCTGGCCACCGAGCTGGTCTGTGTGCTGCGCTACAAGCGCCACTATTTCATGGCCAGCGGCATCCATGCGGAAGCCGTGACGGCCGAGTTCGCCGAGCATGCCACCCAGGAACAGGACCACGCCGACCGCATCGCGGCCCGCATTATCGAGCTGGGCGGCGAACCCGATTTCAACCCGCAGAACCTGACGCGCCGAAGCCATTCCGAATACGTCGAGGGAACAGACCTGAAGAGCATGATCAGGGAGAACCTGGTGGCGGAACGGATCGCCATAGACAGCTACAAGAAAATGGTGGACTACATCGGCGACAAGGATCGCACCACTCGGCGCCTGCTGGAAGAAATTCTGGCCGTCGAGGAAGAGCACGCGCACGACATGGCCGATCTGCTGGAACGCGGTTGAGGGGTAGCGGGCGGCGGGTCCGCGCCCGCCAGGCCGGGGACGCTCCTGCGCGCCTTCTGTGAGGCGCCCGCCGCGGGCTCAGGGCGTCAGCACCACCTTGCGGCAGTCGTCGTGTTTCTGGTCGAACATGTGATAGGCAGCGGGCGCCTGCGCCAGCGGCATGCGATGTGAAATGATGACTTCCGGGTTCAGCCTGCCTTCTTCGACGAATTGCAGCAGTTCGGGCATGAAGCGCTGCACGTGGGTCTGGCCGGTCGCGATGCTCAGGCCTTTTTCGAAGATGTCGCCGAACAGAAAGCCGTGGATGAAGCCGGCGTAAAGGCCGGGCACACTGATGACGCCGCCGCGCCGAACCGCCGCGATGCACTGGCGCAGTGCGGCGCCGCTGCTGGTTTCCACCTTCAGGGTGGACAGCACGGATTCGGCGGCGCTGCCCTTGGCCTCGAAGCCCACCGCGTCTATGACGGCATCCACGCCGCGGCCCGCGGTGGCTTCGATGATCGTCTCGGCGGGTGTGTCGCCGATGTCGAAATTGATGGGAATGGCCCCGTAGGCTTCGGCCGCGAAGCGCAGCCGGTAGTCGTGGTGGTCCACCATGAACAGGGTTTCGACGCCCAGCATGCGCGCGCACGCCGCGGCCATCAGCCCCACCGGCCCGGCGCCGAAGATGGCCAGCGAGTCGCCCGGCCCCACCTTGGCGTTCAGGACGGCCTGGTAGCCGGTGGGCAGTATGTCGCTGAGAAACAGTACGCGTTCGTCCTCCAGCGAGCCCGGCACTTTGCACGGGCCCGTGTCGGCCTGGGGCACGCGCACATACTGGGCCTGTCCGCCCGGCACACCGCCGTACAGGTGGCTGTAGCCGAACAGGGCGGCGGCGGGGCGCAGGCCTTTCTTGTTGAGCAGGGCGCCTCTGCCGTCATTGGTCGTCTCGCAGGCGGCAAACAGATTCTTCGCGCAGAAATAGCACTGGCCGCAGGCGATGACGAAAGGGACCACCACGCGGTCTCCGCGCGCCAGCCGCGTCACTCCGGAGCCGGTCTCCTCGACGATGCCCATGAACTCGTGGCCTATGATGTCGCCCGGCCTTGTCTCGGGAATCTTGCCGTGGTAAAGATGCAGGTCCGAGCCGCAGATGGCAGTGGCCGTGACGCGCAGCACGATGTCCTGCGGATGTTCGATGACGGGATCCGGCACATTGTCGACCCGCACGTCCTTGGTTCCGTGGTAGGTAAGCGCTTGCATGGCTGTCTCCGTGGCGATGGCCCCTGGGGCGTCCGGATGGAAACGGCAAATAGCGTGCCGGCTGGCCGGCGCGCCTTCAGCGCCGGCGGCCGGCGGGCGGATCGCGGCGGGGCGCCCCGAGGTTGCGGCGCGCCATGGCCCAGGCCAGGCCCGCGCCCAGCAGCGGCAGCACGGCCAGGCTGGGCACGAAGGCGACATTGGTGCCGCTGCGGTCGATCAGCGCCGCCACGCCGCTGATGCCCAGCGACTGGCCCAGGAACAGGCTGGACGCGAACAGGGACACGGCCGTGCCGCGCGCCTGCGGCGCCATCTGGGTGGCATTGGCCTGCAGCGTATTGTGCATCATGTAAAAGCCGAAACCCGCCACCAGGCAGGCGGGCACCGCCCACACCCAGTGCGGGCCGGCAGCCAACGCGGCAAAGCCCACGGCCATCATGGCGCCGCCGCCCGCGGCCATGCCTCGTTCGCCGATGCGCCGGACGAGGCGCCGCGCCACCATCGTGTAGCAAAGCCCGCCCACGCCGTACATCACCACGATGCCGCCGGCGGCGACCAGGGGCAGGCCGAAGCGGTCGTGCAGGTGGGTGGGAATGAAGACGAAGGCGCTGTAGGCGAAAGCGCCCTCGACCAGCACGGCCGCCAGGATGCGGCGCGCCCAGGCGATGCGCACGATGCCGCCCACCTGGGCCATGTAGCCCTGCCGCGCGGCGCCCCGTGGCGACGCGGCCGCGCCGCGGCGCATCAATACGGCGACACAGCCGAACAGCAGCGCCAGCAGGACGAAGGCGGCGTGCCATCCCAGGGTGTCGGCGAAAAGCCCGCCCACCCATTGGCCGAATATCATGCCCGCGATGGTGGCGGAAAGAAACCGGGCCAGCGTGTCGAGACGTTCTTCATAGGCCACCGAGTCGCCTATGAAAGCCATGCTCAGTGGAATGATGCCGGCCGCCGCCGCGCCCGACAGCCCGCGCAGCGCGACAAGGACGGGGATGGAGGGGGCGAAGGCCAGCGCCAGGTTGAACAGGGCGCAGGCCGATACTGCGAAGAAGATGACGCGCTGCTTGCCGTAGCGGTCGCCGAGCGGGCCGTAGACCAATTGGAGAATGCCATAGGCAATGGCGAACATCGATATGGCCCCGGCCGCCGTGCCGGTGCTGACCTGGAAAGACCGGGCCAGCTCGGGCAGCATCGTGTCGCAGATGCGCATGCTGGCCATGCTGGCAAAGCCGGCGCAGCCCAGCAGCAGGAACTGGCCGCGGGAGGCGGAAGGGTGGGGGTCTGGCATGGAAACAGGCGAGGTGGCGGCGGTTGGGCGCAGAGGCCATTCTAGACTAAATGAAGGCCGTGATACCCTTACAAAAACCTAAAGTCCCGCCCCGCCATGCAACATCCCATTCTGCCCGCTTTCCTGATCACCCGCTGGCTGCTCATCCTGGTCATATTGGCCGGGCTGTATTTCCTGCGCGGTTTCCTGGTGCCGGTACTGGCGGCGCTCATCATCTGCCTGGCAAGCTGGTCCGCCTACCAGAGGCTGCTGCGGCGCTGCGGGGGCCGCAACGCCCTGGCGGCCACCCTGGCGCTGCTCATCGTCCTGCTGGTGCTGATCATTCCCTTGTCCCTGGCGCTGGCCTTTGCCGGCAAGGAGGCCAGCAGCTTCATTGCCTGGGCCCTGGCGGCAAACCGGCACGGCGTGCCCACGCCGGAGTGGGTGCTGGAACTGCCGATGGCGGGCTCCTGGCTGGCGCGGCACTGGGCCGTCTACCTGGGCGAACCCCATGCGCTGGGCGCCCTGGTGGAGATGGTCAGCGGCGAGCATCTGGGCAATATCTACCGCATGCTGCTGTCGGCCACGGGCAATGTATTCCGCCTGCTGCTGACGGTGCTGTTCATGCTGATCGTGCTGTTCTTCATGTACAAGGACGGGGCGCGCATCCTGGTGCAGCTGGACGTGGTGGGCGAGCGTGTGCTGTCGGACCGCTGGCGCCGTTTCTCGCGCATGGTGCCGGCCACCATCAACTCCACCGTCACGGGCATGGGGCTCATCGCCCTGGGCGAGGGCGTGGTGCTGGGCATCGCCTATTGGATAGCGGGCGTGCCGTCGCCCGTGCTGCTGGGCGTGGTCACGGGCTTCATGGCCCTGATTCCCGGCGGCGCGCCGCTGTCGTTCACGCTGGTGTCGCTGTACCTGGTAGGGTCGGGCCATGCCATGGCCGGCCTGGGCCTGTTCCTGTGGGGCACGCTGGAGCTCTTCATCGTCGACAAGACTTTGCGGCCGCGCCTGGTGGGCGGGCCGGTCAAGCTGCCTTTCCTGCCCACTTTCTTCGGCCTGGTGGGCGGGGTGCAGACCATGGGGCTGGTGGGCCTGTTCGTCGGCCCGGTTCTCATGGCGCTGCTGGTGGCCATCTGGCGCGAATGGACGCTGGAATAGGCGGCCGCAGTGGCCGCCCCATGCCAGCGTGGCCCGCGCCTGACCTGGCCAAGGCCGGCCGGCGCGGTTGCCCTTTGGGTGTCAATAGGTCTTATGCCCGGACTTCCTGGCGCTGGAACACAGTGTAGCTGATGGTCAGCAGCACGATGACGCCGGCAACCAGACCGACGGCCTGGGGCCATATGATGGCCAGGCTCTGGCCCAGCGGCAACGGCGCGCCCGCCAGCGCCCCCTGAAGCTGGCTCAGATACACGGGACCCAGTGCGCGCGTGGCCGGGTTCAGCAGCGCCAGCATGCTTTCGCCGAACAGGCTGGAGGGCGACAGCCGCGCCAGCGCCTGCTGCCACTGCAGCGTATGCGGATCGGGCCTGCCCAGCAGCAGCGCCAGCGTGTCGGGCGGGGAGATGACCTGCGCCAGCGCAGGCGCCAGCATGGGCCACAGCAGGGTCAGGAACAGCCACAGCCCCAGGCCGACGAGCGCCGAGGTGGCGGCTGAACGAAAGCACACGGAACAAAGCATTGCCAGGGTCAGCCAGATGCCCGCGTAGGCCAGCGCCAGCAGCAGAAAGACCAGCACACGGGCGATTTCCTCGCCCCGGGGCGGCACGCCCAGCATCAGCAGGCCCGCGCCCACCACCAGCAGCCACAGGGCGGCAAGGGAAATGGCCAGCGTGGCCATGCCGGCCAGGAACTTGCCCATCAGCACGGCATCCCGGTAGATGGGCTGCGACAGCAGGCGGCTCATGGTGCGCCGGTTGTATTCGCCATTGATGGCGTCAAAGCCCAGGCCGATGGCCATCAGCGGTACCAGAAAGCCCAGCAGCGCCGCGAAGGAGGGCATGGGCGACTGGGCCTGCGTCAGCAGCTTCAGGTAGACATAAGGGTCGCTGGCCGTGGTCTCGCGGATGGTCTGGAAGACGGCATACAGCGAGGCCGCCGCCGTCAGGATGACCAGCCATTCCAGCACCCGCATGCGTGCGCTGCCCAGGTGGTCGGCCAGCTCTTTGGCGGTGACTGTCCACAGGCCATGCCACGGGGAGTCTTTACGTTGTCGCATGTTCTTCCTCCGTGTGGGCGGATTCGAAATAGCGGTTGTAGATGACGTCCAGGCCCGGCGTGTCGTCGTCCATGCGCAGCAGTTCGCCTCCGGCCGAGACGATGGCATGCGCCGCCTGGCTTCGTACGTCGCGGTCGGCCAGCAGGCGGTAGCGATGCTCGCCCGCCTGCTCCACCTGCCTGACGCCTTCTATCCCGCGCAGCAGCTGCAGGGCCTGGCCGGCACGGGCCTCGATGTTGACGTAGCGGTGTCCGCCCAGCACCTGGCGCGCCAGTTCGTCCACGCTGCCCAGCAGGGCGATGCGTCCCGCATGGAACAGCGCCACCCGGTCGCAGATGCGCTGCATGTGCTCCAGCATGTGCGACGACAGCAGGACGGTGACGCCATCGTGCCGCAGATCGTTTATCAGGGTCAGGAAGTCCTCGGCGGCCTGCGGGTCCAGGCCCGATGTGGGTTCGTCCAATACCGCGACGCGGGCCTGTTTCATGATGACCTCGGCCAGGCCCAGGCGCTGGCGCATGCCGCGCGAAAACGTGGCGACTTTGTTGCCGCCCACGCCGGCCAGTCCGACGCGTTCCAGCGCCGCCTCTATGCGGCCGGCCCGGCCGGAGCGGGGGATGCCCATCAGCTTGGCGCTGAACGCCAGGTTTTCCCGGGCCGTCAGCGCGTCGTAGAAGCCTACTGCATCCGGCATATAGCCGACCTCGCGCTTGACCTGCAGCGGCGCGCGCTGCGGATCGCGGTCAAGCACGCGTATGGTGCCCGAGCTGACCTCGGTAAGGCCCAGCAGCATCAATATGGTGGTGGTCTTTCCGGCGCCGTTGGGGCCCAGCAGGCCGAAGACCTCGCCGCCGCGGATCTCGAATGTGGCGTCCGTCACCGCTGCGCGATCCCCATAGCGCTTGCACAGCGATGCGGCCTGGATGACGGCGGCGTTCATCGGCGTCCGAACCTTGCCACGGCGCCCACCAGGATCAGGATGGCGATGGCGATGATTGCGATGCCGAAGACGCCCCACAGGCTGGACGTGCCCACCGTGACGCGAAAGTCTCCGGATGCGGACCGGCCTTCGCCCGCGGCGCGCAGCGTGACCATGTAGTCGCCCGCCAAGGATCGTTCGGACGGCGTCACGGTTGCCTGCACTTCCTGCTGCTGGCCGGGGGCCAGCTGTTCTATGGTCTTGGGTTCGAAGTCGATTTTCCAGCCCGACGGCGCACTGGCGGTCAGTGCGACGTTCTGCGCGGCGGCCGAACCGTCGTTGGCCACGACCACTGTCATGGTTTCGGCCTTGCCGGCTTGCGCGCTGGCGCTCATCAGGCCGTCGCGCCCGGAGATGCGCAGCGAGGGTTGTCCAGTGACCTGCAGCGCCACGTCGGCCGCCGCGCTGGCGTCATCGGCCTTCACGGCTATCTTGACGGGGTAGTCGCCCGCCTTGGCCTGGGCCGGGGGGTGCACGCTGAGCTTAAGGTCCTTGGACTCGCCCGCCTTGATCGGCACGGAAGTCAACTGCTGACTGCCGTAGCTTTCGGTGAACGAGGTCTCGAAGTACTCGGGCGCCTGCGCCGACAGCTGGGCCAGCACGTCTTTGCCGCTGTCGTTGTGCACGGTGAACTGGTAGTCGAAGGACGAGTCGGGCGCGCCGCGCAGGGCCGGAAGCTTGGTCTCCACCTTCAGGCTCGCCGGCAGTTCGTCGGTCAGTGCAAGGTCCACCGGCAGAGTGGTGCGCTGGTCGCCGTCGCGCCCCACGAGTTCGAGGTGATAAGTCCGGGCCTCGGCCGACTCGGGGATTTGCAGCTTCAGCTGCAAGGGCACACTGGCTTTGCCGCCGGCCATGGCTGCCGCCACGGGCCGGCCGCCGCCCAGCCACTGGGCATGCCAGCCTTCAGGCAGCCCGTCCACTGAAAGCTGCAGGCGCACGGGCTGGCCGCCGTCGTTTTTCAGGGAGACATCCAGCGTGGCGCTGGCGCCGGCCCGCGCGCTCAGGGCGGGATAGTCGGTGATGAGAAAGGCGTCGGCCGCACGGGCGGCGCCCACAGGGATCAACAGCGACAACATCAACACAAGAATCGGGAGTTTTTTTCGCATGGCTTGTTCTTGAATGTGATGCCGGGCAGGCGTGCCCGCCTGGCATGGTTTGACGAAAAAGGGCCCTGACGCCAGCGCGCTGGCAGTCAACTCTAGTGACAGATATGTAAAAAAAATTGTTCCGGAAAATTACGCAACAATGTGTTTCACAGCCATGGGGCCTGCTCGCATCCGGCCATGCCGTTGCGAGCAGGCGTCTTTTCGGGCAGAGGCCGCGGGGGAAAGCTTGCCAGCCGGGCATCCCTTGCCGGCGCCCCTCGCCGGGCGCCCTAAAATAGGTCTCTTTGCCGGGGGAGCTGCCCGGCATCAGGCGGCGGACACCATGGCGGATGTGGAACACTTCAGTATCGACTCGATGGACGGCAAGGGGCGCGGCGTCGCGCGGCGCGGGGACAGGGCTGTGTTCATCGAAGACGCCTTGCCTGGGGAGCAAGTCTGCGCCGTCGTCGAGCACGCGCGGCCCTCGCATGCCGTTGCGCGCCTGGAGCGCATGCTGCGCCCCAGCGCCCAGCGCGTTACGCCGCGCTGCCCGCATTTCGGCGTTTGCGGCGGCTGTGTCATGCAGCATCTGGATGCGGGCGCGCAGGTCGCCGTCAAGCAGCGCCTGCTGGAGGACGCTTTTCAGCGCATCGGCGGGCAGGCGCCGGCACAGATGCTGACGCCCTTGCACGGCCCGTACTGGGGCTATCGCCATCGCGCCCGGCTGGCGGTGCGCTGCGTGCCGGGCAAGGGCGTGCTGCTGGGTTTTCACAAGCGCAAAAGCAGTCATGTGGCCGACATCCGCAATTGCCAGGTGCTGCCCGCCCCGGTGTCGGCCCTGCTGGGGCCGCTGCATGGATTGGTCGCAGGCCTGTCCATGCCGCATCGCATCCCGCAGATCGAAGTCGCCGTGGGCGACGCCGCCGTCGTGCTGGTGCTGCGCCACCTGCTGCCGTTGACGCAGGACGATCTGGGCCTGCTGCGCGCATTCGCGGCAAGCCACGGCGTCAGCTGGTGGCTGCAGCCGGCGGGCCCGGACAGCGCCGCGCCGCTGGCGCCGCAGGACGCGGACATCCTCGCCTACCGCCTGCCGCGTTTTGGCCTGCGCATGCCGTTCCGGCCCACCGATTTCATCCAGGCCAATCCCATGGCCAACCAGGCCTTGGTGACGCGCGCGCTGGACCTGCTGCAAGCCCAGGCCGGCGAGCGTGTCGCTGACCTGTTCTGCGGCCTGGGCAACTTCACGCTGCCGCTGGCCACGCTTGCCTGCGAGGTCGTGGGCGTCGAAGGCAGCCCCGCGCTGCTGGACCGCGCCTGTTCGGCGGCGGCTGGCCATGGACTGGCCGGCCGTGTCCGCTTCGAGGCCTGCAATCTGTTCGAGGTGGATGCGGCATGGCTGCGCGCCCATGGGCGCTTTGACCGCATGCTGCTGGATCCGCCGCGCGAAGGGGCGCAGGCGCTATGCGGCGCCCTGGCGCAGCTGGCGCCGTCCGAGCGTCCGGCGCGCATCGTGTACGTGTCCTGCGACCCCCGGACGCTGGCGCGCGACGCCGCGATACTGGCGCATCGCGGCGGCTATCGGCTGCGCAGCGCGGGGGTGGTCAATATGTTTCCCCACACCGGGCATGTGGAATCATTGGCGGTATTCGAATAGGTAGTTCAGCGCGTGCGCCGCACTTCGGCCAGCACCGCCGCCAGGATCAGCCCGCCCACCACGGTGATGTGCTCCTGCACCATCAGCATTTCCAGCATGGCCATGGGACCGTCCATTTCCCAGAAGCGGTGGGCAAGGGGAATGGTGGCCAGCGTGAAGACGATGAGTGCGCCCGCGCCCAGCCATGCCCAACGGTTGCCCAGGATGACCAGCGCCGAGCCGCCCAATTGCACGATGATGGTGGCAACGGCGAACACCGCGGGCGGATTGAGGCCGAAATGGCTCATCTCGCCCAGGGTCTCCGAGAAATTGAACAGCTTCGTGAAGCCGCTGAGCCAGTACATATAGGTCAGTATGATGGCGCCCGCATGGTACGCCCAAGGCGCGCGCAGCAATGACACGATGAAAGATGGGGAACTGCCGGTTGCCGTAGTGGAGGCCATGATGACTTATCCTTTTTCCTTGTTTGAGAAGCCGGATCTGCGGGATGTGCAGGGCGGCGGCGCCCGCGCCATTATGCCCCCGCCCGCTGGAAAAGTGGACGCCGTGCCTGTTTGCCGCCTGGGACGGCTTGTCGGCGGGACGATAATATGTTTTTTATTTCCTGTAAGGAGAGGGCGGGGGCCATATTTTATATGCCGGATTTCCCCTATTGATAGATTTATTCATCGCAGGTAGATTGTTTTAAATTTAAATAAAATATATATGTAAATAAAAACATATTAAAGACGGTTCCAACACAACGGTGCCATCAAGAAGGGGATCTGTTTGCTCAACAACAGCCACAAGGAGACAATATGAGCATTGCTTCAAAAGACCATGGCTTCTTCAGCAAGGAGCGCATCACCGCGCCGCCAGGCTTCAATCGCTGGATGATTCCGCCCGCCGCCCTGGCTGTTCATCTTTGTATCGGGCAAGCCTACGCTTTTTCGGTGTTCAACAACCCCATGACGCGGTTGTTGGGCATTACCGAGCCCGCCGCGGCCGATTGGGGCCTTCCCACGCTCGGGTGGATTTTTAGCCTGGCCATCTTCTTCCTGGGCCTTTCGGCAGCCTTCGCCGGCAAATGGCTGGAAGATGTCGGGCCCCGCAAAGCCATGTTCGCGGCGGCCTGCTGCTTTGGCGGCGGCTTCATGGTGTCGGCAGTGGGTATTTCACTGCATCAGATATGGCTGCTTTATCTGGGCTATGGCGTGCTGGGGGGAGTAGGCCTGGGCATAGGCTATGTCTCGCCCGTCTCGACGCTGATCAAATGGTTCCCCGACAAGCGCGGCATGGCCACCGGAATGGCCATCATGGGTTTCGGGGGCGGCGCTTTCATCGCTTCGCCCATGTCGGTCGCCCTGATGGACTATTTCCATACCCCCGTCTCGATGGGCGTGGCCCAGACTTTTGTCGTCATGGGCGTGCTGTATTTCTGCTCGATGATGATAGGCGCCTTTGCCATACGCATTCCCGCGCCCGGCTGGAAGCCAGCGGGCTGGACCGCGCCCGTCAAGCAAAGCGCCATGATCTCGCGCAACCATGTGCATATTGACCAGGCCCTGAAGACGCCGCAGTTCTGGCTGCTGTGGTGGGCGCTGTGCCTGAACGTGACGGCGGGTATCGGGGTGCTGGGACAGGCATCGGTCATGATCCAGGAAAGTTTCAAGGGCGCCATTACGCCCGCGGCGGCGGCCGGCTTTGTGGGCATGCTGTCGCTGGCCAATATGCTGGGCCGCTTCTTCTGGTCGTCAGTGTCCGATTACGTCGGCCGCAAGAACACCTACGCCATCTTCTTCGTGCTGGGCACTGCGCTGTACCTCTTGGTGCCGGGCATGGGTTCGGCCGGCAACGTGGCGCTGTTCGTGCTGTTCTATTGCGTCATCATCTCGATGTACGGCGGGGGCTTCTCGACCGTGCCGGCCTACCTCGCTGATCTGTTCGGCACCCGCTATGTCGGCGGCATACACGGCCGCCTGCTGACCGCCTGGGCGGCGGCAGGCATATTCGGACCGACGCTGGTCAATTACATCCGCCAGTATCAGGTCGACCACGGCGTGCCGGCGGCGCAGTCCTATACCGCGACCATGTACCTGATGGCCACGCTGCTGGTCGTGGGCTTTATCTGCAATATGTTCGTGCGCCCTGTCGCCGCGCGCCACCACATGAGCGGCGAGCAGTTGAACGAGCAACAAAACCTGCTGTCGCCCGCGATGAGCACCAAATAAGGAGCCGGAATCATGGAACATACCACTGCTGCCGCACCCGCGCGTTCGAATCCGCCGCTCATCCTGGTGGTCATATTCTGGCTATATGTTGGAATACCTCTGGCCCTCGGGGTGTGGGAAACCCTGCTCAAGGCGAGCGCCTTGTTCAAATGACAGCGCCCGCCGTCCGCCCGCCCTGGCGGACAGGCCCAAGCAAAACAAGGCACTACATCGTCAGACGTAGTGCCTTGTGCGTAGTGCCTTGTGTGTAGTTGCCTTGTATTTTGCCGCGGCCTTGGTATTCTGCCTGGTTTTTATACTGGGAATTTTGGTGGAGCGGAGGAGGATCGAACTCCCGACCTTCGCATTGCGAACGCGACGCTCTCCCAGCTGAGCTACCGCCCCAAAAGCACGATATTCTACAACGATTTCGGAAAGGCTGCATGGGGCGGCGCGCTGCGGCGGCGGTCCGGCTGCGCAGGGTCCGCGCCATGTTGTCCGCCATGGCGCCGCCACGCCGCCCGGAATCTGCCAGAATACACGCTGGCACACTTTTCAGGAGGTCCGCCTGTGACGCAATTGTCCCCACCCGGCCGAGGCCATGCGGCGGTGGCGGCCATCGTGCTGGCCGCGGGGCTGAGCCGCCGCATGGGGCCGGTCAACAAGCTGCTGCAGCCGGTGCGGGGCGTGGCCATGGTCCGCAAGGTGGCAGAGCAGGCGCTGGCCTCGGGCTGCGGCCGCGTGCTGGTGGTGCTGGGGCATCAGGCGGGGCGGGTGCGCGAGGCTTTGGCCGGCCTGCCGGTGGAGTTCATCGACAACCCGGACTATGCCGAAGGCCTGGGCGGTTCGGTGCGGGCGGGGGCGGCCGCGCTGCGCGACGGCGAAGCGGCGTTGGTGTGCCTGGGCGACATGCCCGGCGTGACGGCCGGCGTCATCGATGCCTTGCTGGCCGCGTTTCGCGCCAACCCCGGCGCCCGCGCATGCCAGCCGGTGTTCCAGGGCCGGCGCGGCAACCCGGTGCTGTGGTCGGCGCGGGACGTGCCGGCGCTGCGTGCGCTGCGCGGGGACGAGGGCGCCCGCGCATTGCTGCGCGGCCTGAACGGCAGCGTGCTGGAAGTTCCCGTCGACACGGATGCCATCTTCATGGACATCGATACGCCGCAAGCGCTGCAGGCCGCACAGGCCGTGCCCGCGCGGCCGGCCCGATGCGCCACTTCCCCGCAGCAGTCGTAGTAGAATGGCGCATTCCGCATTTTGGCTTATCCAATGACCACCATCCTCCAGAACCTTCCTGTCGGCCAGAAGGTCGGCATTGCATTTTCCGGCGGCCTGGACACCAGCGCCGCCTTGCTTTGGATGCGCAACAAGGGCGCCATCCCCTTTGCCTACACCGCCAACCTGGGCCAGCCCGACGAGCCCGACTACGAAGCGATTCCTCAGCGCGCGCGCGAATACGGCGCCGAAGGCGCGCGGCTGATCGACTGCCGCGCCCAACTGGTGGCGGAGGGCATTGCCGCCCTGCAGTGCGGCGCTTTCCATGTGTCGACGGCCGGCGTCACTTACTTCAACACCACTCCCATCGGGCGCGCCGTCACCGGCACCATGCTGGTGGCCGCCATGAAGGAAGACGATGTCAATATCTGGGGCGACGGCAGCACTTACAAGGGCAACGACATCGAGCGCTTCTACCGCTACGGGCTGCTCACCAACCCCGACCTGCAGATCTACAAGCCCTGGCTGGACCAGGCCTTCATCGACGAGCTGGGCGGCCGGGCCGAGATGTCCGAATACATGCGACAGGCAGGCTTCGACTACAAGATGTCGGCCGAGAAAGCCTATTCCACCGACTCCAACATGCTGGGCGCCACGCACGAGGCCAAAGACCTCGAGCACCTGAACTCGGGCATCAAGATCGTCCAGCCCATCATGGGTGTGGCGTTCTGGCGCGACGAGGTGCAGGTCAAGCGCGAAGAAGTCACTGTGCGCTTCGAGGAAGGGCGGCCGGTGGCGCTGAACGGCGTGGAATACGCCGACAGCGTCGAACTGCTGCTGGAAGCCAACCGCATCGGCGGCCGGCACGGCCTGGGCATGAGCGACCAGATCGAGAATCGCATCATCGAGGCCAAGAGCCGCGGCATCTACGAGGCCCCCGGCCTGGCGCTGCTGTACATCGCCTACGAGCGCCTGGTCACGGGCATCCACAACGAGGACACCATCGAGCAGTACCGCGACAACGGCCGCAAGCTGGGCCGGCTGCTGTACCAGGGCCGCTGGTTCGACCCGCAGGCCATCATGCTGCGCGAAGCCTCGCAGCGCTGGGTGGCGCGCGCCGTCACGGGAGAGGTGGCCATCGAGCTGCGCCGCGGCAACGACTACTCCATCCTGGATACGGTTTCGCCCAATCTGACCTACCAGCCCGAGCGCCTGACCATGGAAAAGGGCGAGTCCACTTTCTCGCCGCGCGACCGCATCGGCCAGCTGACGATGCGCAATCTGGACATCACGGACACCCGCGACAAGCTGTTCACCTACACCCAGGCGGGGCTGCTGTCGCGCGCCGGCGGCGCGGCGCTGCCGCAGCTGAAGGACGACGCCAAGAAATAGCAAGGCCGCAGCATCGGGCCAGGAACAGCCATCGCCATGAGTCGGTTCCCGCTTTTGCGGGGCCGCTCATGGCGATGGCTTTTTGTAGCGTGGCCGCGCCGTGAGCCGTTCTTTCTGATTGTTGCGACCGGGCGGCATACAGGCAGCGGTTTCAGTCGCGGCCCAGCAGCAGGAATTCCATCAGGGCCTTCTGCACGTGCATGCGGTTCTCGGCCTCGTCCCAGACCACGCTTTGCGGGCCGTCGATGACCTCGGCGCTGACTTCCTCGCCGCGGTGGGCCGGCAGGCAGTGCATGAAGATGGCCTTGGGGTCGGCGGCGGCCATCATCTCGGCGTCCACGCGCCAGTCGGCGAAGGCCTTGCGGCGCGCGTCATTCTCGGCCTCGTAGCCCATGCTGGTCCACACGTCGGTGGTGACCAGGTGCGCGCCGCGGCAGGCCTGGGCGGGGTCGTCGAACTGGCGCAGCACGGACTCGGGCGGCTGGCCGATGCGCGCGGGGTCCAGGCTGTAGCCTTTCGGCGTGGATACATGCAGCGTGAAGCCCAGCATTTCGGCGGCCTGCAGCCAGGTGTAGGCCATGTTGTTGGCGTCGCCTATCCAGGCCACCGTCTTGCCCTGTATGGGCCCCAGGTGCTCGATGAAGGTGAAGATGTCGGCCAGGATCTGGCAGGGATGGTATTCGTTGGTCAGGCCATTGATGACGGGCACGCGCGAATGCGCCGCGAAGCGCTCGATGCGCGACTGCTCGAAGGTGCGGATCATGACCAGGTCGACCATGCGCGAGATGACGCGGGCCGTGTCCTCGATGGGTTCCGAGCGTCCCAATTGCGAGTCGCCGGTGGTCAGGTGGATGACCGAGCCGCCCAGCTGGTACATGCCGGCCTCGAACGAAACCCGCGTGCGGGTGCTGGCTTTCTCGAACACCATGGCCAGGTTGCGGTCGTGCAGGGTGCGGTGCGGTTCGTAGCGCTTGAATTTGTCCTTGATCAGGCGCGCGCGGTCGAACAGGTACAGGATTTCTTCTTTGGTGAAGTCGCGAAACTGCAGAAAGTGCCGTAAGGGCCCCGTCTTGGGGTTAGGGTGAGACATGTTGAGCCTTGGGTGAAAATTGGTGCGTCAGTGGCTATCATATACAATTCTGCGCGCAGGACGAATTTACGCCGCCATGCGCGCACCGAGGTTTGCAGGAAAGTCATGTCCGATAGTTTGCAGCAGTTCATCATTCACGGGGTTACCAGCACGGGGCAGCGTTTTCGTCCAAGCGACTGGGCCGAACGCCTGGCCGGGGTCATGTCGCAGTTCCGGCCGGCCGGCTCCGGGGGCGGGCACCTGACGTATTCGCCCTATGTGGTGCCTATGCTCATCGATGGGGTCCGCTGCGTGGTGGTCGACCACAGGCTGCGCAAGCTCGAGCCCCTGGCATGGAATTTCGTCTACGAATTTGCGCGGGACAACGACCTGCAGACCAGTGAACGGGAAATCCCGATCCGAATACGCCCGGCCTAGCGCCGGGTTTTTATTTTTTGGCTGTTTCCCGGTCTTGCGGCGCGCAAGGCGAGAGCCTGGGCCGCCGCAAGGCCGCCGTTCAGCCGGCGGGCACCGGCGTCAGCACCCGACCCGTCGAGGCAAAGGCCACGGCGTTGTCCACCACCAGGCTCACCATGGCTTGCCGGGTCTCCAGCGTGGCGCTGCCTATGTGAGGCAGCAGGACGGCGTTCTCGAGGTTTTTGAGGGTGTCCGGTACATGGGGCTCGGATTCGAACACATCGAGCCCTGCGCCCGCTATGGCGCCGCTGGCGAGGGCCTGGGCAAGGGCAGCCTCGTCCACCACCGAGCCGCGCGCCACATTGACGAGAAAACCTTCGGGCCCCAATGCTTCGAGCACCGCGCGGTCGATGAGGTGGCGGGTGGAAGGCCCGCCCACCGTGGCGACCACCAGGACGTCCGCCCAGGCGGCCAGCTCCGCCACGGAGGCCGCATATTCCCATGGCACGTCCTTGCGCGGCCGCCGGTTGTGGTAGCGCACCGGCATGGCGAAGCCCGCGGCGCGCTGCGCCACGGCATGCCCGACACGCCCCAGGCCGACGATGCCCAGTTTGCGGCCGGTGACGCGGTGCCCCAGGGGCAGGCTGGCAAGCTGGTTCTGCCACTGGCCGGCGCGCAGATAGCGTTCGGCCCGGCCCATGCCGCGCAGGGTGGACAGGATCAGGCCCCAGGTCAGGTCGGCCACGCAGTCGTTCAGCACGTCGGGGGTGTTGCTGACCTGTATGCCTTTGGCATGGGCATGCGCCACGTCGATATTGTCGTAGCCCACGCCCAGGCTGCAGATGGCCTTGAGGCGCGGCAGCCTGTCCATCAGCTCGGCGCGGGCCGGCGTGAAGGCGCTGGCCAGCAGGGCGTCCACTTCGTCCCGGCGGGCCAGCATGAGGGCGTCGGGGTCGTCGGCTTCCCACAGGCGCAGCACGCGGTAGTGGCGCTCCAGTTTTTCCTGGGCCTGGGGCAGCAGGGGAAGGGCGAACAATTGCAGCAGTACGGGCTTGGCGGTCATGCGGTCAACCTGTGTCATGGGGCGGGCCGCGGCCTGCGCGGCTATACTGTCCGGAATGGCTTGCCCGAAACTATAACCCGGGCGCCGTTGCCTGGTCATGGAAGGGGCGGTGCCAAGCCTTGGGACGGCCCGGCGGCAAAAAAAACAGGACGCCTTCAGGCGTCCTGTTTTGCGGGGCCGGGGCCCCTTTGCCGATCGAACAGGCTGTGCTGCTTAGCCCAGCGCCTTGACAGCGGCGGCAAGGCGGCTCTTGTGGCGGGCGGCCTTGTTCTTGTGGATGATGTTCTTGTCGGCCACGCGGTCGATGACGCTGGTGGCTTTCTGGAATACGTCGGTGGCGGCGGCTTTGTCGCCGGCTTCGATGGCCTGGCGCACACGCTTGATGGACGTGCGCAGCATGGAACGCAGGCTGGAGTTGTGCTTGTTGCGGGCAACCGACTGGCGGGCGCGCTTACGGGCTTGGGCGGTATTGGCCATAATTCTTTAAGTTCGCTGTTGGGGGCGTGGGGTCTAGGGTCTAGTCCAGGATCTAATTCCCTCCAGACCATACTGGCCACACGCCAAGGAATCGGCAAAGACTGCCATTCTATATTACGGGGCGCGCCTTGTAAAGTCTCGGGGGCGAAATCCGCACAGGAACAACACCACGAAATAGGCCAGCGCGGCGGCGGCCAGCACGGCCGCCAGCCACAGGGCGCGCATGGCTCCATGGACCCCGCCCACCCAGTCGATATGGCGGTCGGCCTCCAGCAGCACCGCGCACAGCGCGGCCATGGCGGGCAGGGCCCGCAGCGCGAAGCGGCCCCATCCCGCGCCGGGGCGGTATAGGCCCCGGCGGCGCAGCAGCACGCCCAGCACCAGCGCATTGACGCTGGCGCCCAGGCCGATGGACAAGGCCAGGCCGGCATGGTCCAGCAGCGGGACGAACACCGCGTTCATGGCCTGGGTCAGCACCAGCACGAATACCGCTATCTTGACCGGCGTGCGGATGTCCTGCTTGGCGTAAAAGCCCGGCGCCAGGATCTTGATGGACAGCAGGCCCAGCAGGCCGGCCGAATAGGCGATGACGGCCAGCCGGGTCTGGTGCACGTCGTGGGCGCCGAAGGCGCCGTAGTTGAACAGGGTGGCCACCAGCCCTTCGGACAGCAGGGCCATGCCCAGTGCGGCCGGCAGCCCCAGCAGCACGACCAGGCGCAGCCCCCAGTCCAGCAGGGCGCTGTAGCCGTCGTGGTCCTGCCGGGCGTGGGCCGCCGACAGGCTGGGCAGCAGCACTGTGCCCAGGGCGATGCCCAGCAGGGCGGTGGGGAATTCCATCAGGCGGTCTGCGAAGGACAGCCAGGTGACGCTGCCCGACGCCAGCCAGGTGGCGATATTTGTGTTGATCAACAGCGACACCTGGGCCACCGACACGCCCAGGATGGCGGGCAGCATCTGGCGCATGATGCGCTTGACGGTGGGGTCGGCCCAGGCCTGGGCCAGCCGCGGCGAAAAGCGCGGCGCCAGGCCAAGGCGCCGCAGGGCCGCCCACTGCACGGCAAGTTGGGCGACGCCGCCCAGCATGACGCCCGCCGCCAGGGCGTGGATGGGCACGTCGAAATACGGCGCCAGGAACAGGCAGGCCGCTATCATGGCCAGGTTCAGCAGCACCGGCGTGAAGGCCGGCACGGCAAAGCGGCTCCAGGTATTGAGCACGCCCGAGGCGAAGGCCACCAGCGACATGCACAGGATGTAGGGGAACATCAGCCGCGTCATCCACACGGCGGACTCGAAGGCCTCGTGGCGGGCCGGCGCGAGCAGGCCGCTGGCCATGGCGCCCACCACCCAAGGCGTGGCCAGGATGCCCAGCAGCGTGACCGCCATCAGGACGGCGGTCAGCAACAGCGCCACGCGGTCCAGCAGCAGGCGCACCTGCTCCTGCGGATGCTGGCTGCGCGCCTGGCCCAGTATGGGCACGAAAGCCTGGGAGAACGCGCCTTCGGCGAACAGCCGGCGCAGCAGGTTGGGGATGCGGAAGGCCACCCAGAAGGCGTCGGTCAGCGGCCCCGCGCCGAACGAGCTGGCGATGAGGATGTCGCGCAGCAGGCCGGTGATGCGGGAAAACAGGGTAAGACCGCTGACCGTGGCGGCTGACCTTAGCAGGCTCATTCCGGCTTATTTCGGCGCCATGCGGATGGCGCCGTCCAGGCGTATGGTTTCGCCATTGATCATTTCGTTCGTGATGATGCTCTGGACGAGCTTGGCGTAGTCCTCCGGGCGCCCCAGGCGCGAAGGGAAGGGAATGCTGGCGGCCAGCGAGTCCTGGACTTCCTGGGGCATGCCGAACACCATGGGGGTGCCGAAGATGCCCGGCGCGATGGTGACGCAGCGTATGCCCACCTTGGCCAGGTCCCGGGCGACCGGCAGTGTCATGCCCGCCACGCCGGCCTTGGAGGCGGCGTAGGCCGCCTGGCCGATCTGGCCGTCGTAGGCGGCCACCGAAGCCGTGTTGATGAGCACGCCGCGTTCGCCGGTGGGCTCGGGCGTGTTGGCGCCCATGGCCGCGGCCGCCAGCCGCGACATGTTGAAGGTGCCGACCAGGTTGATCATGACGACCTTCTGGAACAGTTCCAGCGGATGCGGGCCGTTCTTGCCCACGATGCGCGAGGCAGGCGCCACGCCGGCGCAGTTGACCAGGCCGAACAGCGGGCCCGCGGCGACGGCGGCGTCGATGACGGCCTGCGCATCGGCTTCCTGGGTGACGTCGCAATGGACATAGACTTGATCGAGTTCATCGGCCAGCTTGCGGCCGGCCTCGTCCTGAACGTCGGCCAGCACGACCTTGGCGCCCTCGGCCACCAGCATGCGGGCCGTGCCGGCGCCCAGGCCCGAGGCGCCGCCCGTGACGACGAATACTTTGTTTTTGATTTCCATTGCTTGTCTCTGTGCGTGTGCGGGACGGCCCCGCGGCGTATGGTGTTTGCGGCCCAAGGGTAGCGATTGTGCGTGCGCAATCGCGGCCCTGTGCGGCAGAAGACTTTATTTGAGCTTGAGCGCCTGCGCGATGCGCTGCCGGATTTCTTCCAGCGAGCCCACGCCGGACACCTGGCGAAAGGCGGGAGCCTTGGGATCGCCGCTTTGGGCCCATTGCGAGTAATAGTCGACCAGGGGGCGGGTCTGTTCCTGGTAGACGTCCAGCCGGCGGCGTACGGTTTCTTCGCGGTCGTCGTCGCGCTGCACCAGCGGCTCGCCGGTCACGTCGTCGACACCGGCCGTCTTGGGCGGATTGAACGTGACGTGGTAGCTGCGCCCGCTGGCGGGGTGCACGCGGCGTCCGCTCATGCGTTCGATGATGTTCTCGTCGGGGACGACGATCTCGACCACGAAGTCCAGGCCGATGTCGGCTTCTTTCAGGGCGTCCGCCTGCGGGATGGTGCGGGGAAATCCGTCGAACAGATAGCCTTTCCGGCAGTCGGGCTCGCGCAGCCGGTCGCGCACCAGGCCGATGATGATGTCGTCCGACACCAGGCCGCCGGCGTCCATGATTTTCTTGGCTTCGATGCCCAGGGGAGTTTGCGCCTTGACGGCGGCGCGCAGCATGTCGCCGGTGGAGATCTGGGGGATGCCGAATTGTTCGGTGATGAAAGCCGCTTGCGTGCCTTTGCCGGCGCCTGGGGGGCCGAGCAGAATCAATCGCATAATTCCTCCTGAAGATTACTTATTTCAACTTGTTCCGATTATGCCGCAACGCAGCAATCTGCGCACGGAATGCGTAAATTTGAAGACGATTTATAACCGATTTGCAAACACGCCGCGTACGCGGGCCAGATCGCTTTCGGTGTCCACGCCCGCGGCGGGGTGGCTGTCTGTCGTCAATACCGCGATGGCAAAGCCGTTTTCCAGGGCGCGCAGCTGCTCCAGCGCCTCGAATTTTTCCAGGGGCCCGCTGGGCAGGGCCGGGAAGCGCTTCAGAAAATCACAGCGATAGGCATACAAGCCGATATGGTGCAATGCGGGAAGCCCGGGCGCCAATATGGCGCCGCCCCGGGCCAGCGCATCGCGCGCCCAGGGAATGGGGGCCCGGGAAAAATACAAAGCCTGTCCGCGCAGGCCGCAGACGACCTTGACCGCGTTAGGGTTGAACAGCGCCTGTTCGTCCCGGATGGGGCTGGCGCAGGTGGCGATGGACGCCTCGGGGCTGCGCGCCAGCAGGCTGGCCACGGCGTCGATCTGGGCCGGGTCGACCAGGGGTTCGTCGCCCTGGACATTGACGACGATCTGGCTGTCGTCCAGCGCCAGCAGGCCGGCGACCTCGGCCAGCCGGTCGGTGCCGGTGGCATGATCGGCCCGCGTCATCATGGCCTCGAAGCCATGCTCGCCGACCGCGGCGAAGATGCGTTCGTCGTCCGTCGCCACCACCACGCGGGCGGCGCCGGAGCGGGCCGCCTGTTCGGCGGTGCGCACCACCATGGGCTTGCCGGCGATGTCCAGCAGGGGCTTGCCGGGCAGGCGCGACGAGGCCGCGCGGGCGGGAATGATGGCGACGAAGCTCACGCCCGGGCGTCCGGCGCCTGGGCCGCTTGGCCGGCCGTGTCGGGCGTCAGGCTGCGGGCCTCGCTTTCCAGCATGACGGGCACGCCGTCGCGGATGGGGAAGGCCAGTTTGTCGGCCCGGCAGACCAGCTCTTGGGCGTCGCGATCGTAGTGCAAAGCGCTTTTGCACAGAGGGCAGACAAGGATTTCCAGCAGGTGAGCGTCCACGCGCGTTCCTTTAGGTTGCAGAGGTATCCAGTGTAATGCCGCCGGCGGTTTTTTTCCCGGCCAGTCCGCGCAGGCGGGCTTCCAGCCGATCCAGCCAGCCGGCGTCGGAGAACACCGGCTCGGCCTGCACCGACCAGACGCGCGCGTCGTCCAGGCGGGCGCATTTGACGGCGTCTTTGGGCGTGACCAGGATGACTTCCTGGTCCAGTCCGGTGAACGGCGAGCAGCGATAGTCGTAATGGTCGGGCAGGGCGACGGCGGCGCCAGGCTCGGCGCCGCAGGCGCGCAGCATGGCGAAAAACCGGTCGGGCTGGCCGATGGCGGCCACGGCGGCCATGGGCCGGCCGGCATGGCGCGCAAGCCATTGCGCCCACTCCAGCCGCTGGCCGCTGGACAAATGCACCGCCGCCACTGGCTGCAGGCGCATGTCCACGTGTTCGATCCGGCCCGCCGCAGGCGCGGGGGCCGGCTGGCCCGGCGCGAGATGGGTCACGATCACGTCCACCTCGTGCAGCCTGGCGGCCGGCTCGCGCAGCGGTCCGGCCGGCAGCAGCCGACCGTTGCCGACGCCGCGGGCGTCCTGCACCACGATTTCCAGGTCGCGCGGCAGGGCCAGGTGCTGCAGCCCGTCGTCGGACAGCACTACGTCGATCTCGGGAAAGGCCTTGCGCAGCGCCTGCAGCGCCAGCAGGCGGCGCGGATGCACGGCGACCGGCGCCATCGTTTCGCGGGCGATGAGGGCGGGCTCGTCCCCGAACAGGGCCGGGTCCAGCTCGCCCCGGCCCGTGCGCGGTTCCCGGCCGGCGGCCGCGCCATAGCCGCGGCTGACGATGCCGGGCCGCCAGCCCTTGTCGCGCAGTGCGCGGGCCAGGGCGATGACCACGGGCGTCTTGCCCGTGCCGCCCACGACCACGTTGCCCACCACGACGACCGGCAGGGGCGTGGCGTCCGGGCAGTGGGCGCGATGGCGCCGCATCCGGCAGGCGACGACAGCCCCGGTCAGCCAGGCCAGCGGCATCAGCAGGGCGCTGCCCAGGCCTTTGCGCTGCCACATGGCATGCACCCGGCGCGTCAGGCTCTCTGTCAGTTTCATTGGGGCGTCCTGGCCGCGAAGTTGACGCGCGGCATCCCGACCTGGCGCGCAGCCTGGAGGATGCGCATGACCGCCTCATGCGGGCTTTGCGCGTCGGCGTTGATGACCAATGCCTGCTCCGGGCCGCGCCGGGCCGCCAGCAGGGCCGCCGCGATACTGTCCACGTCGCCGTCCGGGATGATCTGGCCTTCCAGCGCGTACAGGCCTTCGCGGCTGACGGCGATGTTCAGGGCGCGGTCGTCGACGGCGTCGGCGCGCGCCTGGGGCAGCGCCACCTTCAATTGATTGAGGCGCGTGAACGACGTGGTGGCGGCCAGGAAGATAAGTATCACCAGCAGCACGTCGATGAGGGGGATCAGGTTGATGTCCGGTTCGTCTTGCCGGCGGCGGGCGCTGCGGAAGTTCATGGCTGGCCTCGGAAACGGGCGGTTCGGCGGTCAGCGGTGCTCATGGCCGCCGGCCAGGATGCGGTCCAGCGCGCCCGCCTGGCGCTCCATCTGGTGCAGGTAGTGGTCGACCCGCGACCGGAAGTAGCGGTGCATGACCAGGGCGGGAATGGCTATCAGTATGCCGAAGCCCGTGTTGTACAGTGCGATGGAGATGCCCCGCGCCAGTTGGGCGGGGTCGCCCCCCGCCGGGGTGTAGGAGGCGAAGATTTCAATCATGCCCACCACCGTGCCGAACAGGCCCATCAGCGGCGCGACCACGGCAATGGTGGACAGCGCGGGAATATACCGGTCCAGCCGGTGGGCGGCGTCTTTGCCCGCGTCCTCTATGGCGGCGGTGCGATAGGGCTGGGGCTCGCCGCGCACGGCCACCACTTCGGCCAGCACGCGGCCGAGGGGCGAACTCGATGCCAGCCTGTTCAGGGCGTCGGGCGTGTCCTGCTTGCGCTTGACCAGGTCCAGCACCTGGTCAAGCAGGCCGGCCGGCAACACCGCGCGTGCGCGCAGCGACAGCAGGCGCTCTATGACCAGCGCCAGGCCCAGCACCGAGGTGGCCAGCAGCAGCCATATGGGCCAGCCTGCGTCGTGAATCATCTGCAGCAAATTCGTCCTCCATCGGGCCGGGTTGAAGCTGGCATTTTAAGGCCAGTGGCGCATGGGCGGGCAAGCCTGTTCCGGAACAGGGCCCGGCTTCGGCCGGCGCCCGCCGGCGGGCCAGGCTGGGGTTAACCCTGGACGCATGGCCGAGGGGGCTGCGCGCCGCTCGGACAAAAGCCGGATTCGCGGGCCTTTGGCGATACGCCTGCCCCGCAAAGCCCCGTTTTACGCCACAAGTGATTCTCAAAACCGCTTGCAATAATGTTTTCCGGCGGGTATCCACAAAATATGTGGATAATTATGTGCACAACTTGCTCCAAACGCGCTTTCTACTGGGCCTGGCGGTTCGTTGGCTAATTTCAGGCCAGACGTGGATGTTCAAAAAAATATATAAAAATCAAATAGTTGAGAATATTTTTTAAGGTCAAGCCTGATAAGTTCCCGCAATTCGATTGATATTTCAATGGTTTGACAAGTCGTGTTTTGTTGTGGACAGCGGCGGCGCAGCAGGGCGCCCCGGACGCCGCGGCAAGCTGTTTCCGGCCCGCGCCGGCCGCGCTTTTTGCTATAGTGCCTGCTTGCCCGCGCGCCATCTCCCGGCGCCGCCCGACCTGCCTGCCTGAACCGTTTTCATCATGTCCCAGCCCTTATTGTCCGACCAGGACGCCGTACTGACTGTCGCGCAACTGAACCGGCGGGTGGGCCGGCTGCTTGAGGGTCATTTTGCCCAGGTGTGGGTGCGCGGGGAGGTCTCCAACTTTACCCAGGCGGCTTCGGGCCATTGGTATTTCACCCTGAAGG
>Ga0180223_1000501_pt1 | contig 48511 bp, 53 predicted proteins | sample eDN5th30CKraftOP_FD_151337 | JGI IMG/M metagenome (GOLD analysis project Ga0180223, IMG submission 151337) | Enriched Organic Plus compost microbial communities from Emeryville, California, USA - eDNA 5th pass 30_C Kraft OP (version 2) (version 2) ... | reverse complement strand
CGGGCGGGATGCCGACCAGGTCGAACTGACCCAGCAGCTTGTTGTCCGCCGCCATTTCACGCTCGCCCTGGAACACGCGGATCGTCACCGCCTGCTGATTGTCGTCAGCGGTGGAATAGACCTGCGATTTCTTGGCCGGGATCGTGGTGTTGCGGTCGATCATGCGGGTGAACACGCCGCCCAGCGTTTCGATGCCGAGGCTCAGCGGGGTCACGTCGAGCAGCAGTACGTCCTTGACGTCGCCCTGCAGCACGCCCGCCTGAATCGCCGCGCCCATGGCGACGACTTCGTCCGGATTCACGCCGGTGTGCGGTTCCTTGCCGAAAAATTCCTTCACGGCCTCGCGCACCTTGGGCATGCGGGTCATGCCGCCCACGAGAACGACTTCGCTGATCTCGGCGGCCGAAACGCCTGCATCGGCCAGCGCCTTCTTGCAGGGTTCCATGGTCCGCTTGATGAGGTCGGCCACCAGCCGTTCCAAATCGGCGCGGGTGATATTCTTCACCAGATGCTTGGGACCATTCTGGTCGGCGGTGATGAAGGGCAGGTTCACTTCGGTCGACTGGGCCGAGGACAGCTCAATCTTCGCCTTTTCGGCGGCTTCCTTCAGCCGCTGGAGCGCCAGCTTGTCCTTGGTGAGGTCAATGCCCTCTTCCTTCTTGAAGTCGGCGGCCAGATATTCCACCAGCTTGGCGTCGAAATCCTCGCCGCCCAGGAACGTGTCGCCATTGGTGGACTTCACTTCGAACACGCCATCGCCGATTTCCAGGATGGAAATGTCGAAGGTGCCGCCGCCAAGGTCATAAACCGCGATGGTCTTGCCGTCTTGCTTCTCAAGCCCGTAGGCAAGCGCGGCCGCTGTCGGCTCGTTGATGATCCGCAGCACTTCCAGGCCCGCAATCTGCCCCGCGTCCTTGGTCGCCTGACGCTGGGCGTCATTGAAATAGGCTGGAACGGTGATAACCGCCTGCGTGACCGTCTCGCCCAGATAGCTCTCGGCGGTTTCCTTCATCTTCTGGAGCGTGAAGGCGGAGATTTGCGAGGGGCTGTAATCCTTGCCGCCCGCATTGACCCATGCGTCGCCATTCGGTCCCTTCACGATCGAATAAGGGACCAGTTCCATGTCCTTCTTCGTCGTAGGATCGTCGAAGCGGCGGCCGATCAGGCGCTTCACCGCGAAAATCGTGTTGTCCGGATTGGTGACGGCCTGCCGCTTGGCGGGCTGGCCGATCAGGCGTTCGCCGTCCTTGGCGAAGGCAACGATGGAGGGCGTGGTGCGCGCGCCTTCCGCATTTTCAATGACCTTGGGCTTCCCGCCATCCATCACAGCCACGCAGCTGTTGGTGGTGCCCAGGTCAATACCGATTACTTTTCCCATTTCTTCCTCTTTAACCCCAATTTCTATCAGCGGTTGACGGCCACATACCTCACGAAAGCGCCAAGGCAAGACCGTTTGCATGCCGGATATAGGCGCGCTTTTTCTTGGCACAAGAAGCTGCCGGGATTAGCTAGATAACCGACCGAAAACGAGACAGTCCCTGAAAGGCCATTCCATGCGCGCGATTCTCCCCTTCCTTGCCCTTGCCGCGCCGCTGGCCCTGAGCGCGTGCGGCGATCCCGCGCCCACCTATATCGATCAGGCCTGGGTGCGACTCAGCCCCAACAAGGACACGCCCTCTGCGGGTTATTTCGTGGCTCATGGCGGTGCGAGCGACGTGCAATTGCGCGGCGTGCTGACCGATTATGCGCTGAAGGTGGAAATGCACGAGAGCGTCAGCGAGAACGGCGTGATGACGATGAAGCCGATTTCCAGCGTGGACATTCCGGCCAAGGGCAAGGTGGCATTTGCACCGGGCGGCAAGCATCTGATGCTGTGGGGCGTCAACGATACCGCGATCAGCCGGGGCACGATGCAGCTTACCTTCCTTCTTTCCAATGGCGACCGCCTGCTGGTGGATGCCGTGATCCAGAAGCCGGGCGCGGCGGCTCCAGCAGCGAAAACGGACGAGCATAAGGACCATTGAGCAGCCGCAACCTGACACAGGCGGAGATTGCGCTCGCCCGGTCGATATTTGGCGACGCCATCGCTTATCACCGGGTGCGGGTGCATAACCGCAAATGGTGGCCCTTCCAGCCCCGGCGCGTGACCATGGCGCCGGACGGCGACCTGTGGTTCCATCCCGAAGGCGGCCTGTTCTGTGCGGATTTCTGCGGCGGCCCGCTGCATCTGCAAGGGCTGTTCATCCATGAGATGACCCATGTGTGGCAAGCCCAACGCGGCGGCAAATGGTATCTGCCGCTGATGCGCCACCCCTTTTGCCGTTATGGATATGAGATCGTGCCGGGAAAGGCCTTCCACCGCTATGGGCTGGAGCAGCAGGCCGAGATCGTCCGCCATGCTTTCCTGATGCGATGCGGTGCGGCGGTGGACGGCAAGCCGGGGCTATCGGTGTATGAGGCGCTGCTGCCGTTTGGGAATGGCTGATAGCTTGTTGGGGTGAGTTGGCGGACTGTCCGCTTATTCGTTCTCGGTACGCCAACGAAAACAGGCGGCGCTCCGGGGAGCACCGCCTGCTATTTCGTTCACGGCTCTCACGAACCGCGCGAGGGAATCAATCCTCGGTGCGGATGTCGCGGCGCTCGGCGATGCGAGCGCGCTTGCCGGTGCGGCCGCGCAGATAATAGAGCTTCGCGCGACGCACGACGCCGCGGCGGACTACCGTGATCGAATCGAGATTGGGCGAATAGAGCGGGAACACGCGCTCCACCCCTTCGCCGAACGAAATCTTGCGAACGGTGAAGTTGGAACCCATGCCCTTGTTAGAGCGGGCTATGCACACGCCTTCGTAGTTCTGGACGCGGCTGCGGTCGCCTTCGACGACCTTCACGCCGACGCGCAGCGTGTCGCCCGGACGGAAATCGGGGATATCCTTGGCGAGGGCCGCGATGTTTTCGGCCTCGATCTGCTGGATCAAGTTCATGTAACTCAGTCCTTATCTTCGCGTTGCGCGCCAGAGGGCGACTGGTCCCGAACACCGATATGGCGTTCCCAAAGGTCCGGCCGCCTTAGCCGTGTGTCATCCTCCGCCCTTTGTTTCCGCCAGGCGGCGATCTTCGCATGATCCCCCGATCGCAACACTTGCGGGATCGTGCGCCCTTCCCACTCAGCGGGCCGGGTATAGTGCGGATATTCAAGAAGGCCGCTTTCGAAGCTTTCCTCATCCCCGCTGGAAGCCGCGCCCATTACACCGGGAAGCAGCCGAACGCAAGCATCCAGCAGCATCAATGCGCCCATCTCTCCGCCCGACAATATGATGTCGCCCATGGAGAGTTGTTCGACCGGTCGGCCTTCGAAAATACGCTCGTCGAAACCTTCGAACCGGCCGCAGAGAATCGTCGCACCCGGCCCCGCCGCCAGATCGCGCACCCGCGCCTGCGTGACGGGCGCGCCGCGCGGCGTCATGGCGATGACGGGAAGATCGGGGCGGCGCTCCAGCGCATGATCGACAGCGCTGGCGAGAATGTCGACGCGCAGCACCATGCCCGCTCCGCCGCCCGCAGGCGTATCGTCCACGGTGCGGTGCCTGTCGGCCGCGAAGTCGCGGATATGGATGGGATCACAAGTCCACCTCCCCTCTGCCAGCGCCCGTCCGGCGAGCGAATGGCCGAGCGGGCCGGGAAACATCTCAGGATAGAGGGTCAATATCTGCGCGGTGAAGCTCATCGCGCCCTCATGCAGCAGCGCAGACCCATGCCCGCAAGAGACGCGACCGCCCCCACCCCCAGAACCAACCAGCCAATAGCGCGTGCCAGATCGTCAAAGCCCTGCGGCGGGCGGACGACGGTGGGCAGAATGAAGAAGGCGGGCACAATCGCCACTACGCCAACCAGGATCGTCAGCCGCACCGCCCAATGCCAGGGCGCGCCCCACAAAGCCCATCCGATCGCGACCAACACCACCGGGTAGAGAATGGCCAGAAATGTCTGCATGGCCCGAAGGCTCAGGCCGCGAAGGCCGCTTCGATCACGGCTTGGCCATCGGCCAGCGTGACGGCGTGCATCGGGGCCATGAAGCGTTTGCCATTCGGGCGCCCGACCTCGATAATATCGCCCGCGCCGAAATTCTCGACCGTGACGATTGCGCCCAGCGCCTCACCGTCGCTGGAAATGCAGGGCAGGCCGATCAGGTCGACATGATAATATTCGCCCTCGTCCAGGTCCGGCAGGGCGGAACGCGCGACGGTGAGTTCGGTGCCGCGCAGGGATTCCGCGTCGCTGCGATTGCCGACCTCGGCAAAGCGCGCCACTGCGCCATTGGGGCCAGGGCGCACCGACTTCAACGTCAGCGTGCGCCCTGCCACCTCGAAGCTCGTGTAGCTTTTGAGCGTGTCGACGCCCTCGCCAAAGAGCTTCAGACGGACTTCGCCCGCCACACCATGCGCGCCGATGATGACGGCCAGAGTGACGGGCTTGTCGGTCAAGAGGTTCAGCCTTCGGCCTGCTCTTCAGCGGGCGCTTCGGGAGCAGCTTCCGCAGCGGCTTCGGGGGTCGCTTCGTCCAGGGCTTCCGCGACGACTTCCACGGTTTCGGCTTCAGCGGCCGCCTTTGCGGCTTCCTCGGCTTCGGCAGCCTTGCTGGCCCGTTCCTCGGCGCGATCCTTGGCCTTTTGGCCCGGCTCCGCCTTGTTGGGATTGTTGCGGGTAGCGCGTTCCTTCACGCCCGCGGCGTCGAGGAAGCGGGCCACGCGGTCGGTCGGCTGCGCGCCAGCGGCAACCCAGTGCTTCGCCCGCTCGACGTCGAGGATGACGCGCTTTTCGTCGCCCTTGGGCAGGACGGGGTTGTAGCTGCCGATGCGCTCGATGAACTTGCCGTCACGCGGCGCGCGGCTGTCGGCCACGACGATGCGGTAATAGGGACGCTTCTTGGAACCGCCGCGCGAAAGACGAATGGACGTTGCCATATAAACCAACCTTACCTTTCTGTAATATTATAATATATTGAAAACGCTTATTTCTTCATGAAATTCTGAAAACCCGGCGGTAATTTTGGCATGTTGCCGCCAAGCCCGCCAAGGCCCGAAAGATCCGGCGCTCCGGCCCCACCATCAGGACCGCCCGCGCCGCCCAGCATCCCGCCAAGGCCGCCACCGCCGAACATCTTGGCCAGCCCCTTGAGACCGCCCATCTTGCGAATCTTCTTCATCGCCGTTTCCATTTCCTGATGCATTTTCAGGAGACGGTTGACTTCCTGCACCGTGGTGCCGGAGCCTTTGGCGATGCGGATCTTGCGCTTGGCGTTGATAAGGGCGGGCCTTTCCCGCTCCTTGAGCGTCATGGAGCCGATCATGGCGTCCAGGTGCAGCAGCGTCTTATCGTTCGCGCCGCTGTTCGCCATCGCTGCCTGCGCCTTCTTGAGGCCCGGGAGCATGCCCGCCAGCGCGCCCAGACCGCCCATGCGGCGCATCTGGTTGAGCTGGCCGCGCAGGTCGTTCATGTCGAACTGACCCTTGGCCATTTTCTTGGCGAGCTTGTCGGCTTCCTCGGCGTCGATCGTCTCGGCCGCCTTTTCGACCAGCGACACCACGTCGCCCATGCCAAGGATGCGCTGCGCCACGCGCTGCGGATGGAAAGGCTCGATGGCGTCGAGCTTTTCGCCGGTGCCCGCGAACTTGATCGGGCGGCCGGTGACGGCGCGCATCGACAGCGCCGCGCCGCCGCGCGCATCGCCGTCCATGCGGGTGAGGACCACGCCGGTCAACGGCACCTGCGCGGTGAAGCTCTGCGCGACGTTAACGGCGTCCTGACCCGTCAGTGAATCGACCACCAACAGGATTTCGGCCGGATCGCTCGCATCGGCGACCGCCTTCATCTCGTCCATCAGCGCCTGATCGACGTGCAGGCGGCCAGCGGTGTCGAGCATCACCACATCGAAGCCCTGAAGCTTCGCGGACTGGAGCGCACGCTGGGCGATTTCGACCGGCTGCTGGCCGGGCACGATGGGCAGGGTCGCCACATCGGCCTGTTGCCCCAGCACGGCCAACTGCTCCTGCGCGGCGGGGCGCTGGACGTCGAGCGACGCCATCAGCACCTTCTTGCGCCCCTTGTCCTTCAGGCGCTTGGCGATCTTGGCGGTGGAGGTGGTCTTGCCCGACCCCTGAAGGCCGACCATCATGATGACGGCGGGCGGGGTCACGTCGATCAGCAGTTCGGAGGTTTCGGACCCCAGCACGGCGGTCAGCGCGTCACTGACGATCTTCACCACCTGCTGCCCCGGCGTCACCGAGCGCAGGACATTCTGGCCGACGGCCTGCTCGGTCACATCGTCGACGAACTGGCGCACGACCGGAAGGGCCACGTCCGCTTCGAGGAGGGCGATTCGCACTTCGCGCATGGCCGCGCGGACATCGTCCTCCGTGAGCGCGCCGCGCCCCCGAAGCTTGTCGAATACGCCGCCCAGACGATCGCTTAGCGAATCGAACATCATCACCTCAATGGGGCCGGATGGCCCGAAAAACCGTGCATACCCATCAAACGACAAAATCGCCGGCGGGCGAAACCTCGCCGGCCAGCGTCCATATAAAGCGCCACCTGCGCCCATGGATGTGTCAGGGTATCAGACAGCAGAGCCGCCCGATTGCGAGCGCGCCTTTAGCGCAGCCCCGGCCAAAGCGCAACCCGCCCGCCACATTGCGACGGCAGCAGCCGCGGCAATTCCGATAAGATAAGGCTGGCCCAATAGGGAAGGCTGGTATTCCCGCCCTATTCCCACTAGATGCACGCCCATCATGGGACGCTTTTCGAAGATGCATGGCCTCGGCAACGATTTCGTGGTGATCGATGCGCGGGATGGCGCGGTCGAGATGACGGCGTCGCGCGTCCGCGCCATTGCCGATCGCCATGCGGGCATCGGCTGTGACCAGTTGATCCTGATCGGCGCGTCCGAGCGCGCCGACGTGTCGATGCGGATTTTCAACGCGGACGGCAGCGAGGTGGAAGCCTGCGGCAACGCGACGCGCTGCGTGCCGCTGTTCGTGGGCCGCGACGTGCGGATCGAAACGAAGGCGGGCCTGCTCGACGCGAAGGGCGTGGAAGGTGGCGCAAGCGTCGACATGGGCGCGCCGCGCTTCGACTGGGATGCCATCCCGCTGGCTTATGCCATGGACACGCTGACCATGCCCGCCAGCTGGGAAGACCTGCCCGCGCCCGCCGCCGTCAATGTCGGCAATCCCCACGTCATCTTTTTCTGCGACGATCTGGATGTGGTCGATATTCCGCGCCTGGGTTCAATCATCGAGAATGATCCCCTCTTTCCTCAGCGCGTGAACGTCAATTTCGCGGAAGTCGCGGGCGACAATCATCTGCGCCTCATCGTCTGGGAGCGCGGTGCGGGCCTGACGCGGGCCTGCGGCACGGGCGCCTGCGCCACCGCCGTCGCGGCGATTCGGAGCAAGCTCATGGCTGGTCCCGTGACGGTCAGCCTGCCCGGCGGCGACCTTGCGATCGACTGGACGCCGGGCGGCACCATTCGCATGACCGGCCCGGCCACTCATGTCTTTAACGGCGAGGCTGACTGGACCCGCTTCTAGATGCCCAGTCCTTCCCGAAACGCGCCTGAAATCATCACGCTGGGCTGCCGCCTCAACATCGCGGAGAGCGAGGCGATCCGCGAAATGACGCAGGGTCAGGATGACCTGATCGTCGTCAATAGCTGCGCCGTCACCGCCGAGGCCGTGCGGCAGGCGCGGCAAGCCATACGCAGAGCGCGGCGCGAGCGGCCCGAAGCGCGGATCATGGTGACGGGCTGCGCGGCGCAGACCGAGCCTGCGACCTTCGCCGCCATGCCCGAAGTGGACGCGGTGCTGGGCAATCGGGAGAAGATGGAAGCCGGTTCCTATCGCCCGTTCGTGTCGGGCGGTGGGGCACGGGTGCGCGACGGTTTCCCGACTGCGCTCGACACGAACGGCGCTGACGCCGCGCTCCATGTCTCCGACATCATGGCCGTGCGCGACACCGCGCCGCATATGGCAAGCGCCTTTGCCGAACACGCCCGCGCCTTCCTGGAGGTGCAGAATGGCTGCGACCATCGCTGCACCTTCTGCATCATCCCCTATGGCCGGGGAAACAGCCGCTCCGTCCCGGCAGGCGCGGTGATCGACAAGGCGAAGCAACTGGTGGACGCGGGCTATCGGGAAATCGTCCTTACCGGCGTGGACGTCACCAGCTATGGCCCTGACCTGCCCGGCAGCCCCTCGCTCGGCCTGCTCATCGAACGCATATTGAAGGGCGTGCCGGATCTGCCCCGCCTGCGCCTGTCCTCGCTCGACAGCGTGGAAATCGATGAGCGGCTGTTCGACATCCTCGCTCATGAACCACGTATGATGCCGCATTTGCATCTGTCGCTGCAATCGGGCGACGACATGATCCTCAAGCGCATGAAGCGCCGCCACACCCGCGCCGATTCCATCCACATCGTCCAGCGCCTGAAAAGCGCCCGCCCGGAGATCAGCATCGGCGCGGACATCATCGCGGGTTTCCCGACCGAGGACGAGGCGATGTTCGAAAACAGCCTGCGTCTCGTGTCGGAGTGTCGCATCGTCCACGGCCATATCTTCCCATACTCGCCCCGCACAGGCACCCCCGCTGCCCGAATGCCGCAGGTAGATCGCTTGCGCGTCAAGGCCCGCTCCGCCCGCCTGCGCGAGGCTTGCGCGGAGGAACGCGGCCGCTGGCTTCAAAGCCTGGTCGGCACGACCCAGGCCGTGCTGGTCGAGCGCAACGGCGTCAACGGCCATGCCGAAAATTTCGCGCCCGTCCGCTTCGCGACGCCGCACCCCTCCTCCTCCATCGTCCGGGCCATCATCACGGGGCTTGAGAAGGACGCGCTGATCGCGCAAGAGGCGCTTGATGACTGAATCCGGCAATAGCTGGCGCGACCGCCTGTTCGGCGGCCTCAAGCGCACATCCGACAAACTCGGCGACAATCTCACCGGCCTTTTCACCAAGGCCGCGTTGGACGAGCAGACGCTGGACGAGATCGAGGAAGCGCTGATCGTCAGCGACCTTGGCCCCGCCATGGCCGCCCGCGTGCGCGAGCGCCTGTCCGAAGGGCGCTACAACCGCGAACTGACCGAGGAATATCTTCGCGAGATCATCGCGGAGGAGATCGAGAAGGTGCTGGCCCCGGTCGCCCGTCCGCTGGAGATCGAAGCCTTCCCGCGCCCACAGGTGATCCTCATCATCGGCGTCAACGGTTCGGGCAAGACCACCACCATCGCCAAGCTGGCCAACCTGCTCCTGGAGCAGGATTATGGCGTGATGCTGGCGGCGGGCGACACCTTCCGCGCGGCGGCGATCGGACAACTCAAGGTCTGGGCCGACCGGCTCGGCATCCCCATCGTGGCGGGCAAGGAAGGCGGCGACGCGGCCGGCATCGTCTTTGATGCGGTTCGCCAGGCCACCGCGACCGGCATCGACGTGCTGATCGTGGACACGGCGGGACGCCTTCAGAACAAGACCGAGCTGATGGACGAGCTGGCGAAGATCCGCCGCGTGCTTGGCCGGTTGAACCCGGCGGCGCCGCATGACGTCGTGCTGGTGCTGGACGCCACCACGGGACAGAATGCATTGAGTCAGATCGAGGTGTTCAAGGAGGTGGCGCAGGTCACCGGCCTCGTCATGACCAAGCTGGACGGCACCGCGCGCGGCGGCGTGCTGGTCGCGGCGGCGGACAAATATCACCTGCCCATCCATGCCATCGGCGTCGGCGAGAAGATCGAGGATCTGCGCCCCTTCGACGCCGTGGATATGGCGAAAGCGATTGCGGGAACGGCCTATGCGCGCTGAGAGGATGACGGAAGGTTCTTCCATATGACTGAAACCAATTCCACGCCCAAACCTGCCCACAATGGCACGCTCAGCCTGATGCTCGATTTCGGGCCGCTACTGGTCTTTTTCCTGACCTATAAAGGGGCGGGCTGGTTTTGGGGCGCGGGCAACCCGATCACCGCGATGACCTTCAGCACGGCCGCCTTCATGGCCGCAATCGTGATTGCTGTCATCCTGTCGAAGGTGAAGCTGGGCCGCGTGTCGCCGATGCTGTGGCTGTCGGCGCTGCTGATCCTCTTTTTCGGTGGCCTCACCATCTATTTCCACGACCAGAGTTTCATCCAGATCAAGCCGACCATCATCTACGCTTTTTTCGCGCTGATGCTGTTCGCGGGACTGGTGCGCGGCAAGGCGCTGCTCAAATATCTGTTGCAGGCGGCCTATGACGGCCTGACCGAGGAAGGCTGGCTCAAGCTGTCGCGCAACTGGGCGCTGTTCTTCGTCGGCATGGCCGTGGCGAATGAAGTCATGCGCCGTTCGATGAGCTTCGACGCATGGCTGGCGGTCAAGGTGTGGGGCGTCACCATCGTGTCGATCGTCTTCGCCGCAGCCAATATCCCGATGCTGATGCGCCACGGCCTCGACATCGGGGACAAGCTGGACAGCGAAGATATCGGCGAAACCACGCCGCCGCAGGGATAATGGCGAGCGCCGTCCGGCGCCCGCCACGCCGGTTCAGGTGAAGTTGACCATGCAATAGAGCATCGCCAGCGACAGAAGGGTATTGGTCCGGCTGGCGATCATCGCCGTGGCCGCGGCCTTTGCCTTCGCCGCATCTTCAGCGGGAACGATGCCCAGCGCCTTCTTCTGGTTCGGCCAGATCACGAACCAGACATTGGCCGCCATGATGAGCGCCAGCCACATGCCGATGCCGATCAACAGGAAAGGCCCCTGCAACGTCAGCGCCTGCACGAGATATCCCGCCAGCCAGGCGACGATCAGGCCAGTCAGCACCGTGAACGCAGCCGCCCAGCGGAAGAAGAACAGGGCCGACGGCGCGATATGTTTCGACACGCCCGGCTTCAGTTCGGCCGGAATGCTCGGCATGGTCGGGATCTGCACGAAGTTGAAATAATAGAGCAGCCCGATCCAAGTGATGCCGAAGAACAGGTGCAGCCAGCGGAATATGCTGTTGGCGTCCACCAGTCCGGCATGGGCGCCGAACATGACGACGATCGCGAGCAACAGACCCGCCGCGAGCACGAGATGCAGATTTCCGAAGAATTTTGCCATGGCCCTACCCCCAGATTATCGTTCACCGCCACATTTTCCGGGCGGCCTAACCGGGAATATTAGAGTATCGTTACGCCCCTGTCACATGGATATTTCCGCAAGCCTGAAAGAAAATATCTTTTTCCCGCCGCGCGATGAGACTGCTAGTGGCTCGGGAGCCTTCCGGCCGCATCGTCGTTATGCGGTCATCCCATCATGAACCCGAGGAGTTCCGACATGGCTTTTGTTCTGCCTGACCTGCCCTATGCCAAGGATGCCTTTGGCGACATTCTTTCCGCTGAAACCTTCGATTATCACCATGGCAAGCATCACAATGCCTATGTCGTGAAAGCCAATGAGCTGGTCGCCGCCGATCCCGCGCTTCAGGGCAAATCGCTGGTCGAGCTGATCAAGTCGTCCAAGGGCGGCCTGTTCAACCAGGTCGGACAGATCTGGAACCACACCTTCTACTGGCAGTCGCTCTCACCCAGCAAGACTGCGCCCAGCGGCAAGCTGCTCGACCTCATCAACGACGCTTTCGGTTCGGTCGACGCTTTGATTGAAAAGCTGAAAGCCGAAGCCGTCGGCCACTTCGCCAGCGGCTGGGCCGCGCTGATCCTGAAGGACGGCAAGCTGGAAGTGACCAGCTACCATGACGCCGACACCCCGGTCGCGCATGAAGGTCATGCGCCGCTGCTGATCCTCGATGTGTGGGAACATGCCTATTATATCGACTATCGCAACGCCCGGCCCAACTATGCCGACCGCGTGCTCAAGGAAGCGATCAACTGGGACTTCGCCGCCCAGAATCTTGACGGCAACGGCGTGAACCGCGCCGACCAGCCGGCCTGACAAGAATTGCGCCCACCGCCGGGACCGCGGCGGGCGTTTTTCCTGATTTTTCCGATCCATAAGGCCGACCGCGAACCTTTTCTTAACCGGTTTTGGGGACTATGTTCCGTCAAATATGGGAACATGGAATGGATTTCGCCGAACTACGTCGGCAGCATGATGAAATCAGCGAAACGGCAAAGCGGATCGCAGTCATCATCACCCAGAGCAGTCAACCCGTCGGCGTCAGCCAGCTTCGCTGGCAGCTTGCGCGGCAATTAATGACTCATCTCGCGCTGGAAGACCGCTTTCTTTACCCTGCCATGCAGCGCTGCCCGGACAGGAAAGCGCGTGAAACCGCCTCGAACCTCCAGGCCGAAACCGGGCAGTTGGCGGAAAGCTTTTCCCACTACATGTCCTCATGGAACGAGAATCGGATGATCCGGGAATGGCCAGCTTTCTGCACGGAAACACGGGCGGTTCTCGACGCGCTGGCAGACCGGGTGACACGGGAAAACCGGATGCTTTATCCGCTCGCTGAACAGATGGCGCAGCAGGACCATCCCGTTTCGGCCCTCCGCGCCGGTTGATTGCTTAGTCAGCAGGCGAGGCCAGGTCGAGATCGCGGGCCAGGTCATCCAGATCCGCGCCGGACCGCACCAGCAGCCATTCGCGGCTATCCGCGCCGTTGACCACGGTCACCGCGCCCTTGGGGCAAATGCCCAGACAATTGACCTCGACGATGCCGGCAGCCGCCTTGCGTCCCTTTTTGAGCTTCAGGCGGCGGCGCAGCGCCTTGGCCAGCCGTTCATCCCCATTGGGGCCGAAGCCGCCGTCCAGCTTCTTCGAGCATTTGCGGCAGACCAGAACCGCGTTGGACCAGTTCGACCGGACATGATCTTTCAATCCGCCCGCTCCCGCGGCTTCCATGTCCGCCGCTCTTCAGCCGCGCGCAGCACTTCATAGGCGGCCTGGATGGTCTGGAAACGGATGGCGGCCTGTGCGTCGCCGGGTTTCACATCGGGGTGGTTTTCCTTGGCAAGGCGACGCCAGCTTTTCTTCACTGCTTCGAAATCGACGTCATCCTCAAGCTCCAACGCCTTGAGGGCATTAAGCTCGTCGCGCGAACGGCTGCCATCGCCGGGGCCGCCCCAGCCATGATAGGCGCTCGACTGATAGCCGTTCGCCTCCCGCTGCTCGTCCCGTTCGCGCTGTTCCCGCTCCTCCTGATCGAGGCCCTGAAAATAGTCCCAGTTGCGGTTATATTCCCCGGCATGATCCGCGCAGAAATACCAGCGTTCGCGGCTGTTGGGCGATTTGGGCGCAGGGCAATCGCCGGGCCGGTCGCAACCGTGCCGATCGCACAGCCGCACCGCCTGCGCCTCACGCGTCGCGCCATAACTGCGCCAGCGGGGAAAGCCCCAGTCATTCGATCGCCCGTTTCGTGCCATGTCACCAAATTAGGAAAGCGGAGCGGCAAACGCCACCCCGGAGAAATCAAAATGCCAGAGGGCCTGTAAGCCGGGTTCTGTCCACCCCTTGCGGGGATAGGCGACCATTCCTCTAGGGGACGGATTGCTCCGCCCCTCAAGCAACCAACCCGGGCGGTCTCGGCCGAAACAGGCCTAGCAGTCGAGCTGCGCGCCGCCCCTATTCGGTCTTGCTCCCGGTGGGGTTTACCGTGCCGCCTTCCGTTGCCGGAGACGCGGTGCGCTCTTACCGCACCCTTTCAATTTCGCCTGCCCGAAGGCTTAGTCTCAAAGACTGGGCGACCTGCTTTCTGTTGCACTGTCCCTTGGATCACTCCAGCCGGCCGTTAGCCGGCACCGTCATTTCGTGGAGCCCGGACTTTCCTCGCCGTGAAAGTACCCCTCCACGCCGCGGTCGCCCGGCCCTCTGGCACGGCGGCCTATACAGGCACAGCATGCCTCAGTCATCCCCCATCGGTTTGGGCAGCAATAAGGCCAGCAGGATAGCGCGGCATTCCCCGTCGACGATCCCGTCGATCAGTTCCGGCCGGAAGCGCCGCTGAAAGGCGACGACGGCTGCCTGCGGCTCGGCAATATCATAGCCGAAACGCTCCAGCGCCAGCATGAAACCGCCGTCCGACCAATGCGGGTCCATCAGGTTCTTCGTCGGGCGCGGCAGGGCCAGGCGCAGGCGGGCGAGCTGCCCCCAGGGGAAAAGTTCGCCGGGGTCCTGCTTGCGCGCGGGGGCGATGTCGCTGTGACCGACGATATTGCCGCGCGTGATCTTCCGCCGCTGCACGATGTCGTGGATCAGCGGGATCAGCGCGCTCATCTGCGTCTCCGGGAAAGGGCGGTATCCCCATTCATGGCCAGGATTGACGATCTCTATCCCGATGCTGGCGGAATTCACGTCGTCGATCCCGCGCCAATGGGATCGACCCGCATGCCACGCGCGCTTTTCCTCATCCACCATATGAATGATCTGCCCGTCCTCGGTCACGACATAATGCGCCGAAACCTTCGATTCCGGGTTGGCGAGCCAGTTGATCGCGCTCGCCGCGTCCGGCATCCCGGTATAGTGCAGCACCAGCAGGGATATGGGCAGGCTGCGCTCGTCGAAATTGGGCGAGGGCGTTTCGATCATCGGAATATCTGTCATCGGGAAAGGCCAGTCACCACAAGCTCTCGATCATCGCGCCCTTTCCGGCTCACTTTTCATGAAGCGGCTTCTGTCGGGACAATGGCGTAGAGCCGCCCGTCAATCAAGCATGGTGAAGCGGAAAGCCCGCCTTGACGATCATATCCCCTGCCGCATCGGCCCGCCCGCGCAGGCCGACAGGGACACCGGACGGCGATAAGCGCCCCTGAATTGGGGATGCGCGACGAAGGGATCGCCATGCCCCATCGCCGTTTCCCCCGCGCCCAGCAACAGGACGGAATGATCGTGACTGTGCCGCGTGAGCAGATCGAACATTTGTTGCCGACGGTCGTGCGCGAAATACAGCATCACATTACGGCACAGCAGAAGATCATAGGCGCCGGTGGGCGCAAGGGGGGCGAGCAGATTATCCCGCCGGAAATCGATCATCCCGCGCAATCGGGCATGGGCGCGCCAGCCGCCTGCGACCGGTTCGAACCATTGGATGAGGTCATTGACGGCCAGTCCCCTCTGAACATCCATTTGGGGGAATATCCCGGCCCGTGCGCGCTCGATCGCGGTTGCGGAAATATCGGTGGCCAATATCTCCACGCGCCAATCGCCCCAGCGTTCCACGTCGTTGCAAAGCTGGATGGCGAGCGAATAGGCCTCTTGCCCGGTGGAGCAGCCCGCGCTCCAGATACGCAAGCGACGGTCCTGCCGGCGCGCATGGATGTCCGGCAATATCTGCCCCCGGATCATCTCGAAAATCTGGAGGTCGCGGAAAAAGCTGCTTTCATTGTTCAGCAGCGCATCGACGACTTCCGCCTCCAGGCGCGGATCGCGGTGACGCGCCAGATGCGCCGCGAGCGTCTCCACATCCTTGAAGCCATGGACGCGCAGCATCGGCTTGAGCGCGGTTTCCGCCCGCCATCCCCGCTGGGGCGATAGACGCTGTCCCGTCCGGTCCTCCAGCAAATCGGACAACAGGCGGATGCCGCCATCCTGCATGGACGATCCCGAAGGCACGGCGGCCGTCAAGAGCGTATCTTCCCCTGCCGCGCGACAAAAGCCATGATCGTTCGCGGCTCAAGCAGCGCGCAGCTTAGTCCCGCAGAGGCGATCGCCCCGGGCATTCCCCATACGACGCTGCTGGCTTCGTCCTGCGCGACGATCCAGCCGCCAGCGGCCACGATGTCCCTTGCTCCCGCCGTCCCGTCGCGCCCCATGCCGGTGAGGACGATGCCTGCGCCGCCCGCGCCATAGATTTGCGCGATGCTGGAAAACATGGGGTCCACACCCGGCAGATTGCCCGATGGTGTGCGTTCGGGCGTGAGCTGGACGCATATCCGCCGCCTCAGATCGCGCCGCAGCCGCAGATTGGCGTCACCCGGAGCCACATAGACCGTATCGGGTTCCAGCACGTCGCCCTGCTCTGCAACCTTGACCTTGAGGCTGGTCATGAGCGCCAGTTGCTGCGCGAAATAAAGCGTGAAGCTTGCAGGAAGGTGTTGGGTCAGCAAAATCGGCACGCCCAGAGGCTCGGAAAGACCCGCGAACAGCAGGTTCAGCGCATGGATGCCGCCCGTCGACGCGCCAATCCCCAGGCAAGCCAGCGGAAGGGCGGCCGAAGCCACAGCCATTGGCGGCGGGGGCCGTTGCGGTTCCGTTTCCCGTTCCGGCAGAGCCAGCAAATTGCCATGCAGCAGCCGCTTGAGCCGTTCGATCAACGCCTGCGAGAATTGCTCGCCGAAGCTGCCGCTGTGCGGTTTGGACAGGATATCGCTTGCGCCAAGGGCAAGGGCCTGGACAGCAACGGCGCTTCCCGCCTCGCAATTGCCCGATAGGATCGCCACCCTGGCGCGCGGACACGCCTGAAGAATGGCAGGCAGCGCCGCCAGTCCGCTCTGACCGGGCAATTCTATGTCCAGCAACACCAGATCGACCGAGAACTCCGCAAGATAATGCAGGGCCTGTTCGGCATTATTGATCTTCTGCACGACGGTGAAGGCCGGATCGCTGTTCAATATCCGTTCTATGACGGTGCGGACGACCACCGAATCGTCGACCACCAGCACGCGCGCGACCGGAACGGCGGCGGCTGTGTTGTGGAGGATCGGGACGATGGCATTCATGGACGAAGAAACTTTCCGAACGGGAAAAACAAGAGATCGGACGCTGGCAGGCGATCCTGCTGCGCTGCGTTATATCCGATGCATGTCTCTCCAGTCTTTATCATGCCGTTTTCGCAGAAGCGGCTCCCGTTTTGCGCCGCTTCAGATCACACCGACGATGGCCAGCTTGCTTTCCAGCGTTTCGCGATCGAAAGGCTTCATAACATATTCGTCGGCCCCCGCCTCGACCGCCGCCTTTATGTGACCGATGCCATTTTCGGTCGTGCAGAATATGACCTTGGGCCGCGCATCGATCTGGGCGCTGGACAAGGCCCTGAGGAATTCCATGCCGCTCATCACCGGCATGTTCCAATCCAGCAAGACCACGTCCGGAGCCGATTCTTCGCACTGGATCAACGCATCCTGCCCGTCCACCGCCTCGCGAACCGACAGGTCGAGCGATTCCAGTATATGGCGTGCGACTTTACGTATGACCTTGGAGTCGTCGACCACCAGGCAGCTTTTCATGATGCGTCCCTTGCGTTTTTTCTTGTTGAGGGTGCGGATTTAACGTCGAAAGCCAAGCAAATGGTAAACATCTCTCATTCCCTCAGGCCGCCTGGCCCACGATCCCGCTCTCCAGAAAGGCGGAGGGCGAAACCAGTAGCCAGGGCAATTCCGCATGTTCCACGAGCGCGCGGGCATAGGGCTTCCAGACCGGGTCGAGCTGACCGCGCAGAGGCAGCGCCCCGCCGGGCGCCCGGCAGATGTCCGACACCTCATCGACCATCAGCGCATAACTGTGCCCGCCAATGGCGGCGATGATGGCCAGTCCCCGTTTGTCGGCAGGCGTGGGCGCGCCATATATCAGCGCAGCAACGTCGATAACGGTCAGGACGCGGCTACGCAGGGCCGACAGTCCGGCGACATGGCCGCCAAGGCCGGGCACCGGCGAAATGTCGATCAGCCTGACCACGGCCTCCACTTCCTCCGCCGCGATCGCCACCCGCGTTCCCGCCAGGGTCGCGAAGAGATGAAGCTGTTTCATTATCCCGCTCCCGCGATAGCCGCCATCAAGGCGGGTTGATCGTAACGGTAGATGCTGGCGTCCTGCGGTCCCGAAGGCTGCTGGGCGGCGCGCAACTGGACGGCCCGGCATCCTAGAATGTCGGCGGCCTGCATGGCGTCGGAGGTGGTGCAAAGCACGATGTCCCGCGGATCGAGGGCCTCGCCATCGGGCAAGCCGATCAGGACGTCATGCCCCGCATGGCGAAGCAGCGGCGCTAATATCTCACGCGCCCAGCCATCCTGGGCATCCGCCAATACGCAACGGCCCGGACGGCTGTGCCCCAACGGCTCTTCCGGCAGCGACGCGAATAGGGCAAAGGGATTGACGACTTCCAGATGCTCGCCGTCAACCACGCTCACGCCGCTCAGATTGCCTTGCATGGTGATCATGTCGGGCACGATCGGCATCTGAACAATGTCGAGCACCACCGCGACCGCATAATAAGCGTCCCGAACGCCATCGCGCAGCCGGAGGGCCGACACGGCCTCTCGCGCAAAACCATGTCGGCCGTTGATGACAGGGACAAGCCTGTCGCTCAGCCGCACGAAGGCATGATCGCCTGACTGGCCGAAAAGATGGGTTTCCAGTTCCTCCACCCTTTCGATCAGAGACAGCTGAAGCAGGCGACGTTCCCCCGAAAGCTCCTCGAACCGCAGGGCCGCGATCATCTCTACATCATTCTTAGCGTCCGCCTTGTCCTCAGCCTTCGCTTCGATGGGATTTTCGGCGATTTCCGGCAGCGAAGCGTTCCGGGCAAGACCCGCGGCGTCCAGCAACAGCATGGGCTTCCCATTGTCGGGCAATGTCATCCCGGCATAAATGCCGCTCGCCGTCACGATGGGGGATGCCGGGCGGATAACCAGTTCCTCATGATTCTCGACCGCCGACACGCCCAGCGCGAAGGGCAAGCCGCTCGCCGAACGAACGACCATGATGGTGCGCGGCCCCGACTGGGCGGGAATGTCGAGGCCCAGCACGTCCTCCAGATCAATCATGGAATGGCGGACATTGCGGATCGTGACGATCTTGGCGCCGCCCACCGCGCCGATGCGGAACATCTCATTATTGTCGTGGAGGATTTCGACCACCGCTGCGCGCGGAATCGCGAAATGAAGACCGCCCGCGCGCAGGACCAGGCCGGGAATGATCGTCAGGGTCAGCGGCAAGCGCAGGGTGATACGCAATCCTCGGCCCGGCCGATTGTCCAGCCCGATCGCGCCGCCGATACGTTCGATATTGGCCCGAACTACGTCCATGCCCACGCCGCGCCCGGATACGGCGGTCACCGCGTGAGCGGTCGAAAGACCGGGCTGGAAAATGAGATCGATCCTTTCCGCCTCACTCATGCGGGCAGCAGCTTGCGGCGTCAGGCAACCGGCGGCAATGGCCTTCTCGACAAGGCGCGCAGTGTCAATGCCTGCACCGTCATCGCTGATTTCAATGACGATCTGATTGCCGGACTGGCGTGCTTCCAGCCGAAGCTGGCCGGTTTCCGGCTTGCCCAGCGCCCGGCGGCGCTCGGGTGTTTCTATCCCATGGTCGATGCTGTTGCGGACGATATGGATGAGCGGATCGACCGCCATTTCGACCATTTCGCGATCCATCTCCACATCCCCGCCTTCCAGGGTGAGTGCGATCTGTTTGCCCAGTTCCCGGCCGAGGTCGCGGACAGTGCGCGGGATAGCCGCGAACAGTCGGTCGATCCGTTGCATCCGCGTGCGGGAAATCGCGTCGCGCATATCGGCGACGCAGTTGGACAGGCGTTCGAATGCGCCTTCCAGCGCCGGGTCGCCGGCCCTGTCGCGCAACTGGCGGGCCAGTTCGTTGCGGGCCAGCACCATGTCCGACACACCATTCATCAACTGGTCGATCAAGGCCAATGGCAAGCGGATGGTGCGGGGCGCGGCCTGGGCTGACCTCTGCCGGTGGGCTGTGGCGGGCGCGTCAGGTTGACCGGGCACGTCAAGCGGGACGCATTCGACCTCCTGCACGGCAAGGGCCGCGACGAGATGTTCGTCATCCTCCTGCGCGAGCGGCGTGCCAACCGCAACGGCGTGCGTAAGTTGGGCAATGCGGTCCATGATGCTCAGGACGGCGTTGACTGTCGCGGCATCCGGGCAGCGTTCCCCGGAGCGGATGTCCGACAACACATCCTCGGCCGCGTGGCTGAGGCGCTCGAAACGCGGCAGATGCAGAAAGCCGCAGCTGCCCTTCACTGTATGGAAGAATCGAAAAATGGCGTCCAGCCGTTCACGATCGGATGGGTCCGCCTCCCACGCGACGACCTCTCCCGCAAGAGCCTCCAGGGATTCTTGCGTTTCCGATATGAATTCCTGAAGGAGTTCGTCCATTCTCACGCCCCATATATGCGTGCGTTACCATGGCGATGCGTGGTTAAGAGGGTCTTAAGAGCCATGAAAAAGGGCGCCGCGTTTTTGACGCGACGCCCCCGATACGGCTATCACCGCGAAAGGAAGAACTACTTCTTTTCGCTTTTTTCGACCGCGTCGGCCGCTGCATCACCTGCTTCGCGGGTGGCTGCAGCCTTGTTCTCCAGAGCATCGGCGGCATTTTCCGCTGCGTTTTCGGCGGTGCCGGAAAGATTATCCGCCATCGACTCCATATTCGCTGCCTGGTTGTCGAGTGCGTCCGCCTGATTCTCGTAAGCGTTCTCGACCTTGTTTTCCTGCTTGGAATCGCAAGCTGCAAGCGCGACCATGCTGGCAAGGCCAAGGACTGTAACGATGGTTTTCACGGCGTGTTCTCCTGTTGCGCCCCCTTGGGCTGACGTCATTCGGCACGGGAGGAGACTGACGCCAAGCCGTCCCCAACCCTGACCGCGTTCAACAGGCCGGGCGGCGGATGGTTCCCCTTCCGCACTCGGTTCATCGCATTCCTGGTCTATTTTCTAAGGGAATCCCGGATTTCGCGCAGCAGTTGAACCTCTTCCGACGGTCCCGCGGCTGTTTCTTCCGGCTTGGCCAGCACGCGGTTGACGACTTTCATCAGCAGGAAAATGATGAAGGCCAAAATCAGGAAATTGACGAAAACGGTCAGAAATTCGCCCCAGCCGAACATGGCGACGCCCGCCGCCTTCAGGTCGGCATAGCTTTCCGGATTGCCCTTAAAGCCAGCGGGAAGATCCCCCAGCCGAATGAAATAGCCGGAAAAATCCGCGCCGCCGAAAATATAGCCGACCACCGGCATGATAAGGTCGTCCGTCAGCGATTTGGTGATGGTCGCGAACGCGCCGCCGATGATGACGCCGATCGCCAGATCCATCACATTGCCGCGATTGATGAACGCCTTGAACTCGGAAATAAGACCCATGATGAAACCCTTGTTCTCCCTTCGATAAACCAAACATGCGCCGTTGCACGCGATCCGACAACAGCCTATTTCAACAGGCGAAACATGAGCAGAGGATGTTCGATGCACCACTTCTCCCGCCTCAAAGCCTTTTTCCTGCCCATCGTCGGCGCGCTTGCGCTATCGGCCTGCGGGATCAACAGCGTGCCCGCCGCCGAGGAAGTCGCAAAGGCCAAATGGGCCGATGTGCAGGCGCAATATCAGCGCCGCTCCAACTTGGTCGGCAATCTGGTCGCCACGGTGAAGGCCGCGGGCAAACAGGAACAGGATACACTGGTCAAGGTGACGGAGGCCCGCGCCAAGGCGACCTCCGTTCAGGTCAATGCCGACGATCTGTCCGACCCCGCCAAGGTCGCCCAGTTCCAGCAGGCGCAGGCGCAACTGAGCCAGGGCCTCGGCCGCCTGCTCGCTTCGGTGGAGGCTTATCCCGACCTCAAGACCAATCAGAATTTCCTCGACCTGCAATCGCAGCTTGAAGGGACGGAAAACCGCATCGCCGTTTCCATCCGCGATTATAACGAAGCCGTGCGCGCCTATAATACGCGCATCCGCACCTTTCCCGACGCGATCGGCGCGAAGATCATCCATGGCGCCAAGCCCATGACGCCGTTCCAGGCGACCACGCCCGGCGCGGAAGAAGCGCCCAAGGTCGATTTCGGCAACTGACAGGCCGATGCTACGCCGTCTTCTCCTGATCCTGATGCTGCTGGCGTTCGCGCCGGCGACACAGGCGCAGACCTTCCCCAAGCTGACCGGGCGAGTAGTGGACGACGCAGGGCTGTTGCCCCCGGCGCAGGAACAGGCGCTCGATCAGCGGCTCGCCGCGCTGGAGCAGCAGAGCGGGCGGCAGGTCGTGGTCGCGACCATCCCCGACCTGCAAGGCTATGACATTTCCGACTATGGCTATCGGCTGGGTCGGGAATGGGGGATCGGCGACAAGGAAAAGAATGACGGCGCGCTGCTGATCGTCGCCCCCAATGAACGCCGCGTGCGAATAGAGGTCGGCTATGGGCTGGAGGGCATAATGACCGATGCCCTGTCATCCCAGATTATCCGCAACGCCATCACGCCGCGGTTCAAGGCAGGCGACATGGCGGGCGGGATCGCGGCGGGCGCGGAGGAGATCGGCACGCTGCTGGCCCTGCCTCCACAAGAGGCAAAGGCGCGCGCGCAGGCCGCCGCCGCACAAGAACGGCAAGGCGGTGGAGGCGGCGGCACGGTGATGGTGATTTTCTGGGTCATCGTGCTCGGCTTCATCTTCGTCGCCATGATTGCCGGCCGGGGGCGCGGCGGGCGCCGCTATCGGGGCGGCGCGGGACCAGTCATTCTGTGGGGACCATCCGATTCCGGCTGGCATGACAGCGGCTCCGGCTGGGGCAGCGGAGGTGGCTGGGGCGGCGGCGGAGGCGGATTTTCCGGCGGAGGCGGCAGCTTTGGCGGCGGTGGCGCATCGGGGGGATGGTGATGCCCCTTCACCTCAGCGAGGCCGACCATGATCGCGTCACCGCAGCCGTGGCGGCGGCGGAGAAAGAAACCGACGGCGAAATCGTCACCATCGTCGCGCGCCGCTCCGACGCCTATCATGATGCGGGGCTGCACTGGGCCATCGGTGCGACCTTCCTCGGCCTCTCCCTGGCGGCCGCCTTTCCCGCCCATTTGCGCGCGCTCGGTTCACGACTGCTGGGGAGTTGGGATCATGAACTGCCCGACTGGCAGATGCTGACGGTGCTGCTGGGCCTCCTCATCCTGATATTCCTGATTGTCCGCTATGCACTGGCGTGGATGCCCTTGCGGATGGCCCTGACGCCCGCGGCGACCAAGACGCGCCGCGTCCACCGGCGGGCCATGGCGCTTTTCCGCGCCGTGGCTCAGGGCCGGACGCGGGGAAGGACGGGTGTGCTCATCTATCTTTCGCTGGACGAACATCGCGCGGAAATCGTCGCCGACAGCGCCATCAATGAGAAGGTGGAGGCCGACATATGGGGCTGCGCCATGGCCGCGCTGATTGATGCGGTGCGCGACGGACGGCCCGGAGAGGGCATGGCGGCGGCGGTGGAGCAGGTCGGCGCGGTCCTTGCCGCCCATTTCCCCAAGAGTCAGGACAATCCCAATGAATTGCCCGACAGGCTGATCGAATTATGAGCGAACAGGATATGGCGACGGCCGAAGAGGTGATGTGGGCCGGACGCTTCATCACCGCCAAGAAGCGGGGGCGATGGGAATATGTCAGCCGCGCCCGCAACATCCGCGCCGCCGTGATCCTTGCGATCGACGAGGATATAGATGGCCGCCATGTGGTTCTGGTCGACCAGTTCCGCATGCCGCTGGGCAGGCGATGCATCGAATTGCCCGCCGGACTGGTCGGCGACGAATCTGCGGACGAGGACGCCGCCGACGCCGCCGCCCGCGAACTGGAGGAAGAAACCGGCTATCGCGCGGGACGGATGGAACCGCTGGGGGAATTTTACAGTTCGCCCGGCATGGTGTCGGAAAGCTTCACCCTGTTCCGCGCCCACGACCTGCACAAGACGGGCGATGGCGGAGGCGTGGACGGGGAAGATATCCATGTCCACCGCGTGCCCCTCGCCGGACTGGCCGCGCAGGTCGATGCATGGCGCGCGGAAGGCTATGCGATGGACGTGAAACTGTTACTGCTATTGGGCGCGGGGATGGTCGCCTAAACACTACCGCGATGCACATCCGACAGCCAATCACCCCGAAACACGATACCAGTCGGCCACACGGTCCAGCGCCAGCGTCAGGACGAGCTTGCCTGCGCGGCTGGGCCAACCCAGGGCGCGTTCCGCCGCGGTAATGCCTTCTCCCGCGCAGGCGACCCGCCACAATATGTCGGACAGCCCCGGCCCCGCCGCGCGGATCGCGCCGTCGAACCGTTCCCGCGCCGAAAGCTGGGCAAGGGACGGATCGGGCCGTTCCCGCCTCCCGCCCGCACGCGGCGCTGCGTCCCAGCGCATGGTCACGCGCGGTCCCAGCCCCGCTTTCTCCCAATCGGCGCGCAACATGTCCCCCGCGAGATAATGCCGCTCCTTCAAATGGCCCCGCGCATGAAGCCAGCCAAGCGGCGATTCGCCCAGATGCACCATGACCCGCTGCGGGCAGCCTGCGGGATCTTCTATCGTCTGTTCCACATGAAGCGCGGCCATGTCTGTCCTCCTTTACTGACGGGCAAGGAACGCTTGCCATGACGGATAGAATGTAGGAAAGAGAAAAACCAAATAGGTAAATGTAGGAACCAGATGATTACGCGTATCCGTGCCGTCCGCAGGGCAAAGGGCCTGACGCTGGAGCAAGTGGGGGCTCTTTGCGATCCGCCGACAACAGCGCAGACCATCGGGCGGCTGGAAACCGGCACCCGCACCGTTTCCGTGAAATGGCTGAACCGGATCGCCAGGGCGCTGGACGTGAGCAGCGCCGAACTGGTCGCTCTGCCGGGGCAAAGCGTGGCCCCGGTCGCCGCGCTGCTCGGGCCGGAGGGCGCGCGCGCGCCCACCCGCTCCATGGCGCTCCCTCCGCCACTGGCGACGGAAGGGCTGGTCGGCGTCCACGTCAGCGCCAGCATCGGTGACTATCGCAGCGGCGACGCGATCTGGTGCCGCCGGATCGCGCCGGACGCTTTTGCCAGCGCGCTCAATCGCGACATCCTGTTGCCGCGCCCGGCGGGCCGTTTTCTTTTCGGGCGGCTGATCGGGCGCGAGGGCGACCGGCTGCACCTTCTGCCGCTCGGCGCCAATGCCCGGCAACTGGTGCTCACCGACCCGCCCTGGGGCGCGGTAGCAGTGCAACTTGTCCGACAGCTATAGGCAAGCGCGCATTTTCTCCCTAACCATCCCGTAACCATGGGCGTGCTAGGAAGAAGGTCATGACGCTGAACATCCTCATGCTGTCCACCCTTTTCCCGGACATGAGCCGACCCAATTTCGGCGTTTTCGTCGAACGGCAGGCACGCGAGCTGGCGAGCCGGGCGGAAGCCCATGTCACGGTCATCGCGCCCATCGGGATGCCACCATGGCCGCTGTCCAACGCCGCGCGCTATGCGCCGCTGCGCGCCCTGCCGCGCAAGGAACGGTGGAAGGACATGACCGTCTATCGCCCCACCTTTCCCATCATCCCGAAATTCGGCGGGCGGACGAACGTCTACAGCATGACCCGCGCCATATTGCCGCTCGTCAGGCGGCTGCATGAAGAAAAGCCCTTCGACGTCATCGACGCCAGCTTCTTCTTTCCCGACGGGCCGGTGGCGCAAAGACTGTCGCGGGCGCTGGGCATCCCCTATTCGGTCAAGGCGCGCGGGGCGGACATCCATTATTGGGGCGCCCGTTCCGGCACGCGCAAAATGGTGAAGCGCGCGGCGGATCGTGCGGCCGGACTGCTGGCCGTATCGGCCGCCATGAAGCGGTCGATGGCGAGAATGGGGATCGAGGACGACAAGATCCGGGTGCATTATACCGGCGTCGATCTCGACCGCTTCGAACTGGCCGATCGTGATGCGGCCAAGACGGCGTTGGGATTTGAGGGGCCGGTCGTCCTGTGCGTTGGCGCGCTGATCCCGCGCAAGGGGCAGGAATTGCTGGTGCGCGCCCTGCCCCATCTGCCCGATGTCACATTGCTGATGGCAGGACAGGGGCAATATCGGCGCACATTGGAGAAACTGGCCGAGGAGCTGGGCGTGGACCGGCGGATCGGCTATCTTGGCTCAGTCCCGCATGATCGCCTGCCCCGTATCTATGCCGCCGCCGATGTGATGGCGCTGGTTTCGGCCTCCGAGGGTCTGGCCAATGCATGGGTCGAGGCATTGGCCTGCGGCACGCCCATCGTCATCAGCGATGTCGGCGGCGCGCGGGAACTGGTGGACCGGCCCGAAGCCGGACGCATCGTGGAGCGTGACCCCGAAGCGATCGCGGCGGGGATACAGGCGTTGCTCGACAATCCCCCCGATCGCGAAACTGTGCGCGAAACCGCATTGCGCTTCACCTGGGGCACCAATGGCGATGTTTTGCTGGAGCATTTGCAGGCCGTCGCGCATGGCGAGACGCCCCCCGCCTGACGGGCTTGCCTGCGCGTGGCGGGCGGAGCAAAAGAAGCCATGACCCGGAAACTTCTCTTCGCCGCCGCGTGGATGGCATGGCTGTTCGCCGCGCTCCTTCCCTCGGCCATGGCGGCGTCACCGAACAGAGGCCCGCTGGTTCTGGCGGCCGCCAGCCTTCAGGAATCCATGAACGCCGCCGCCGATGCATGGGCGGCCCAGGGACATGCGCGGCCCGTCCTGTCTTTCGCCGGATCTTCGGCGCTGGCACGGCAGATCAAGGCCGGAGCGCCCGCCGACCTGTTCGTGTCGGCTGACGAGGACTGGATGGACGATGTCGAACGGGCAGGTTTCCTGTGGCAAGGAACGCGCGCCGATCTGGCGGGCAACCGGCTGGTGCTGGTCGCGCCCGTCGGTCAGCCGGTCCGACTCCGGATCGGGCGCGGCATGGCGATAGCCCGAGCCTTGGGCGATTCGCGACTGGCGATGGCTAATCCCGACAGCGTGCCGGCCGGCAAATATGGCAAGGCCGCGCTGACGGCGCTCGGCGTCTGGCCCAGCGTTTCGGCGAAGGTCGCGCGCGCCGACAATGTGCGCGGCGCCCTGGCGCTGGTCGAAAGCGGCGCGGCGCGGCTGGGCATTGTCTACGAAACCGACGCCCGCGCCTCGAAACAGGTGCGCGTCGTCGGGACTTTCCCTGCGGGCAGCCATGCGCCGATCCGCTATCCGCTGGCGCGTCTGAAAGCCAGCACGCACAAGGATGCGGAAGGGTTTCGCCGTTTCCTGCTGTCGGGCACAGGACGGACGATCTTTGCCCGCCATGGCTTCACGGCTCCCTGAATCGTCTTATTTCTGGCAGGCGATGATCGTATCGATCACCGCCAGCGTTTCCTGCGGATCGCGCACCCGGATCGTGTCGAGGCCCAGTGCCTTGGCCGGATAATCATTGCCGCCAGGGAAGATCGCATCGCCGATGAACAGCATCGCATCCAGCTTTATGCCGCTCGCATCGCGCAGCTTCTTGAGGCCATAGCCCTTGTCCACTCCTTCGCGCGTGATGTCGATGGAGGTGGCCCCGCCCATATTGATGGAAAGGCCCGGCAACCGCCGGCGCAGGTCCGCCTGGATGATCTTGCGCTTGGCAAAATCGGGGTCCCACCCTTCCTTGGCGTGGATCGGGGCCTGCTGGCCCAGCGCGGAAAAGGTGATCTGGCTGCCGCGATCCTCAATCCGTTCGCCCCATGTCTGTTCGGGCACGAAACCCGTGGCTTCCAGCGCGGCATCGAAAGCCGTCAGGATTGCCTGTTTCTGGGCATCGTCGAACAGTTCGGCATAGACCGGCGACCATTGACCGTTGCGATGCGTGTAGAGTTTGGTGCCCGTCGTCGGCATCAGCCACAGGCGCGACAGATCGGCATGGGCCGGAAGGCGGCTTGCGACCTGCTTGTCGAATTGCGGCCAGTCGCCCCCCGAAATCACCGCGACATGGGCCACGGCCAGCAATCCGGCCAGCGCCTGCCCTATCGCCTCTTCCAACGGCTGCTTGCTTTCCGCCAAGGTGCCGTCAAGGTCGAACGCAATCAATTGCTTCATTTCAGGGAGGCTCCGATAAAGGCCGTGAAGAAAATTGCCTTTTTGCTTATGACAGGCCGCAATGCCGATAGGGCGGCGACACGCTGTCGGCAATCCTTTCGCCTATTTCCTTAAAGGTTTTCGCGGTTCGTGACAGATTGGAACATCAGTCCTGAAGAGTGGACGGTCATCGGCCTGTCGCTGAAGGTCAGCTTGGCGGCGGTGATAGCTATGCTGCCCATTTCCTTCGCCTTTGCCTGGATATTGGCGCGGTGGCGTTTTCCGGGCAAATTGCTGCTGGACACAGCCGTGCACCTGCCGCTGGTCGTCCCTCCGGTGGTCACGGGGTGGATGCTGCTGCTTCTTTTCGGGGCCAATGGTCCGATAGGGCGCTGGCTGCTCGACTGGTTCGGCGTGACTTTGCTGTTCCGCTGGACGGGCGCCGCGCTGGCGGCGGGGATCATGGCCCTGCCGCTGATGACGCGCGCCATGCGCCTGTCCATCGAAGCCGTGGACCGCAGGCTTGAGGACGCTGCCCGGACATTGGGCGCCGGACGATTCAGGGTGTTCCGCACCATTGCCCTGCCCCTTTCCCTGCCCGGCATATTGGCAGGGGCGGTGCTGGGTTTCGCCCGCGCGATCGGTGAATTCGGTGCAACCATCACCTTCGTATCCGACATACCCGGCGAAACGCGGACGCTGCCGATAGCCATTTATTCCGCCTTGCAGATGCCCGGCGCGGAAGCCGCCGTCAGCCGCCTTGCGATCATATCGGTCCTGCTGTCGCTGGGCGCATTACTCATTTCCGAACTGCTGGCCCGCAAGGCCGGGAGGGGTGTCCACAGCCATGTCCTTTGACATCGACGTGACCGTCCAGCATGGCAGGCGACGAATCGCGCTGAGCCACCGGGCACAGGCGCGGATCGTGGCGCTGATCGGCCCGTCGGGCATCGGCAAGACGAGCATCCTCAACATGGTAGCGGGATTGTTGAAGCCCGATCAGGGACGCGTCATCGTCGCGGGGGAAACGCTTTTCGACAGCGAGCGTCGCCTCAACCGGCCGTCGGCGCAGCGGCGGCTCGGCTATGTCTTTCAGGATCGCCGCCTCTTTCCGCACCTCCGGGTGCGCGATAATCTGCTCTATGGGCACAGACCTCCTTCCTCGCTCTCGCTGGAAGATCTTGCCCCTTTTCTGGGGATTGCACATCTTCTGGACCGCTGGCCCGGCACGCTGTCGGGCGGGGAAGCGCAACGCGTGGCGATCGGCCGCGCGCTCATGTCCGATCCGCGCGCGCTGTTGATGGACGAGCCGCTTTCATCCGTGGACCCGCGCCGCAAGGCGGAAATACTCGACATGATCCGCCATATTCCCGACATCAGCCAGGTGCCGATCCTTTATGTCACGCACGACCTTGACGAAGCGCATCGCCTGGAAGCGGAAATCGTCATGATCGAGTGACGACCTATCCGCTTGACCAAGCCATGCGAAAGATAACCGAGCGCCCTTGCCGCCCCATTCCCGGGATCGTGCCATGGAAAAATCGGTGGACATGCCTAAAGGGCCGCTTTAGGTGCAGGGGTTCTATCACCGCCGCTGCAAGCTAGTGGAATATTATGACAAAGATCTTTCGCAAGAAAAGTGCTCTCTTTCTTGCGGTGGTTATTTTTCCGACGCTTCTGTCTATTCTGTATTTCGGAATATTAGCGTCGGATATCTATATATCTGAATCCCGTTTCGTCGTGAAGGCGCCCAAACAGGCCGCTAGCGATGGCGTAGGACTGCTTCTGCAATCCGCCGGTTTCAACAATGCCAATGATGAGGTTTACGCGACCGCCGATTACATCCTGTCGCGTACTGCCCTTCAACAGTTGAACAAGGACGGGGCCGTCACGGCAGCCTATACCCACCCGGGCATTTCGATTTTCGACCGCTTCAATCCGCTCGGCACAAGTGGATCGTTCGAGAAACTGTTCAAATATTATAACAAGCATGTGCATGTGTCGGCAGATGCGCGTTCGGCGATCAGTACGCTGGTGGTACGCGCTTATAGCAGTGATGATGCCTACAGGCTGAACTCTCGCCTTCTGGAGTTGGCCGAAGAAATGGTCAACCGTCTCAACACGCGTGGGCGTGATGACCTCATCAGATATGCCACGACCGAAGTGGAGCAGGCCAAGAAGCAGTCACGCGCTGCCTCTCTGGCCTTGGCCGCCTATCGTAACCAGCAAGGCGTCGTTGATCCGCAACAGCAGGCAGCCATCCAGCTTCAGATGGTGTCGAAACTCCAGGACGAACTGATCACCGTCAAAAGCCAGTTGATCCAGCTTCGCGCCTTCACACCCCAGAATCCGCAAATTCCTGTGCTGGAGAAGCGCTCCAACATCCTGAGCAATGAAATATATGAACAGGCAGGGCGCGTGGCAGGCGACAATAAGTCACTCGCCGCATCAGCAGTGGAATACCAGCGGCTGCAGCTGGAAAACTCTTTCGCCGAACGGCAACTGGCGGGTGCCATGGCGTCTTTGCAGGAAGCCCAGAACGAAGCGCGGCGCAAGCAGGTTTATGTAGAACGCATCGTTAATCCGAATCGTCCAGACGGGGCGTTGGAACCGAGGCGTTTACGCGGCATCTTTGCGACCTTCGTCGTTGGTATGATCGCTTGGGGCATCCTTTCACTGTTAATGGCTGGTATCAGGGAGCATCAGAGCTGATGACCAAGCCCGTACCGCCGGGACTGGGCGGCACTTTCCTTGAACAATGGATGGTCCAACGCCGTGTCATCGGCGCGCTTTTGATGCGGGAAATGCTGACTCGTTACGGGCGGCGCAACATCGGCTTCCTATGGCTCTTCGTCGAACCGATGATGGTCACGCTGACCGTCGCGGCGGTCTGGACGGCGCGGGGTTTTCACCAGATTTCGGATATCCCGATCGTCTCCTTCGTGATTACGGGCTATTCGGGCATTCAGCTCTGGCGGAATATGTCGCGGCGGTGCATCAACGCCATTGAGCCCAATCAGTCGCTACTTCGACATCGACCCGTGAAGATGCTCGATATCTATCTAGCGCGCATGCTGCTTGAAGTGGCGGGCACGACCACATCCTTCGCGCTGTTATGCGTGGTCTTTCTGCTTTTCTCGAACCAGATCTCGCCACCGGAAAACATATTGCAGGTGGTGTTCGCCTGGTTCCTGCTTGCTTGGTTCTCCATGGGCATGTCCATCACCCTCGGCGCGTTGTCTGAACTGACCCCGTTGGTGAACAAATTCTGGCCACCCATGATCTATATTCTCTATCCCTTGTCCGGTGCAATGTTTCTGGTAGACACGTTGCCGCACGGGATGCGGCAGGTCGTCCTCTATATCCCCATCGTCCATGCCAATGAAATGTTGAGAGACGGCTTTTTCGGATCGCACTTTCACGCATATTATGACCTGTCCTATCTGGTGGCCTGGTGCATGGGGCTCTGTATTGTCGGGCTTGGCATCAGCCGCCTGACGGTGGAACACAGGTTGAGCTGATGATCCTTCTTGAGCAGGTGACGAAAAGATACCCTTCGCTGCGCGGCCCCATTCAGGTGCTCAAAGGGATCGACATGAACGTCTCGATGGGAGAAAAGATCGGCATCATCGGGCGCAATGGCGCGGGAAAATCCACGCTGATCCGCCTGATAGGCGGTGGCGAAAAGCCCACCACCGGTACAATCACCCGGACAATGAGCATTTCATGGCCGATCGCCTTTTCGGGCGGCTTTCAATCCAGTTTGACGGGCAGGGACAATCTGCGCTTTATCTGTCGCATCTATGGACAGGATCCGATGGAGAAGCTGCCTTTCGTCCAGGACTTTTCAGAGCTAGGCGATTTTCTGGATCAACCGATCAAGATTTATTCATCGGGCATGAAGGCGCGGCTCGCTTTCGCCATTTCCATGGCAATCGACTTCGACTGCCTGCTCATCGACGAAGTAATGGCCGTGGGCGATGCCAAATTCAATGCCAAGAGCAAAGAAGAACTTTTCGAAAAGCGCGCGCACAAGGCGATGATCATCGTTTCGCACAACATGCGATATATCAAAAGCAACTGCAATCGCGTCTACCTGATGGATGATGGTCGCCTGCAGCATTTCGAGGATGTGGCAGAAGGGATAGCGGCCCACCAGGCGATGATGGCAAGCTAAGCGGAGAATATCGTGTCGAGAATTTGTATCGTAGGGGCAGGCTTTACCGGCGCCGTCATCGGCCGTGAACTGGCGGAGGCGGGTATCCCCTCGCTGATCGTCGATGAACGGGCGCACGTCGCGGGCAATTGCCACACGGAACGCGACGAAGAATCGGGCGTGATGATCCACCGCTACGGTCCGCACATCTTCCACACCGACAGCGAGCGGGTATGGGATTATGTGCGCCGCTTCGGCACGTTCGAGCCCTATGTGAACCGGGTCAAGACCACGGTGCGCGGCAAGGTTTATTCCATGCCGGTCAACCTGCACACCATCAACCAGTTCTTCGACAAGGCGATGTCGCCCGACGAAGCGCGCGCCTTCGTCGCTTCCAAGTCCCGCACCGACATCGAGGATCCCCAGACCTTCGAAGAGCAGGCGATGAAGTTCGTAGGCGAAGAACTCTATGAAGCCTTCTTCGCGGGCTATACGCGCAAGCAATGGGGGCTGGAGCCTTCCATGCTGCCCGCTTCGATCCTCAAGCGCCTGCCGCTACGTTTCAATTATGACGATAATTATTTCAACCACCGCTTCCAGGGCATGCCGCGCGATGGTTATACGCCGATCGTTGCGGCGATCCTGGATCACCCGCTGATCGAATTGCGTACCGGATCTCGTTACGAGGATCTGACCGAAGATTTCGATCATATCTTCTATTCCGGTCCCATCGACCGCTATTTCCATTATGATCTGGGCCGCCTGAGCTACCGCACGCTGGATTTCGAGATGATCCGGGCCGACGGCGACTATCAGGGGACCGCGGTCATGAACTACCCCGACAGCGACATTCCCTTCACCCGCATCGCCGAACACAAGCATTTCGCGCCATGGGAAGCCGGGCAATTGGAAAAGACCGTCGCCTTCCGCGAATATAGCCGCGCTTGCGGCCCCGACGACATTCCCTATTATCCGATCAATCTGGTCGGTGGCATGGACATGCTGAAATCCTATCAGGATCGCGCTGCGCTGGAAAAGAACGTGACTTTCGCCGGGCGTCTGGGCACCTACCAATATCTGGACATGGACGTAACCATCGACCGTGCGCTGGATGTCGCGGCCGCCTATCTTCAGCAACGGGCCGCCGCCTGAAGGCGGCCCATGCGACAATGTTCAGGGAAAGATGACTGGATCGCCAACACAAGCTGGCCGTTTCGCCTTTCCCCTCTTCGCCCTGCTGGAAGGGCTGGAGCAATTGCCAGGCGCGATACCACGCGATGCAACTGCATTTGGCATTGGACGGATTGACGCACCGGAGGCACTGATCGTCCGGCTTGATCGGCTGTTCGATCTTTTCTTCGAAAGCTATTGGCAGCGCCATGCGGGCTTGACCGATATTGCGCTATGCTTTTGCCTGAACGGCATCGCGCAGGTCGAAATCGTGCGGCGGTGGGCGGATCGCGGCGAAGAGGAAAGCATAGCCAAGGCCACCTTCGACGGCGCAAACCAGGCCGTCCAAATGGCCGTGGCCCTGAACGCCGCCCAGGAAAATGAAAGCGCCAGCTATCTCATAGCCGTGCTTCACCTGTCGGAGGGCGCGCAGGTTCACGACTTAAAATGGTGTGCCTCCACCGCCCCTTCGCGGGAGGTTCGGCTGGCCGGAGTCATCTGCACATTCGAGCGGGAGGATATGCTCGCCCGCAACCTCACCCGTTTTGCCGAGGTGAATAGCCTCTTCCGAAGACTCTTCGTCATCAATCAGGGGAAGCCCGGAATCAGGAAGCGGATGGAGCCGCATCTGGGCGCCCTCTCCTCCTCCGTTACGATACTAGATCAGCATAATTTCGGCGGCGCGGGAGGCTTCACACGCGGTATCATGGAAAGCCTCGATCATCCGGACATCACGCATATCCTGCTGATGGACGACGATATCGACGTAAGTCCGCTCCTTCTCGCGCGCATCGCCATGATCCTTGCCTATGCGGGCGCCCAGGATTGCATCGGCGGCGCAATGCTGGATCTCTACGATCCCGGTAAGCTCTTCACCTGTGGCGACCTGCTCGATCCCGCGCGCCCCGCCATCGTCAATATCGCCCCGGCAGAGCCATGCGATGTGACCACCGATGCCGGACGCGATTTCATCGCCCGGCACCATAGGCCTGATTTCAACGGCTGGTGGTGCTTCGCCTTTCCGGTCGCCGCCGTCCGGCAATGCGGGCTACCGCTGCCGCTATTCATTCGCGGCGATGATGTGGAGTTCGGCTATCGCCTTTCCTGCGCTGGCTTCCACACGCTCAGTTGGGCAGGCATCGCCGTGTGGCATATGCCCTTCCGGCTCAAGGCTAAGCCGTGGCATGCCTTTTACGACCGCCGCAATATGCTGTTCCTGAGCGAAGCCCATGGCCGGTTTTCCAGGCAACGCCTGGCGCGATCCGCATGGGGCAGCTTCCTCAACGCCATCGTCACTTATGATTATGCCCGCGCTGCCGCCACGGTGGAGGGCATAAGCGCATTCAACAAAGGGACGGAGCATCTTCTGCGCTGGACGGGTGAGGATCATGCCGCCCTGCTCCAACGCACACGCAATCCTTCGCCACCGGAACGTCCGGCCTCTGTAGAGATTCCGGCCGGGGGCTCGCCCTCTGCCGATCGGGCCATCATTCTCAAACGCTTTTTGAGGGATCTCCTTCTTCCTGTCGGCCGTTCCGGACGCATCCATGCAGTCGATGCACAGGATTGGCACCCCCGCATCAATCGTCGTCCCGCGCGGCTGATCATCCGTGGCCGGTCCGGTGGACCGGGGGCATATCGCGGCTATCGCTGGAGAAGCGTCCTCGCTCTTTCCGCGCGGGCCTTGGTCGCTATCGGCATTCTCCGCTGGGCGCGGCGCATGGAGCCGGAAAAGATATTGAAACTCACCAGTCCTGCGTCCTGGCAACGCTATCTGTCGCGGCCGGATCACAACGATATCGGCCCGTCATGCGATAAGGTCTTTGCAAGCCGGTCCGATAACGGCAATGCTCATTTCCAACAGACAGAAGCGATGAGTTCAAAATCATGCGATCCCATATTGCCCAAGCCTTGATCCCTACCTCGTCGCTGCTCCTCCTGTTGCCGGGTTGCACGGGCTTCGACACGTCCGTCGGCCCCAGCAAGGGCCAGGTCACAAAAGCATCGGTCGATGAAACGATGCAGGGCGTACGCGTCATCACCCTCACCGATCAGATCGCGCGGCAAATTCGGGCGCAGGAGAGCCACACCAGCTTCGCCGACGCACTCGCTCCCGCGCAACCGAGCGGACAGGTGATCGGCAAGGGCGATGTCCTGTCCGTCATCATATGGGAAGCCCCGCCGGCGGCACTATTCGGGGGCGCTTCTCTGGGGCGAATGACGGCTCTGGACACCGCAACCGCTACCACTCTGCCGGAAATGCAGGTGGGCCCGATGGGCAACATCACCGTGCCTTATGCAGGACATATCCAAGCGGAGGGCCGCACTCTGCCGGAAGTCGAGCGCGACATCGTGGCACGCCTGTCAGGCAAGGCCCATATGCCGCAGGTCACGGTGCGCCTCGCCCAATATGCGACATCGCAGGTTACGGTTGTCGGAGAAGTCGCCAACAGCTCGCGCATGCCGCTTTCCCCCCGGGGCGAAAGACTGCTGGATGCCATAGCCGCGGCCGGGGGAACGAAGCAGCCGGTCGACAAGATGACGATCCAGATCACGCGGGGCAATCAGGTGGAAAGCATGCCGCTTTCGCAAGTGATCGCCGAGCCGCGCGAAAATATCATATTGCGGTCCGGCGATATCGTGACCGCGATTTTCCAACCCTACAGCTTCACGGTCCTGGGCGCTGCCGGCCGCAATGAGGAAGTCAATTTCGAAGCCAGAGGGATCAGCCTGGCGCAGGCGCTGGGCCGCATGGCGGGCCTGCAGGATCGGCGCGCCGACCCCAAGGGCGTGTTCCTGTTCCGGTGGGAGGAACCTAGCGCCGTTCCGGGAGGAAGGATGGACGCGGCTCAGGATGACAAGGGACGTATTCCGGTCATCTACCGCATCAACATGAAAGATCCCGCCACCTATTTCGCCATGCAGAATTTCGCGATGAAGAATCGCGACGTGGTCTACATCTCCAATTCCCCAGCGGCCGAATTCCAGCGCTTCTTCGGCATCATCGCGTCTACCGTCTTGCCAGTCGCTGCGGTCAGCCGGTCATTTTAGGGCATGATGGCTCTTGCAACAATTTCACCATTTCGGTGAGGATAAGAAGTAGAAAAGTTCTGCGAAAGAGCGGATGCGGGAGGTTGGATGAGTGTATTTATTGCGAAAGAAAAGCCATCCATGCTGAAGTTAGCAGAGGCCTTCGCCAAATACTAAATCGTTGAATCTTAATATATCTGAAATTTAAAAAGACGGAGCGGAACATTGCTTCAGAATTTAGTCGCCGACGAGCAACGGATTTCCCATGCATCGCAGAGAGCTGTCGTCGTCCAAAAGCTGATCGCTCCCGATCCTCTGATCAATTCCGAATCCGACCTGTTTTTTCACGCCCATGGCCTTTCAGGCTATGATGGCGAAACCGGCAACTTTTATGCACTTAAAGGGGCTGAAATCCGATTCGACAGTTATTTCAACGTCTTCCCCGCCCAGTTCCTGAACCTTCAGGCCGGCAACAGGGCTCAGGTCCACGTCAAGGCCACGGGCAAGTGCATCCTTGAATTCATGCATGTCCGGCATCACAAGAGCTGGGAGAAGCTGATTCATGTCATTCTGGATGCCGAAGGCTCCACGAAGGTCATAGAATTGCCGGATATACCACTTGAAGGGCTGGTCTATGCCCGCTTCGTGGCGATCGAGGATCTCACGATCGAAGCCATCGACTATGTGATTACCGGGCCGGTTCGCAACGAGGTGAAGCTCACCAGCGTCATCACGACCTTCAAGCGCGATGAAGCCGTGCAGAAGACCTCCGACCGGTTGCAGCATTATTTCGACCAGAATGCCGATCTGCTCGCGGATTTCAATCTGCTCGTAATCGATAATGGCGGGGAAACCGATAGCATAGGCTTTTCCAGGGGCCGGGTCATCAAGAACAAGAATTACGGGGGCGCGGGCGGCTTTACCCGCGGTCTGCTGGAATCTGTGGAGAACGGGCAGTCGACGCATGTCCTGTTCATGGACGACGATGCGATCTTCTTCCCGGAAGTCATCCGGCGTACCATGGCCATCCTGCATTTTTCGGCCAACCCCGATCTGGCTATCAGCGGTTCGATGATCACCGAAGCCAATAAATGGCGATTGTGGGAAGCCAGCGCGACGTTCAATCAGCGTTGTCGGCCGATTCACAATGGGCGCGACCTGCGAAAGTTCGACGATGTCATCGCCATTTCCGAAAAGGAAATGTTCAAAAGCCGATATGGCGGATGGTGGTATTTTTGCTTCCCCGTCGCAAAAGTAAAAACTTGGCCATTTCCCTTCTTCGTCCGGGGAGACGATATCTATTTCTCTCTGTCGAATGATTTCGACATTCTGACCGTCCCGGGCATCGTCAGCCATCAGGAGGATTTCTTCGCCAAGCAGTCGCCGATGACGGTTTATCTCGACATGCGCTATCATCTGGTCCTGCATCTGACGTTTGACCATCTGAAGCTCGACAAGAATGGCATCAACCGAATGATGCGGTCCTATTTCGACCGGTTCAACGACGCCTATCACTATGAATCGGCTGAGGCGCTCATCATGGGGATGGAAGATGTTCTTGCCGGAGAACCGTTCTGGGAAGATAATCTCGACCTTGCCGGGCGGCGCGCCGAACTGGCGGCCTTGACCGTCAATGAGAAGCTGGTCACGCCGCTGGTCTTTTCCCGTGAGGAAACGGCGTCCCATTCCCCCAAGCGTCACAAGGGCCGCTTGCACGCTCTGCTGCGTAAGCTCACTCTGAACGGTCATCTGTTGCCGGACCGATATTTCTACAGAAAGCCCGTTCTTTTCCCGCTCGACGTGCGCGCGCATCCGAAGGACAGTTTCCGCCGCCGCTCAACGATCACTTTCGATCAGAGTTCACAGACCGGATATATCTGCCGGATCGACCGGGACCGCTATTTTTCCAATCGCAAGCGCTTCGACGCGGTGATGAAGCGGTTGATGGAAAATTACGAGGATTTCCAAGCGGTCTATCGGGAGAATCGTAAGAAGCTGACAACCAAGGAGGCTTGGCGGAATCGGTTCACCCGACCCTGAGCCCCCCTATCCTCGCCGTTTCAGGCAAGGGAGACGCATATTCAGCGCAGCAGACCCGCTTTGCCTGCCGCGTCCTTCATGTAATGCTCGAAAGCCCGCTGCCGGATCGGCTTGCGCGATCGTAGCCAAGCCAGGGCAACCAGGGGCCGCCACGCATCGAGCCGTTCCCGATCCATACCGCTTGCCCGCAAATAGCTTGCCCGCCAGCGTCGCGCGGCCCAATCGCGGGACAGAACTGTCAATGGGTCTTCCGGCCCATCACCGAAACGCATCAGCATTTCCGTTCGCACGGCATCGGCCGCCGGATCGCCCAGTGCCGCTTTGGACCAGTCGATCACTTTCAGATCGTCGCCATCGGCCATGACATTTTCGATATGAAAATCGCCGTGCAGCAACTGGCCTCCCTCCGGCATATCTTCCAACCGTTCAAGCGCGGCGACCTTGAGAGCACTGCCCCCCGGCCCGTAGATAATATCCGTCCGCAACACATCCTTCAAATATCGCAGCCCGGACGTAGCCGGTGTTTCATGCATCCGCGCCTGCAATCGAGCCATGGCGTCCATGATTCTGCCAGAAAGCCATGGCCGCTTCCGCATGGCTGCCAGCAAAGTGTGCCCTTTCACGCACGGATAAACCAGCCCCCGCGCATCTTCCATCGTCACCGCGCGCAATGACGCAACCGCCGGCATGCCCAGTTCCACCGCCCGCCGGGATGCCCAGGCTTCACGTTCGATCATCTCGCCCGACACCGCCGGACGAAACAGCTTCACGACTTCGCGCTCGTTTATGGCGTAGAGGCTCGAACTCGCGCCCCGCGTAACAAAGTGCAGTGAAATACCCTCTCCCATGAACGGAACTCCGATATCGGCTGTCCTGCCTTAGACCAAGGCCGCCTTGTCCGCCAGGCATCCCATTGCGCGCGACGGCCTTATCACTTAACCGCTTGCTCATCCTTGCGCGCTATATCAACGCCATCATGCACCCGGCAGAATTGATGCATCAGCTTCTCCCTCATCCGATCGCCAAGCCATGGGGCAAGGACAGTCTGCCAGACTGGCTGGGAGATCCGCAGGGCAAGCGGATCGGAGAGGTGATTTTCGACAGCGGTCGCGCGGAACGGCAACCACTGCTGGTGAAATATATCCTGACCAGCGAACGCCTGTCGATTCAGGTCCATCCCGACGATGCAACCGCGCAGCGCGAGGGCCATGTCCATGGCAAGGACGAAGCCTGGTATATCCTCGACTGCAAGCCCGGCGCCATGATCGGCCTGGGCTTTCGCGATGCCGTGACACAGGATGATGTCCGTGCCGCTATAGCCGATGAAACACTGGAAGAACTGATTGCCTGGCGTCCTGTTTCGCCAGGCGAATTCTACATGGTCCCCGCTGGCACCGTCCACGCCATTGGCGCCGATATCGTGCTGGTCGAGATTCAGCGCAACGCCGACATCACCTACCGCCTCTATGATTATGGCCGTGACCGGCCGCTCCATATCGAACAGGCGCTCGCCTGCGCCCGGCTGGAACGCTACGACCTGCCTGTCCCGCATATCGCGGCCGGTGAAAAGCGGGAACTGCTGGCGGCAGATCGGAACCCCTTCGGGCTTCACCATATCGCCTTCCAGGCGGGCGACCATATCGGGCTGAATAGCCCGGGGCCCGCCTGGTTCGTGCCGCTTGAAGGCATGGGCCGCGATCAGTCAGGCTCGCAATGGAGACAGGGGCAGTGCTGGATACTCGAAGGAGGCGATGAATTGCATGCCCAGAGCACAGGGAACGCCCTGATCGCCGTTCCGGGTCTTCGTTGAACGGCACGCACAGCCTTTTTTTCAGTTCCCGTCCGTCCGCTTGAGCATCGCTTCGGCCAGAGCGCGAATATCGGCGGAGCGGTCGCGCGGCATGACCAGCACGCCCTTCGCCGTCGACACGATCACGCAATCGCGCATCCCCATTGTGCCTACCGGCGGACCGCCATCAACGATGATCAGATTGCCATGACCGTCCATGTCGATCGCCACGCCTTCGCAAATGCTGTCTTGCCCGTTGCGATCCTTGAGCATCCAGAGCGCTTCCCAGGAGCCGACATCGGACCATCCCATATCGACCGGCACGACCACGGCGGCGTCTGTCTTTTCCATGATCGCATAATCGATGGAGATGCTGGGACATGCGCCAAAGGCCACGGCATCGGGACGAATATAATCGCCATCGTCCCGCGCGGCCCGCATCGCCGACCGGCAGGCATCGGCTACTTTCGGGGCCAGCCGTTCCAGCTCCCCCACATAAGCGCGGGCGGAAAACAGGAAAATGCCGCCATTCCAGCAATGCCGTCCCGTCTCAATCAGGGCACGCGCCGTTTCCAGCGGCGGCTTTTCGACAAAGGCCGCGACCCGATGCACGCCCGGCACATCCGCCAGCGCGTCGCCCACCTCGATATAGCCATAACCCGTTTCCGCGTGAGTCGGACGAATGCCGAATGTCACCAGCCGCCCGGCACGCGCCGCCGGACACGCAGCTGCTATGGCGCCGTGAAAGCTTTCTATGTCGGCGATCGCATGATCGGACGGCATGATCAGCATCAACGCCTCGCCATCCCGTTCGGCCAGCCAATAGGCAGCCAGCGCGATCGCGCCTGCCGTGTTGCGTCCTTCCGGTTCAAGAAAGATCGCCGCCGGTTCGCTTCCGGCCTCCCGGATCTGCTGCGCCACCAGCGCCACATGACGCTCGCCCGATACCACCAGCGGCGACGCGAACCCGGTACGACCAGTCGTGCGGGCGACGGTTTCCTGCATCATCGTGCTGGTGCCGAGCAGCGTCAGGAACTGCTTGGGCGTTTCCGGCCGGGACAAGGGCCACAGGCGCGTCCCCGCCCCTCCCGACAGGATGACGGGATAGATGGGGGCTTGCGCGCCCTTCGCTGCGTCGCTCTCGCTCATCGATCTTTCGCTTCAGACACCGCCGCCGATGCGGCGCTCTTGCACATGAGGCAGATAAACCAGAGGGGATATGGCAGCCTGCCGATCCCCCACAAGCCGATCGACCGCATTGTCGACAAGCATCCGCAATCCTTCGTCGCTGAGCAGGCCGCCACGAATGAGGCAACGGTCGATCAACACGCGGCGAAAAGCGGAATAAAGCGCCATATCCGGTGCCTGTGGCCGCCGCCAGAACTCGTCGAGCGTGCCTTCATGCACGATGCCAGGCACCTTGTAGACGGCATGACCCAGCACCACCACGGGCTTGCCCGTGTTCAGCGCCAGCGTGCCGACCGTGCTGTTGACGGTCACGACGCCCAGAGACCGCTGAACGACCTTGGCGATGTCCCAGTCGGCCAGATAGATCACGCGGTCGGCCACGCCATATTGCTTCGCCAGCTTGCGGGTCAGCCTTTCCCAACCGACAAGGCCCGGGTCCAACGGGTGCCGCTTGACCACCAGCGCCACATCTTCCGGCGCATAGCGGGCAAAACTCTTGAGCACGAAGCGCAGCGCGGCGCGCATGTCGCCAAAAGGTGAATGGATACGGATCTGATAGTCGGAATTGAGCTGAAGCGGCAGCGTGAAGTAGGAACGGCCGCGCAATTCCTCCCACTTGTCGGCCGCCTTGCGTCGATCCGTCTGCCGCCATAGCAACTTGTTGAACCAGCCCACCGATTCCAGCGCGAAACTGTGCGGCCGGTGTGTGCGGTAGAAAGGAAAGAAGGGACGCATCAATGCGCCCGACAGGCCATTACGCATCGTATGCTGCGCGCGGCGCCGAAAGGTGGAGGGAATGGGGTTGCTCCGCCCACCTTCAGGAGGAAGATCCCGCGCCCGGTCCCGATACCATTGCGGATCGAGCGGTAGGGTGGAATTGCCGTTCACCCCGTCCTTCTGAAGCGTGAGAAAGTCGGGCCGGATATAGCCTTCCTCCACCACATGCACCCTTATGCCGCGCAGCCGGGCCATCTTGTGTGCGGAGGCGTGATAGGGCCGACAATCGCCAAAGAGGATCAGGTCGGTAACGCCATGATTGATGACGAAATCATCGAAGAAGAGCGGCCAGCCGCGAAACGTTCCGCGATAATCGGTCGCCCCCGGCCCCGGCCAGTCGATCTTGTCCCCGCCATTGATGTTGATGCGTAGCGCCTCATGCCCTCGTTCACACAATGCATCGGCCAGCATGGAGAAATAGGGGCCGTGGGGGCCCTGAAGGAACAGAAAGGTCTTAAGCTGGGCGGCGGCCATGAAGAAACTCTGCGGATAAAGTCATCAATCTACGTAGCTTCCCCTGCAACACCCGCAGCCTGATGAGCCAGCTCACAGACGGCGTCGACCCGTCCGCCAGCCGGTTCACCATGATTTCGGGACCGCAAGGCAACCGTGTTACCGGATCAACATAACGTGGATAGAGAATGAGAGCGCCCGCGACAAGCTGATCTATGCCGAGCCGACGTCCACGCCGTCCATTTGGCGCGGCCAGATCGCGCGTCAGCCCCCATCCGGCGTAAAAGGGCATGCCGTGCACAGTCACGGGCCTGCCCCGCATCAACGCTTCAAAGCCCGTCAGGGACGACAGCACATGCACCTCGTCAACAGATTGGACCAATTGCAGGAGCGGCGAGCCGCTGTCGATGCTGTCGGCATGTTCCAATGTCGTGGCGTCGCTCAGATGTCCGGCCCTGTGTCCGGCCTGGACATCGGGATGCGGACGATAGACGATCCATGCATCCGGCTCCGCCTGGCGGACGCGTTTCAGGAAATCGAGATTGCCCGCGACGCCCGCTCCGCCCAGATGCACCGACAGATCGTCATCCACTTGCCCTACGGCAAGGACTGTCCTCTTCCCCTCGGGCAGGGCTACATTCCGCCCTTCATCTGCCCCATATTTGGTGATCCCCGCAGCACAAATCCGCGTCCGAAGTCGCTCTGCCCGCGCCACCAGGTCATCGGGGAAATCATGGGTCGCGAGGATCGTTTCCAGATCGCTGCCGACATGGGCATCATAATAAATGCCCGTTTGATCCACCACGACCGAGCCGGGGGGATGCAGGGCCGCGCCAAGGCCGCGCGAACGGAGAAATCCATCCTCGATCCGGATCAGCGGCGTGCCCTGCTTGGTTGCCGCATCGCCGGTTGAAGCGGGTACGCGAGAGGGCCAGACGGCCAACGCCCCTTTTTCCCCACGCGCGCGCCGCAGCCCCTCTTCCGCCGTCAGGAAAGGGGGAGATTGCAAACCGTCCCACAGGAAAACGCGCATGACATCGCGCTTCCACCATGCCATGCCGCTTGCGGCGCAAATGCTTCTGTTGGCACGGAGAATTTCCCGCCATTCGGCCAGTTGCCGCACGACCTGCTCCACATCCGCCTCTTCGCCCGTGAAGCAATTGCGATAGCTCGCCGCCGATATCCGATCGCGCGCAGCCAGTTTCAGGTGCTGCCGGTCAATGGGCCGGGCATCGGCACCAAATACCGGCACGCCCAGCAGACCCGCCACAATGGCAATATCATCCTCTGCATGGGCGTGGACAGCTTCGGCCTGCTCAACCAGTACCCAAGGGTCGCACGGCGTCGGCAGCTTGCAGGCGTAGGAAGCCAGTTCCGCCGGTGGCGCGCCTCCTATGACCGCGAGTTGCCCGGCTTCCAGTCCATCCAGCCTTTCGGGCGGGATCGGGACACCCGCCTGCGCGACCAGCTTCACGCCCTCAACCGCATGCCCCCAAAAGTCGCCGCCCACTCGCGAGGCTGCGATGCTGTCGAGCACAGCGTCGGAAACAGCCTTGCCCGATCTGCCCACTGGCAAAGGCGCGCTGACCGCCGCCGTGGCAGGCGCAGTGGACGGGAAAGGCGGAGATCGCAGGAAAGGCGGCACTGTCACAGCATTCCCCGGTTATTCACCTGTCCTTTGAATGACATTGCCGATTTTTTGCCGAACGCCGGTCTGTTGACATCCTTGGGCGTGTGGACCGTCGAGGTCAAGAAACCGACACCGTCACATCTTCCAGAATATTTTCCACTATGTCGAAATAATCACGCCATGTCGGCGGGGACCAAGCCGCAATCCTATCCATTTGCGCGGCCCGCTCGGGCGATCCTTCCACACTATAGGCCCGGATGACCCGCATCCAGCCCATGCCATCCAGTGGATCGAGATAGTCGGGCGCATCTCCGCCGACTTCCCGATGCGCGACGATATCGCTGCAAACGACCGGCACGCCTGCCGCCAAAGCTTCCACTACAGGCATGCCGAATCCCTCGACAAAGGACGGCATCAACATGGCCCGCGCGTTCCGGGTCAGCGCCTGCATCTCGCTGTCCGAAACCTGTCCGGCTTCGATGACATGGCCACGCAGGATTTCACCGCGTTCCAGCATGTCGACGACATTTTCATTTTCCCAGCCGCGCCGCCCCACCAACACCAGCATGGGCGCGGCATCGCCCATCTGTTCCACCAGCCTGCGCCAGATGTTCAGCAGAAGCAGATGATTCTTCCGCGGCTCGATGGTTGAAATATAGATGAAATAAGGACGATCGGGCACCTTATGACGGGTGGCGTCGGCCGGTTCCGCCGGGTCGGCTCCGAAATGAGCGACACGGATCACACGATTGCGCGGCCCCTCCGCCAGATGAGGCGCGAGCGCATCGATGGTGGCCTGGCTATTGCCTATGATGCCGCTCGCGAAGGAATCGATAGTGCGAAGGCGCCGCCGATGCTCCTCCGCGCCCTGTGGTCGGGCAAATTCGGGATGGCTCAGTGGAATGACATCATGCACCAGGGTCACGAATTTCGCACCCTCCGCGCGCAGGATGGCGTCCACCTGCCCATGATCGTCGAGATGATGCGGCGACACCTGAAGATAGACGCGCGGCCCGGTCGCACGCGGCACCGGACGGGGACGCAGCGCAATGAGTTGCCGGACGATGGCCGCGCGCCCCTCCTTCTGATCCATGGCGCGCGCATTGCGCCAGCGTGCAGCGGTAAAGGCCAGAAACTGGCGTACCGCTCCGCCATTCAACCGCCCATAATAACCGCCTGCCGGATGCACCGCCGCAAAGGCCAGCCGATCCGGCATCCGTTCCAGCAATTCGCGCGCATAGACATATTCCACGCGATCGATGCCCGTGGGCGTCGGGTGGAAACAGCGCGACAAAAGGCGGGAGATGTCGAGAATGATTTCCGCTTCGCCCCGCTGCCCGTCTATGCGCTGACCGGCAGGCTTGCTACGCAGGGCGACACGCGCGCCCGGGGCAATGAAGGGCTTGAGCGCCATTTCAGCGATATTCCTCTGCCATGCGCGGGACAGCGCCGATCCTCCGATTGCGTATCAAAGCCGGGCGCGAATCTCTTCGGCCAGGACCTGCAATTCGGCGGGATCGGCGAAATTGCCCTGTGCATGCGCGCTGAAACCCATCGGCCCGCCTTCCCAGCGCGGCACGATATGCACATGCATATGAAACACGGTCTGCCCAGCTGGCGCGCCATTGAATTGCGCGACGTGGATGCCGTCCGGGTTCAGCGCTTCCCGGATCGCGCTTGCGACCTTCCTGGTCGTTGCCATGACCTGACAGAGCGCTTCGTCCTCCATTTCAAGAAGGTTGCGCGCCCTGGACCATTTGGAAATGACCAGCGAATGCCCCCTGGATTGAGGCTGGATGTCGAGGAAGGCGAGCGTATGTGCATCCTCGTAGAGCCGGGTCGACGGCAGCTTGCCCTGAAGGATCAGGGAAAAGGGGTTTCCTTCATCATAGACGCCGTCGAGGCTCATTGCGCGGTCCTTCAGCTCAGATAATGAGCGGAAGTTTTAGCGGCGACTTCTTCCGCCGTCACGCCCGGCGCAAGTTCGACGAGCTTGAACGGGCTGTCATGGTCCGGCCGCTGAAACACGCACAGGTCGGTGACGATCATGTCCACCACATTCTTGCCGGTGAGCGGCAGGGTGCAGGCCGGAATGAACTTGGGACTACCGTCCTTGGACGTATGCTCCATGACGACGATGATCTTCTTAACGCCTGCGACAAGATCCATCGCGCCGCCCATGCCCTTGATCATCTTGCCGGGGATCATCCAGTTGGCGATGTCGCCATTTTCAGCCACTTCCATCGCACCCAGGACGGTCAGGTCGATATGTCCGCCCCGGATCATGGCGAAGCTGTCGGCGCTGGAGAAATAGGCGCTGTTAGGCAGTTCGCTGATCGTCTGCTTGCCTGCGTTGATGAGGTCGGCGTCTTCATCCCCCTCGAACGGGAAAGGCCCGATGCCCAGCAGGCCATTTTCGGACTGGAGCGTCACTTCCACGCCCGCCGGAATATGGTTCGCCACCAATGTCGGGATGCCGATGCCAAGGTTCACATAGAAACCGTCCTTGAGTTCCCTGGCCGCGCGGGCCGCCATTTCATCGCGGGTCCAGCCTTTGGTTTCCTCAGCCATCATGCGGTCTCCCTCTGGCGAACGGTGCGAAATTCGATTTTCTTGTCATAGGGCGCGCCGACGATCATGCGCTTCACATAGATGCCGGGCAGATGAATGCAATCGGGGTCAAGGCTGCCCACCGGCACCACTTCCTCGACCTCCGCGATGCAGATCCTGGCGGCGGTGGCCATCGGCTGGTTGAAGTTGCGCGCGGTCTTGCGGAAGATCAGGTTGCCGCTTTCATCGGCCTTCCACCCCTTGATGACGGCGACGTCGGCAAAGATGCCGCGTTCGAGGATATAATCCTGTCCGTCGAAATTCTTGACTTCCTTACCCTCGGCCACGGCCGTGCCGACCCCGGTCTTGGTGTAGAAGCCGGGAATGCCCGCCCCGCCCGCGCGGCAGCGTTCGGCCAGCGTACCCTGCGGGCAGAATTCAACTTCCAGTTCGCCCGCCAGATATTGCCGCTCGAACTCCTTGTTCTCGCCGACATAGGAGGAGATCATCTTCTTCACCTGCCGCGTCCGCAGCAGCTTGCCCAGTCCTTCGCCGTCGATGCCGGCATTGTTGGAGGCAATGGTCAGATCCTTGACCCCGCTGTCCCGAATCGCGTCGATCAGCCGTTCCGGAATACCGCAAAGGCCAAATCCGCCCGCGCACAGATGCATCCCGTCGAAAAGAAGGCCCTCCAACGCTGATACAGCATCAGGGTAGAGCTTGTTCACCATCGCACGTCCTCTTCTGTTCAAGGCTCACGCCATAGGGACAGGAAGGGATTCGGTCAATTTGCTGCAATCGCGAGAGACGCTAGGACGGATCGACATTCAGGGGATGATGGAGCGAGCCGAAGGCCAGTGAAGCTATAATGGTGAATTTCCATGAACCGGCGCGCAACGACCTACATGGTCGTGAGCGCCGGAAGCACAGAAAGACGCCGCGTGCGGCCCTACTGAACTGATGCCGCTCCGTGCTAGATCAGACCCGCCAGCGGGCTGGACGGATCGGCATAAAGGCGTTTGCCCATGCGCCCCGCGCGATAGGCCATGCGGCCCGCTTCCACGCCCGCCTTCATCGCGGCGGCCATCAATATCGGGTCCTTCGCCTCAGCGATAGCGGTGTTCATGAGCACGCCGGTGCATCCCAGTTCCATCGCCTCGGCGGCCTCGGACGCTGTGCCCACGCCCGCATCCACCAAAACCGGTAGCGCCGTGCCTTCGACGATCAGGCGAATGGTGACGCGATTCTGAATGCCAAGACCCGAACCGATCGGCGCGCCCAGCGGCATGATCGCCACAGCGCCCGCATCCTCCAGCCGCCTGGCCGCGATCGGATCGTCGACGCAGTAGACCATCGGCTTGAAGCCTTCCTTGGCGAGGATTTCGGTGGCTCGCAGCGTCTCCACCATGTCCGGGTAAAGCGTCCGCGCCTCGCCCAGCACCTCCAGCTTGACGAGATCCCATCCGCCCGCCTCGCGCGCCAGCCGCAGGGTGCGGATCGCTTCCTCGCCCGTATAGCAGCCCGCCGTGTTGGGCAGGTAAGTGATCTTCCTGGGGTCGATATAGTCGGTCAGCATCGGCGCCTTGGGATCGGACACGTTCACGCGCCGCACCGCCACGGTGACGATCTCCGCCCCCGAAGCCTCGACCGCCGCCGCGTTCTGCTCGAAATCCTTATATTTGCCGGTGCCGACGATCAGCCGCGAGCGGAAGCTCTTGCCCGCGACGCTCCAGCGATCCTCATCGACCGCGCTCACGTCGCCGCCGCCAACGAAATGCACGATCTCCAGCTCATCGCCATCCTCGACCAGCACCTGCCCCAGCGTGGAGCGGGGCACGACCTCCAGGTTGCGCTCCACCGCCACCTTTTCCGGCACGAAACCCAGCTCGCTCGCCAGTTCGGCCAGCGTCAGCCCGTCCCGCACGCGCCGGTGCTCGCCATTGATGTGGATGGAGATGGTGCCGTCGATGCTCACTTTTCGAAACTCCTGCCGCCGTCCACATCCCGTCTCGACTTGAGCGGACGC